>JAABUP010002686.1_pt1 | contig 33529 bp, 35 predicted proteins | sample 5559201 | NCBI WGS metagenome assembly JAABUP01 (sample SAMN10711887, study PRJNA513373) | rock metagenome | isolation source: Antarctica rocks | place: Antarctica
TCAACAGTAGAGAATAACTGTTTTGTCTAGTTATCTCATTGAGTTGTCTGTAGTTGACACATAGTTGCTTCATGTCATTCTTCTTTGATACAAACAGAATTGAGTATTCTGTCAATGACTTTGATGATCTGATGAATCCTCTTTTGAGATTCTTGTCAAGGTAAGTTCTTACTTTCTTAAGTTGATCTTCACTTATTGAGTACAGTGACATTCACTTTGGTTGCTTATCATTCAATAGCAGTATTTTGTGATCTCATGACTTATGCTCTAATAAGCTCATTTCTGGTTGTTTGAGAATCTCATACACATTTACTGTGGTGTATAATTCTTTGCTGATTCAATTAATTCTTGAGTTCTTTTTGCGTAATCAGAGCATCTTTAGTATGACATCATACTTAATTGAATTGAGAACATCAAACATCAACTTCTGTGAATCTTCTAGTATTATGGCTTTGATGTGAACCTGTTCTGTTATTCACTTGAATTCTTCATTGATCATATATACCTGCATAGGCTTCAACGCTTGCTGCAGTGTTAGTTTTAGCATTCTTATTGCTTGCTGCAAAATATAGTTATTGATTGCTTCTGAGTCTATCATTGCTTGAAGAAGTCTATTCCGTTCAACCTGAATGTTAACTCATATCTTATGATTCTTGTTGTTCTTTTAAGACATTAAAAGCTTCTTGTTCTTTAGTCTCTTTGAGAAAGCTTGCAGTTTTTTGACTGTACTGCATTGCTTGCTCTTCTCTTGAGGTTCTGAAATCACTTAGGCTTTACTTCTTGTGTGATCAGTTGTATGTATTTGTCACTGCCTTTCTCAATATATTGTTCTGAGTGTAGATGCAGTTCATACTGATCATATTCTCACTGAATCTGAATCTGAAGTGCTTTCACTTTACTCAGAAACTCAGGTGACATGTAGCCTTCTGAAAAGGTTCATTGATCACCGTCTGATGTCAAATACTCTGTGAATAAACAGATCTTGATTTTGTGGCTTTTAGTTTTTCACACAAGTTGTTTCAGTACTGAGTTGATCACTGTTCATACTTCTTTCATCAACTTGTCAAGTTTTAAGCATGCTTTTGCTTCTTTTGTTTCTTTCTGTTGCTTTTTAAGGTCATTGACTCTTCTTTCAAGCTCTTCTTGCTGTTTTTCTAGTAGTTGTTGACGCATCTCTCAGCGCTGATTCTCAGAGTGCTCATGTCTTGTTTTGAGTTTCATGTTGACTTCTCAGTTGTTGACATCTTTTGAGTCTGTGTTCAAATTCAGAACTATTCAGATGCTATCACTGTAGTCTTCTTCTACCTGAGTTCTGTGAGTATCAGTTTCTTCAATCTCAGTTTTTTTTAGAATAGTTAATTTCTTTAGTTGACCTGTTGTGTCATAATCATTTTGTTTCTTCTTGAGTCTTTATGAGTATCATTTGACTTCATCTTTGCTGCTCATATGTGTTCAGCACATGTTGTTGTAGCAGACTGTTCAGCTCAGAGCGTCATGCACTACATGTGTATTTGTTGCTGCAACTTCTTTTCTCTTTTGTTAAGGTTTCTTGCAGGTTCTTGCAAGGTGTTTGAGCTTTTCACAGTTATAACATTCATGAGTCTCTGCTCATCAAGATTGAGACTTATAGAACTTGCTCATGCACCGTTCTTGCTTCACTTGTGATTGCTGCTCACAGTGCTTCTTGATTGCGTTGAGGTTCATAGAGTCACCTCTTCTGAAGGTATAACATTTTCTTCACACCTTTGATGTGTAGTGCTCTGTATGCTTCATTCATCATTCTCATTGATGACTGTTAATGTTGATGAAGATATTGATCATATTCTGAAGCTCTTCAGATCAATTCATTCTGACTATCTTATCTTTAATAGTCTCATTGAGTCCTCAATAGTATTGCAATACTAAAGCATCATCATCTCAATTCATTAAGGCTGTGATTCACTGAAACTCTGCTGCATACTTGACTGTCAACTTATTCATCTTCAGAATGTGAAGTCATCTTTTTGCTGCTTATTTCTTGTCAACTACCTTGAAGGCTCTTTGAAGCTCATTCTTGAACTTCTTATAGTTGTTAAATATGAATTTCTTACTGTTCATTTGTTTCTTTGATGTCTTGTTGAGAAACTCATGCAGTTTGAGGTTAACTCAATCAAATGCTGCATTCTTGAGGTACAATACAGTAAACAGGTCTTTGTTCATCTTGAACCTGAACTTTGTCTGATTGAATCTGATATATAACTTGAGCTTGATCAAGAAGGCTCACAGCTTCTCTCTCTTGTCTGTGAATGCATTGAGTGTTGATACCTTGAGTACATTGATCATTTGCTGAAGGTCTTGAAGGTTGACTTAACTTGTCAAAGCTGACTTCTGCACACTGATTGTCATTCTTATTATTGTAAGAGTGTTCAAAGTGTTACGTTCTGATCTGAGATGCCTCAAATATTAGGGCTAAAGATTTGTGCTTGTTAATATAAGAGTCTCAGTGTGCAGTGTAGAGTAAACCAGTAGTTGATAACTTGTATTGAGTTGAACATGATTGTTTCCATAAGGAAAACAATTCTTTCTATATAGAATGAGAGTTGACCCTCAAAGAGTTGACTCAATCTGTTAAGGATTGACTTGACATTCTCATGGTTGAGTTGACACTTAACTCATCATCTCATGCTAGAGACTACACAGTTCTTACATTCAACCCATTCTGTTAGTTTTAATTGAGTATGATTGTAACACTTTCATGCACAGTTCACAGACATCATGTCATTAAGAAAGATTCTTAAGATCTATGCTGTCAACAATCTTAAACAGACGCTTAATGTTTGTATGACCTAAATGGCTCAAGTGTCAATGTCACATATCAAACAATACCTTGAACTCACAATTAGCTGCAAAGGCATGAGACTGAGGTGTATTGTCAAGGTGTAGCTGAAAAATTCTGTTGACCTCAGAAGTGTATTTAATGATGTTGTTTTTGTGATGTATGATGCAGTCACACATGTTAAAAGAGATATCATCAACACACATGCAGTAATTAAAAACAAGGTTTACAGAGAAATCAGAGGCATGCATAATGTCTTTGAGAATAACCTCTTGTATGCCATCATCAGAATGTACTAAATGTAGTGAAACCATGTTCTTTTCAATGATCTGAGCAGGTTCATTAGCCGTTTTAAGAGATCTAAAAATAGGCTCATAAATAAAAAAGAATTTGCATGTAGAACACAAGTGATCAGAGGCTTCAGTATCAACAATTCACACACTCATGAGGTGTGATCCTATGACAAACATAAAGCTGAGTGTTGTGACATTGCCATCAGCCTTATCAAAGGTTGATTTGATGTTGTTAAAGAACTTGTCTGAGAACTTGTCTGATGACAATAACAATGATTTGTTCTTCTTCTTTGCAGCTCAAGCTGCATTGAGTTTCTTCTTCTTATGAGGGTATTTGACAAAGCACATGGGTTCCTCATGACTAGTCTTCTTACAGTGTGAACACTGAAGTGATGACGACAATTTTGGTTTGCCACAAAAGGCCATCACAATGAAGCTTTTATTATTCTTCATTCTAGCCTCATCAATCAACTCAGCAGCTAAGAAATCAAAAGTAGAAGTTGTAACACAAATGAACTGACATTTAGTCATGACAAAGGCATTAAATGTGAATTCAAGGTTGTTAAGAAGAACAGTGAGTATAACTCAGTCTGAAAAGGTAAAATTCATCTCTTGCAAATGTTGTGATGAAGTCTTTAGCTGATCAACATAGTTCTTAATGAACTTAAACAAATTATAGTGATGACTTAAAAGTGTTGTAAATGTAAGGTATCTGATGTTAAAGCCCTGAACCTCATACAACTCCTTGAGCTTCAATCACATTTAACATGCAGAAAGGTCTTGAATGAATCTCTTAAAGCTATTCTGACATGACAGTGCTATAGTAGCACATGCTCTGTTGTTCTTTTTACTTCAGATAATGTATTCAGATGAGAACTTCAAGTTCAAAGTGTTAACATCATCAAGTTCAACAACTGGTTCAGAAGACATGTCTGAAACAACAGCTCATAAATCTTTGTTCATAAGAATGAACTTGATGTTAGTGGCTCATGAGGCATAGTTACTAGTGTCAGCAAGACAGAGAAAGTTGAAAATGCTGTTTAAGAAAGTCATGATTATGTGAGTTGTCAAGAACAAAACATCAAAACATAAAGACTATCAAAAAAGCAAAGAGATGTCAATCAAGAATATCATAACAATAAGTCATTCAAGAATATTAAAATAACAAAGATGTTGTTTGAGAAAGCACTTAAGTAAGCTATTAAAACAATGAGTCATTTAAGAAAGCACTCAGATAAGCTATTGAAATGATGAAAATGTCAAAACTGAGAATATTGAGTAACAACAAAAAGGAGTTGTTTGAGAAAGCACTTAAATAGGCTATTGAAATGACAAAAGACACTGTTGAAAGACAGCAACAGTGAGGTTAATAAATGACTGACTAATGTCTTGAGGTATGAAGACAGAATGTTGAGCTCATAACCTATTGAAGTATGACCTTTATGAAACAACTGTTTAATTCATATATTCTTTTAACTAGAATGCAGAGTCTGCATCAACAGAATGACTTTTGTGTGAGCTGACTAAGCAGCGTCACGTGACACGGCAAGTTCCGGCGCTAGGTCAGATTAGGACTGAAATCTTCTGCAAAGCCTTCTTATTTTAACACTTTGTTACTCATAAAAATTATTATTGTTATGTGCATCTTGAACACATTTTATTCTGCATTTCATATTCTCACATCAGTTCTCAATTCTTCAACTCTCAAGATTCTGTTATTCTTTGTTGTATGTGTTAATAGTTATTTGCTTAACTGTCAGAGTGTAGGGTCTCTTTGACACAGTGCACTTTAAATGATATTAACAGAGCTCAATCTGGTTTAAATCTGATAAGTTACTCAATCATAATAGAATGATTAATCTCAATATCTTTAAAAGCTCTGTCTGCTGTCACACACAATGAGCTGACACATCATTCTGAATCAGAAAGCATTCACTGTATTAAGTAATCACTTTCTTGATGAACAGAATCAATTGAGACAGTAGTATATATGTTTGATATTGATATTAATTGATGCCTTCATGACTCTCTTTGTTATGCTCAATTAAAACACTGTCTGACTTTAATATGTGCTTGAGACATCATGACAGTGGTTTCTTAAACTGTTCATATAGAAACTGCTCTTGAATGATCTGCTGTTGAAGGTAGTACTTTGAATTTCAGTTTTTAAGATCATTGTTTGCTGTCATCTTTTCTGCTGCTGTTTCTTGATCAAACATATAGCTTGAACCCTTTATATACATAGTATAGTAGCTTCAAAACATCATTTCTGTATAGCCTTTATATCATATGTTGATACAGTTCTTGTGCCATGTCTCTTTCTTGATTCTAGTAACTCATTGTTGACTGTGTACCTCATTAACACATATTACTGTTTTGTCAGTGTAGCAGATCTGATCCTCTTTGCCTCTGAGCTTCTTAAGCCACTTAATTATGAAGTTTAAATGATTGATTTTCATCTGAAGTGTCAATGGTGGCTTATGTTTTGGTGGATATCGCCCATAGCCAGCTCTATTGAATGCATTGACAATAGCAGCTGCAGAAGCCATAATCCTGATCTCATGTGCGACAGTGACCCAGGATTTGCGCTGTTGATACCGATTCTTTGTAGCATGTCTGATCAGGGAGCGCTGAGCACATAGAGAGATCACAGAAGGTTGTCCTGACTGAGGGCGGCGTTGAAAGGCTTCTGTACTGAGAGAGTCAATATTTTCCTTTTCGGCTTGGGCAGCCTTCTTACGCGTATTTTGCACCGTTTTTTCGTCGCATTTATAGATAGATGCGAGCTGACGATTAGAGGTATGACACTGTTTGCTAAGCTCTATCAACGCCCCGCGTTTTGAGTTGGCTAGATCCTTTGCGCCCTTGGTACGTCCCATGGTAGTAGAGGAGTTGTAGGTGTTTTGGTGAGAAAACGCGGTTTTCGCGTTTTCGTCGCGTGTTCGGGCCGCGGATTAATTAAACGAAAACTCTGTTGTAACTCAGGTAGTGATACCTGACCACCGTTGATGACTAATCGGAACCTCTCATTCGCGCTGATGTTGAGCGGTGGCCGATTCGGGTTACCGTGCAAGGTTCCAAGGTTCGTTCTTCAGAAGGCGTTCAAGGCAACAAGCAGCAGCCTCATTTGTCATGGATGCCTCGTTTTGCCCAAGGCATCCACCATACCAAGCTGTCGGGACCGCGCACGCTTCGGTAGAAGACATGGTGTCTGATGCAAGCCAACGATGACTTGCTTGGAAATGCCACCATCTTTTGGACCCATCGTACGGCCCCGCCCCGGTAATCACGCGCTTGGTTCCATGAACGATCACTTTCTTTCTCGGCTTCCAAGAAGTGAAGGCTCGGTCTCTTGAGACTGGTTCCAAGATGACAGGCCCCTTGAAGTCCGTGGCGGAGCGGTGAGCAAGCTTGCAAGTATTAGTGTAGGCATTGCCCACATCAGCCTTTTGGAGAGATCTGCCACCAGATCTGCCACCCGGACTGTTTGCAGGTCATCTACAAGCAGACGTTAGACACAGCTGCGGAATCGTAGTCACGTTCGAACCACAATCTCATTCGATGTTAGTCCTGCGGCTGTCCCCGAGAGCCTCTACTAATGCTCCAAGGCCATGTAGCTGACGACAAGAAGACACGATATCGCCATGGCGAACGACAACCGGCAGTACTATGGTCGGTCAACGTCCAATGTATGTCACTACTTCGAGTGCTCGAGCATCACTTTAGAGTTCCCATCATTAATACCCTCTAGTTGTACAGCGGTTTCCCAGCAAGGATTAGTCGGGAGTCCATCATGCCCCAGAACAGACTTCAAATACCACAGATGGAGATTGCGCCGCCCACCATGCCTCTCGACCGTGCCTTAGATGGTTGGAATAGTATGAGCGGACCTAATTCACCGAGTTCGGGCCTAGACAGCATTCTACCACCCACTTCTGGAGTAGGAGAAAGATCCACCAACCTCCGAGTCTCGGCCCTGTCTCATCCTTCGTCCCATCCGCTTCAGATGCCGTTCAATATCTCCAATGAGATATCACCGGATCCCATAATGCGCTTTTACAATGATCCAGGACCGTGGGCCCCGAGAGGGATAGCAGATATACCCACTCAGCCAGTTGCGTTACCCAGGCATTCAAGACCTTTCAATCTCCAAACGAGGTACAATGAGCCTAACATGTCTTTCAGCCAATACCAGACTACGGCCGGGTCTGAGCTTGAGAGTAATACCACAGGAGCATATCCATCGGATTCTGGATACGGCACGAGGAGCCAGGCCACGACATCTATTTTGAGCTCTGATCCAGTGGACCTAAATCAAGACTGTTCCAGTATTTCTGGTCACATTGGCAACCTGCAACTCTACCCTGGAAGCGCATCCCACGGATATTCGCACCCGGACAGCCAGGCAAGTGCTCAACAGATCGAGTATCAACCTGACACTGAGCAGTGTCAAAGCGCAAGTTTGCGATGTCTCGAATGCGGAGTCATCGTAAAGTGCCAGTCGGAAATGAAGTATGCTCAAGTTTGCCGTTGCTTTCTAGGTTTAACGCTGACGAGGTGGTGATATAGAAAGCATATTCGTCGACACGAGAAACCATACAAGTGTGAAGAGCCAGGTTGTAACAGGAGAGAAGGTTTCAGCACAACGAATGACCTCGACAGGCATAAGAAGAGTGTGCACAATATCGCTCCGAAGCACGGACATGATAAGAGCTTCCGCTGTCCCGTTGAAAATTGCCCCAAGAAGGACAAGATATGGCCACGCTTGGACAACTTCCGGCAGCATCTAAAGCGGATGCATTCGACGGAGGATACGGAAGAGCTCCTCGTGAAGTCAGTATCCCTTGGTCACGTACAAGGTATGATGGGGTGTTAATGCCAGGGCAGGGCCGAGCGAGAGGCTCAGGCATTTCAGAACTGTTCCCGCCCACAGGAGCAAGGGCTTGGACATGGTCCTGGCCTTGGTTATGTCACAGCTGAGACGGATCCTACACACGTTGGTGGAGTGCCGTATTATCCCAGCCATGGACAGTATATGTCAGAGGGCGCCATGACACACGGAGACAGTGACCGTTCCCATCACAGTATCTCACCCCTTCGAAGTGTAGGTGGTCGTGACGGGCTCAACTTGGAACTTTCTGTTCCTAGTCTCCGAGCTCACCCTCGCTCATCCAAGTTTCTCTCACCAGCATCAGCGCCCCTGGCTAGGTCAGTCTCTCACGAGTCAAGGTCCTCAGAAAGATCCAGTCACCGGTCTTTATCAGACCAGATAGGATCAAATGTCAATACTGTGCAGACATGTGTTGAAACGATACCACAACTGAGCCCACTTGCAGATTCCTCAAGAGGGCAGGCGACTGAGCCTCTTCCGCCGTCATCCGCGAGTAGCAACGGCCACCCTAGGTTACCGCGGACGTCCTCAGCAGAGCAACATTACACGTTAAACGCAAATACAACGGCTTCTCCACGGCTGAATACAACCGTGGAGGACGTCTCGCAAGCTATAACTTCCAGGGTAGCTAATTGCTTCAAGACCGGGACACTGGATGAGTTCCAGATGCAAATGATCGTTCAGACAAGTCTTTTGAGTCTCATGGGCCCGCAAGCTTCGAGTCCTAAGTCTGTAAACAGCCGATTCTCTAACCACTCCGCCCCCCACGGGAGACAGATTTTTTGTGATGAATGCCCTAAAACCTTGACGAGACATTGCGACATGAAGTACGCTTTCCTCCCAAGCTCAATTTCTTGCTCGAAGCTGCTGACCGCTTTGCAGGAAGCACAAAAAGCGACATTCGAAGCCCTATGGCTGCACTTTTCATAACTGTACCAAAATTTTCGGCAGCAAGAACGACTGGAAGCGTCATGAGAACTCTCAGCATTTCCAAGTCGAATCCTGGCGATGTCACGAGCCGGGTCCCAACAGCAAGATTAAACAGTGCGCGAAGCTATTCTACTGCCGCGAAGTCTTTGTGCAGCATCTCAAACATTCCCATCAGAAGCCCAACGATGACTACATTAAGGAAGAGCTCAAGGAAAGCCGGATAGGCAGGAATGGACAAGGTCAGTTTTGGTGCGGCTTCTGCCGTAAGATCATCAAATTGGAAAGGAGAGGTTTGGAAGCTTGGGATGAAAGATTCAATCACGTCGATGACAGGCATTTTAAGATTGGTCAAAGGATCAGTGAATGGGTACCCGTTGATGGACATGGGCCTAAAGGTCCTCAGCCGGAGGATACACTTCAGGAGAATATCCCTTGTTGCAATCTTGATGAAGACGATGAGGAGTCTTGCGAAGCAGAGCCTTATCAGGACCCATCTGTAGCTGGCCTGCCCGACGAAGCTATTTCGGTGCCGACGCCGAAGTCACAACCCAAAAGGACAGCTTCGCCAATTAGCAATCAAGCGCCTCCGGGTAAGAAACTCCAGATGGACAAGGAGGCTTTCCGATACTGTGTAAGTCTTCACTGTGGCGCAAGGTTGGACCTCGGTGCTGATATTGTTCCTGCGATATAGTGCATATGCAGCGATGGACCACACGCTGCCAGCCGTGGATCTTGTCCCATGGACGGTCACACGTATTGCAGCTCTTGTGCCATTGAATATTACTAAAGTGTCTAGTGTTTTTTGGATTTCATATTCATTCCTAGGAGCTGTCTTTCTTTCGTCGAATTTGGGAACTTGTGGAGCGCTGATCGATCTTACTGGGCAATTTTCGTCGTACTTGAGGACTGACTGATCTGGTCCGCTGGGCGTAGAGCAAAGGGCTGCTCGAAGTTTTTTATCTTTGTATAACAGAAACGATTGAAAGATCATCGCCATTATCTTCCAGATATCTACCATACATCTTCCATAAACGCGCCGCGCAGTGACTGTAATATCTCACATAGACGGCCTACTCCGTCTCCAAGCTCTTCTCCGAGGTCCCACAGTAGCCGTTATTGTAAGGGACTAGGTGGATGACTATAATGAATGATTCGTAGTATGTAGTACACACCTGCTATCTAAGAAAGAACGGGAGAAGATACGGCAGCGGTTTCAACAATATTTGTGTGAAAAGTGCACTTGTGATTATGTAAGCTCTGCGGATGGTTTGCTTCGCCAGGCTTGACCAGGATGCGTTTTCTTCAATGTGTCTACTCAATAAAAGCGGTCCTCATTGACTCTCGAACCCGGCCACATTTTGTGGATAATAGGTATCGAATAGGATGCTGAGTTCTTTGTGGGCGTTGTTCCAGACTATACCAAAATGCTTTGCCTTTTCGCCAATGTCTGCCGACGACATCTCCATCGTTGGAAATGCAAAATGAAGCTTCAGATCTCTCTTCTGGCTCCCCAACTTGTTCCTCCGGTTTCAGCTGATTACAACCGGACCGAAAGCAAGGATGCACTGCACGGAGTAATCTGCCTTCAGATCTTGTCTTCAAGCACCATCCACGACAGATTTGGAGATATCCAGGAACGTGTAAATACGAGCAGCATCCTCTGTGTACAACGTCTTGTTGAATGGAGATCTGGCTTGCTGCCTTCGTCAGGAAGCTGGAAGACCATTCGGTGATGACGTTCGTCGAATGGTACCTTCCCACCATTGATGAGTCCTTTCCATTCATCTGACTCCGCGACTGTCGTAACGACTTCTTTTGGTCGAGTTCAGCAAGGGTTGATGCTGTCCAGTCATCATAATGTGCGTTGCTCTGTTGTGCTCTTGTGACGCAAGTAGATGAAGATGCTCGTGGAATTCACTCTCAACCTGAGTGATTACAGTCGATGAATCCCGCCTTGGTGATGCTCTCTTTATAATGCTAACAATGATTGAGTGCATGTGTGTGACGTTCCTGTGCCCTCGATTCTCTTCTTTACCTGAACTAACCTAATTCACTCACTTGACGTCGTTCAAGCACCCCCAACTTCATCCGTAGCAGCGTAACTCCTGCTCGACACTCTTGCAGATAGTCTCGCACCACTTCACTTTTCATAGATTCTGAATCTTCCGCTCGCTGCAACCGGCGCAGCGACTGCGCTCTCTAGCTTTTACTTCCGATACTGCTTGCAACATTCCTGGCTCAATTTGCGGCTCAGTCGAGCACGAACAGAACTTTAAGTCTTTTCTTCGCGGCCGTTAGGGTTGAGCTGCTACTCGCTTCCTACGATTGCAATTCGACAGCTCCGCCCGAGAAGTCGCAAACTATCTTTGGAGATCTTCCCTAGATCGAGACTTAGAGATTGACGCTGAGATGGAACCTACACCTCCGACATACGTCTTGGGCCAAAGACAGGAAGATGGTACAATCATAGTAAGGTGAGTGCTACGTACGATTTCGTTCCAAATTTTCTTGTTAGCGATTCGACCAATGTCGTATCACTGACACACTATCAGATCTAGCACCGCGCAACAAGACCCTCCACCGCCAAAGCAGATGGAGCCAGGGAAGACCTACGTTGCCAGACTACCAGGTCACAGCAGACCGGCTTTCGTCCGACAAAGGAGAAAACCACCCAAGCTTCGTTCGGGTTTCAGTGCCATGACCGAAGCTTTTGTTCCTCAGTATATTCCACCTCGCTCTCAATCGGCAGAAGCTCCTCGTCGAGAGGTTAGAGTATACTCTGCACCCGTGGCACCTTCATATGTGATGCTACCTTCACAACAGCCGCTGCAACTGGAGTATACTGGAGCTCAGAACGGAGCCGCGCCTCAGCAACCAGTGGAATTGTTACACTCAGCGCCACCACTTGTACCTCCACCGTTTGCACATTACCAACCTCAGCCGCCGCAGCCGGTGAAAGTTGAAGTGGTAAGACGACATGGTCGCACGAATGAGATTGTCCTCCAGCATACATGCGCGTCTTGTGGCAAATTTCGGTCTCCTAGCTATCACCACCGTCATCCACTCGCCTCAGATGAGGTTCCAAAACCAGGCATATGTCGTAAGTGTATGAAGATGCGGACCTCAAGTGATGAAAGTACTGAAGAACGGAGCCGAAGTCGCGAGTCTCACAGACGCAAGAGGTCTCCGAAGAAGAAAAGAAAGAAGGAAAAACTTCAGCGCAGCAGCTCTGCAGACTCGGACGGACATGGCAGGAGATCTTCCAGCCAAGAAGAAGTAGTTCGCATAATTAGACGCACTGGATCCGTTGGCCCAGGAGATCGCAGACGAAGGGAACCTCACAGCCACAGACAATCTCCATCGAGTCCTGAGAGTCAAACTCAGATTCGGGTCTCCTACAAACCAGGAAAGAAGACGGCAAAGGCTCCATCCGATAGAGTACAAGTCATCAAGCGAATCCGGTACATTGAACCGGCAGAACACCGGCGTTCTAGGTCAAGATCAAGGTCAAGATCAAGATCAAGATCAAGGTCATTCGAGTTTTCACGATCACAATCTAGAGGACGATATGACGAACCAGATGACTTTGTGCGAGTACATAGACCCGCCGAGGAGCGCCTTCCAATTCAATTCTTATCTTATCGACAAGACCATGACGGAAACATAGTCGAAGAACGTCATCGTGAGACTGAGGAGCTTTCTGCTCGACGACGTTCGGACTCGACTCTGGCGCAGCAAGGAACGCCTTACCAATCCCGCAGACGAGGCCACCTCCAGCAGCCTGTGAGAAGGAGATGTAGACACAACCGCGAGGGTAATCGTTCTTCTGAAGACTCCTTCCAACATGATGGTCATGCTGATGTTCCTTCTCCCCCGCCGTCTCGTTCTGTTCGCATACTAAGGGTATCTCACGGGGATTCTGAAAGTGCCAATGTATATAGCTGGGAGAGTGATACTGCTGATATCGGACGTCCGAAAGTCGCGTTTGTATCAGAAGGTCCCATCAGGCGGTCGTCACCCACGGAGATGCGTGTCAGTGAAGACAGACGGCCTCTTAGAAGACGGCGCCGTCGAGTAAGGGATATGGATGATCTTCTAATTGAAAAACGTAGTGAAGAATCCCATTCAATCGGTAAGCTAAGTAAGAAAGAAAATAATGAGGTCTGCAAGTACTAACGCTGACGTCTACCAGAGCGGTTCGGTCCGCCAAGAGCCTATCGAGACGTTCGCGTTCCTACTCCACCATCTGCTCAGTGGCATCCACATGAGAGATACTTGACATCGGTTCCACACATGGAAGAGCGTGAGATTACAAATATGTTCCAGAAAACTCGGATAGCACCATCAATCAGTCCACCACCAGGCCGAGGACGAGCGACATCATTTACACGGAATCCATCGCGCAGTCGAAGCGCGTCTACTTATCGGCCTCCTTATTACCGGCAAGCTACCGCAGGAGGGACAGAGCAAGGTCCTTTCCGCTACGTGCACGTAGGGGAGACTATAACTTACCCAGATGATCATGAATGGGGGATGGGACCACCGCCAACGCTGCGGGAGCACACGTGGTAGTAGGATTACGTTTCATTGTACGAAATGCTATAGCGATTCAGGATAATTCTTTCTGGGCGGAATAAGTGATTTCTTCGGTGCACTTAGTCGGCGATCGCTTTCCGAAGCCCCCACTGGCTCTATTCGCCTTATAGCCTCCATGGTAGGCGAAGCTTCTTGACTTGGCTTACAGCTGTGTCTGGATGCTCCTTCTCGAACTACACCGTCAATAATGTTACTGTGTATCCAATCCCAATCTTTCTAGACACTCATGCACTTAAACGATAAGCTTAGTTCCCCGGTTCGGCCTGTCGTTTTTTCCGGTCCGTTATCTAAGCATCTAGGACCTGCTTCTAGACTGACGGCATCACACTGTTGTTGCGGCACACATTCCATCGCTTTTGTCAGCCAGTGTCAGTTATGGTTACAACCATCAAAGAAAGATGGTCATGGAAGCAGATGAAGGAATTGCAGCCAAGTCAATCATTTGTCAGCTCACTTAGCGTCTACCTTTAGACATATGTAAACATAGATCAATCACTGCATTCAATCCAACATCCTCCGCATTGCCGCCGGTCCCTTTTCATTCTCAACTTGCTTCTTTGTCTCCTAACATACCAGCACTCCCTCTCTTTCGCCTAGGGACATCAAGCTTAACGCTCTTCTAAACAGTATGCTATACCTTTGCTTTTGACAGCATCGACGTTTTCCAATCGTTAAGCATTAACGTTAGCACAGGGTCAAAGGCACCATGGGCTACGCAACCACCTTCCTGTACTCGCAGCTCTTCATGAGCCTTCCATACCCAGAGTCCGACTTTACAGGCCAAACAATCATCGTCACTGGCTCCAACACCGGCCTCGGTCTCGAAGCTGCACGACACTTTATCCGCCTCAACGCTGCTAAGGTGGTCCTCGCTGTGCGCACGATCTCCAAAGGTGAAGCAGCCGCTGCCGATATCTCAGCCTCGACCAACACCCCCAAGTCGCGCATCGAAGTCTGGCCGCTCGACCTGTCGAGCTATGACTCCGTGAAGGCCTTTGCTGCCAAAGCGAACACGCTCGACAGGCTGGATGCGTTCGTCCAGAACGCAGGCATTTTGACCACCAACTTCGCGCTTGTCGAGGGCCAGGAGAGCACCGTCGCGATCAATGTCACCAGTGCGGTATTGCTTGCTCTTTTGGTGCTGCCGAAGCTCCGAGAGAGTGCCGCGAGGTACGATGTAAAGGGCAGGCTGGTGTTTGTCGGTTCCGACTTGCAGTACATTGCCAAGTTCAAAGAGAAAGACACGTCAGGAAGCCTTTATGAGGCCTTGTACTCGCAGGAGACGGCAGATATGGATGATCGGTTAGCCGATGTCCTGCCTCGTCTTCGCGAATGGTGAACTCTTGTGTTTTCTTTTTCCCGCAAATGCTGATCGCAACACTTCGCACTCAGATACAAGGTCTCGAAGCTGCTCTTGCTTTACGCCGTCCGCAGCATCGCAGCCAAAAGTCCCGTCTCCCCTAAATCCAACGTTATCATCAACTACCTCACGCCTGGCGCATGCAAGAGCGATATCTTCAGAGACGACATTAGCTGGATCCAAAAGCTTATTATGACTGTGGGGGTTGCCATGGTCGCTCGAACGACCGAGGTTGGCAGCCGTACCATCCTCCATGCCGCAAAGCCGGACATTGGCGAGGAGACGCATGGTGCGTTTCTGATGGACTGCAAAGTCGCCCCGTAAGTGGAGCAATCCTGTTATTCGCCGCTTGCGAACGAACTGCTGACTGAGGGATTTTGCAGTAACGGAGACAATGTGGAGAGTGCGCAGGGCATGAAGATGCAGGAGAAGTTCATTGAGGAGCTGTTTGCCAAGTTGGAGAAGATTTCGCCAGGTGTCACGAATATCTGATTATTCAGCCGTCTAGAAGAGAGGATGGTCGACGGAGCGTAGAGCCATAGTGTTCGCATTCGAATTGTTGCCTCTCTGCCCTCTCACGTCCCAGTAAAACTACTTTTGATCATAGAGAGTTCGTGCCCCAGGGCTTCAACCAGCCAGTTTGTCGTCCGTTCAAGGTTGCTTTTAGCGGCGAAGCACCTGTTTCCTGATATGATATTCGATCGAGATATACCCCATCCTGTAACTTCGTACTAGTTTCCGAACGTCCACAAACATCACGCTCAACCTCCCAAATGCTACTCTTCAGGCTACGTCAGCTCTCCATCTCGTGCTGCCATGCACATGGGTGTCTACTGAATATGCTAGGGCTGCAGCGTCGCTTCGGTATGCCCTCCCCATCATTCCGCGCCGTCCGGTGAAGCCAGCCACCCCGAATGACCGGAGTCCGTGTCAGCCGCTGCAAGCAATGATGGCGACGGGCGACGGGCGACAGCGATAGCCATAAGATGTATATATATACCATCAAGTAAGGTTCCTACTTTAGCTAGATGCTTATTTCTCATGCCCATTTGCCTGCCTGTCAATAAACTGATATATCAACGATTGCATTATTTCTTTTCATATATGTATATGTATATGTATCGTACAGAAGACGTTTGTTGATCTGAATGAGCCCGATCTGAGCAAGCACCGCCTTTTCTGAACAAATTCTCTGAGCTGATCGATGATTACATGTTATAAACGATGTATGTATGTATGTATGTATGTACCTTAGCGACTCGTTCAAAATGAAATGGCACTACACACTTACCTCCGAAGTTGTTAAGAATAGTGGTTATGTGATGTGATGTGATGTGATGTTATGTGATGACAACTCCTCACGACGCAGCCTAGGTGTGCTGCAATCCATTACAATACACCTTGTTTCTTCCCCTCCCTGCGCGTAGCATAGCATAGCAGAGCAGAACAGAACAGAACAGGAAGATTTACAATTAAATCCCCAGTACGAGTACGAGTTAGTTGGGACGGGGTCCGGAGATTTTGGGACGAGGGGCCCTCGGGGCCTGTCCGTTCGACTGTAATCTAATCTAGTTAATCTAAGCTATGTATGTATGTAAGCGGCTGCCTGGGGAGCTTGGACAAAGGTACATAAGGTACATACACAGTTTGATACATATGTACAATACTCTACTCTACTCTACTCGACCTCGGTGTCAGTGTCAGTGTCAGTGTGTTGCATCGTTAATATCTATTTCAGAAAAGACTCGACACATGTCAATCCTACCATTCTACCAATTTCTGTAATTTCTGCAAAGTCTGCCTTGTAGGCTAACATACGTTTGTGTCCTGTCGTACTCGAGCTGCCTGCGAACGAGGATTTATTATTCAGCGGGGGTGGATATCACTCATACAAGTCGGGCGTAAGGTAGACTAAGTCGGCTGTGTGCATGGGAGGTGCATGCATGCGTGCGTGCATGGGGCTGGGATGGGGTGGGGGTATGCGGGATGGGGGATGGGAGATGGGAGATGTTACTGGCGTTTCCCCGGGGGAAGAAGAGGGCGATTGGTTTGAAGGGGTTGGTTGGTTGGTGGACTCCATGGACAACAGAGCACGCCGACACTATGTGTATCTAGAATTGTGACTAGGCATTTACGAGCATGTGATCTGTTGAATACCGCTGTTGTGGATCTCAATGACATGTTTTGGTGGGGTTTGTTATATGTATGGTGGTTGTGCCAACCTGTTGACATCGGCCAATGATTCACGACCTGGAACCAATAGAGTACTTGATGCTCGACTACGAGATAACACCTAGGACAGGTTATTACTAACTACGGACTATAGATCGTATGAGTATTGATTTTTGAAGCATTGTGTCGTGCATGTAACGGGAGAGGGGTATCGTTGCGGAAGGGGTATCGTATTATAGTCGTTCTAATCCGAATGAAATGGTATCGTCACTGCGTTAAGCCCTCAAAAGTCGTAAAATCGTAAAGTCCCTCACTCCTTCTCAGCCTCTGCGTCTTCGTTACCATCCACAACCTTCCTCTCCTCCTTCAAACCCGTAAGTCTGAATCTCCCCTCCCCAACCCTTTCCAACAACCCCTCACTGACCATCCACTCTCTCAATCCAACATCCTCCCTCCAAACCACCTTCTGCGCATCGCCCTTCTCGAAATGCCTACCCACATGCTCCATCCTCTCCTCCCACGCACCGGGACCCTCGAAAGGCACCGTCCTCCCTCCCGCCTCCTCACTTTTACAAAACCCACACTCGCTCCGCTCGGGCATCTCCCTCCTCTTAACCCAACATCTCTGTCTGACCCCTTCAAGCCCAGCCTCAAACCTCTCTCTCTCCGCCCTCGTTGCTTTTGGCCCGGGCGCGTGCATCCGTCTCACGTGCTGCGTGAATAGATCCTTGCGGTTGAAATCATTGGAGCGCTCCGGATCATGCGCGCACGCGCCGAGGTCACAGCGCCAAAGGCCAAGACGTAGGTGTTGTGAGGTGACGTGACGCTTCCATTCGTTCTTGGAGCCGAATGTGCTGGTGCAGTCGTAGACGGAGAAGGTGCAGATGAAGGGGCGCGTGTGGGAGGTTTGGATGTGTTTGCGGTATTCGGAGGCGGACTTGAAGGTTTTGGTGGGGTGGGAGGGGCAAGTTGTCGGTGTGTTTGTTGCGGCGGAGATGGATCTGGTTCTCTTGGTGATTTTGTTAGTAGCATTGGAGGTGCGGGTCGGTGTGCGTTTCGTGGTTGGCGACGTGGAAGAGAGGCTGTTTCCTTGAGACGATCGGCGCCGGCGGCGCTTGGTCGAGGGCGTTGATTGGTATTCAGACGTGCCATCTTCCTCGTCTTTAACGGAGGTAGTGGTCGACTCTTCCTCGTGGGTCGAGGAGCCAGTACCTTCGTCGGAATGGCGTCTTGGGCAGATGTCGTCAATCGAATGCTTGTATGATACGGCTTGGTGATGGTCGACGTAGTACTCTGTCTTGGTATCCATGTACTCGTACTCTTCTTGCTGCACTTCCGGTTCGGCATCGGGGTATTGTTGGACATCGCGTAAAGCCACGCAAGGATCGCTGACCGATCTCTCATGCGTGAAGGGCGCAGGAAATCCTGAGCTGTAGCCCATGTGCATTTGGGCCAGGTTATGACACTGAGGATCCCGATCCAGGGAGTAACAGGCGTCAAAGTTTCCATGTTGTCTCAGGTGTCCAAGTTCAACCTCACCGTGGCTGGTCCTTGGACTCCAGACGCTTCCGCTGGAAGAAGACTCTTGCTCTGTGGCGGACCGGTCAGCACCCCAGGATCCTTCTGGAGAAACGTATCTTTGATTTCTGTAATAGAAAGGATACGGATCCTGCGCTTCGTATGGGCGATTGAAATCTAGACGGTTAAGATTGCTGTCCAGTCCATCGGTCCTGTAGTAATTTGGAAGTAATCCAGGGGCACAAGCGGACTGGTCTGGGTCCAGCAGGAAGCGCTGCATGTTCGACATGATCTGCGTATTTCTATGCTGGAGAGCAAGCTCCGTTCCTGAGATATTGACAACTCTGTTGGTTGACTTTGCAGAATCCATAGAGTTCCAGCACGGTTCGAGGTCACCGCCGAACGCGGAAAAGCCGTAAGCATCATTGGAAGGGCCGTTCTCGTCGACATGGATCTGTGGCAGATCGGTGAAGAGCCTGAAGGAGTCCATGTGAAAGGAAGGCATCGAGAACGGAGACATGTTTGCGGGACGGAGAGCTGGGGCGGATGGTAAAAGACAATTGATTGCAGAAGTCGATCAGCAACTCTAGAAAATATGGCTTAGTCCAGATCCAGCTTGCTGAAACAATAGGGTGCTGGGGCCAAACATACACTGAAAGCCAGCAATGGAGGGTCGGGCATTCCAAGTGTCAACAATCGACGGTATTTATCAAGCTGAATTATCGATGCACAGGATGATACAAAGCAACGATGTTTAAAAAGATGGCTTGAGAATACTGAGGCGAAGCTTGAAAGGCTTCTCGCAGGGCAAATTGAGTCTTTAAAAGCAAAGACATTGTCCTCCACCTCCACCACCAAGCTCCCAAACCTCGAAACATTGCATTGGAAGCCTCAATGCAATCCAACTGGCAGAGCCGCACGAGCACATGGGCCCGGGTACATACTGCATGGTTAGCATATGCAGCCCCTGCATGGTATCTGACCGCTTGGGAGACGGAGTAGGATTTGAGAGACGCAAGTCGCAAGGCGAAGTATGAGAAGCACGAGCACATAAGATCGCCTCGCGACACCATCCCGGCAAGCCACCAAGAAGCGGAACCTCGTTAGGGACTACTCGTATCAAACGCCTGCATATGGGATCATGGCCAAATAAGGGCACCGCACTGCGCTTCCGGGCGACCCTTGGGCCTTTCTTTTTCATAAGGTGCAAGACCTGCACCCGATCGACCTGCAATTTGGGAGATTTTGGCCCCCATAAGTTTTGGAGGTTGTTCAGCTTAGGGTGTATTTATGTTGCAGTACGAGGTAGGTAGCACAAGAACGGCTTCCAGTGAGGGGATGCATGGCTTCCCACGGCGGCTGTGCCTGCGCCAGAGTACTCGTACAAGTAGAATAGTACTGATGTGACGAGCAGTGTAAGTAGCGGTGCGGAGCCCACCCGGCAGCGAACTCGATCGAGTCCCTTCTCTCGGCAGACCGCATGTTGTTACGACCCAAAGCATGGGTCGTTTGGCGAGCAGGCGATATAGTAAAGCTTATTCGTGGGTTTTGGTTCGTGGTGACGGAGTTGGTGGATGGAGTCTGAAGCATCTGATTGATCGAATCCGCGAGCAGAGCCTCAGCTGGAGCAGGCATAAGTTGCCATCCCCACACGCGTGCTGTACATGTAGGTACAGGCATCTTTCTCTTGTCTCAGCCATGATAGCCCGGGGCCCGCCTGACCGCAAGATGCCATCATTATTGTCCCTTTCACATGCAGACAGGCGCACCATGTGGCGGTCAACGTTAGATAAAAGTTCTTCCCGACAAACAATGTCATCTAAGCGCCCTCGCACCGTCCTGGGAGGCTGGCACTACGACCAGTACATTCCAATAATCTTCAGACGATCCCATACTCGACCTAGTAGTGCATGCTGATCCTCCACTTTCTAAGAATTACTCCTCGCCAGCTTGTCTGCCAGAATCCCGGGTACTGAGCTGAGCTCGACCCTCCAGACAATTGTCATCTAAATATGGATGGAGATACGTGATAATTAATAATCGAGTTTTTGTCGTGTAACGTACTTTTGTTTCTAATCTTGAGACCTGCATCTCCGATCTTCATTTCTGGATATGCATGGATCAAAGGATCTCCCTTGCTTTCTTTGTTGACGTCGAAGTATAAGCGTGGACATGCCGGCGAAATACTCGTACTACGCCCGATCAATATGCTATTGGAGCACGTTCACGTTCGAGATCAGCTGGATTTTGAGAACCGGCTAGTTCAAGCTGTTTTTATACACATGATCATCTGTATAATTGGAGATTAGATCAGCCTTCCATCCTTTTCCTCACGTTCATTGTATCGACGCTTGGCAGGGGGATTCGCCGCAACCCCGCGCCGGCCGATACAGTATGAAAGTCGAGATCATGACCACGGATCAATGGCGGCACCGGATCTTCCAATCTCTGGCTCTACCGGGGTCGAATCTTCCGCAGGATGAAAATACGCCGACGCCACAAGTTCGAGGTGTCCAACTGGTTGCTTCGTTTTCAAGTGAAAGGCGTTCCTTGTGTCTCTAAGACAGCGCTCTGCTCCCATAGTGACTACCAGAACGTCGGTATAGATGATTTCGATCTCCGCCGGCGGGACTTATACTGCCTAGTGGACTACACGAAGGTCCAAGGAGCACAGATCTTCTTCGACAGTAGAGGTTTATACCTTAACACGTTCCTCAAATTACCTCGCTCAGATCTAGACGATCTTTAATGGCTATTTGGTAGTAAGTCGAGCGCGTGGAACGGAGGCTCCCTTCGCAACGTGCTGGATACCCTACCATATCGAACGAATGGACAGAACTTACAGAGGCTCTGCAGCTGTGTTTGCTAACTACGCTATCTTCTCAAGACAGCCTTAGCTCCCTCGCCCTAGCTCCAGGCCTCTTCTATGTTGAAACATTCATCTACACAATCGTCGATCTCTCCGGCGGCATTTCAGACAATGGCTCGGCGCACGCCTTGGTTCCGGATTTTGGCGGAAAACCATCGTGCATATTGCCAACATCAGTGGCTGTCCTCAGCAGAATCAAAGCCTGGACTGGTTCTCCAATCATTGGTTTCAGGACTGTTCCGGATAAACTGTCATGATGGTGGGAAGGCCGACGTACGAGTTAACCTGCCTATGCGAATGTGGAATAGAATAGTCAATAAAATGAGCTGACGTGTGAAGAGCCCAGCATTGCATCATACCCCTTGTACACGGAAGAAGTCCCTATGAACGCCAAAACATGGCTGGCATTACGGTAAGGTCTATCGGCCTGATGTTCTATGTATCGTGCTGGCGTCGGTCGTATCGTATACCACGCCGGAGGCTCGCACCGTACCACCCACTGACCTTTACAGTCTACACCGCCCTACCGCTTGTTTTCATCCTGGAGGCTATATGCAGAGATGAAAGGAACGACCAGCCACTGGTCGACTGGACTCGTAACCCTCAATCTAGAAGATAGAACGTCAGGGACAGCGCTCCTGTCTTACAAAGTCTCGTTGATAAAACCTGACCCTATCTCCACTAGCTATCCACGCACGCCGATACGGCTCATGAGCGTCTTCCAGAACGGTCTAGAGTATACACGTCCAGAGCTGGCACTATCCTGTCAGCTTTCGTTGGGTGGTGATATCAGCGGTACATGGCGCGAGTTTTACGACATCTCAGAGAGTATTGGCGCCAATGATGAGTCTCGATTCCGCCAGGTGTACTCCAATACTTTTTTCCAACCTCTGAATGCATCTACTCTTCCTTAGCAAGGTAATAATGATAAACACATAACCAATAGTGTCTCCCGACATCCCAACTCCCATTACATGTACCCATACTCTGTGAATTTCCAGTCATAGCACCTGAACTCTCCTGCACGTCCCTTATGCAAACCTTGGTTCTAGATATCTTACTCGATAACCCCATCGCTCCACTTGACTCCAAAACCCGCATGACGCGAGACCATCATCAGCCACGCCGGAGCCTTGGTAGGCCGAAGAAGCAATCACCATTCCTCAATTCCCTAACCCCGAATCATGTGTGCCCAAGATCCATCAACCCTTCAGACACCTCCCTCCTCCTCCCCACCTTCGACGCTCGCAACGTTCCACTTCACGCAGCAGGCGTCAAGCCAGCCCCTAGTCTCGTCTCCACCTAAAGTCAACCGTCCCCGAAGAAAGAAAAACGACATGCACGGAGCAGAAAGAACGAAAGAACGGCACCATTCCCACCCAAACCCACTCCGCCCACCGACATCCTTTCTCATCTCCACATCGCCGAACGAATCCACATATCTCCGATCTGCAACCCACCCCGCTCCAATCCCAACCCTTCCCATCAACCATCTCATCTCATCTCATCTCCCTCCCCACCCCCTCCAAACCCAAACTCCACACTCACACCACCGGCCTCGACACCACCCATCCACCAAGTCCAATCCCACCTAGCCAACCCTCTTGCCACCAGCCACGACTCCCCGTTCTAGGGCGTCGACCATCCGCTCCCACACCATGACCAGCAGTGAATAGCCCCGCCATTCGTCAACGTCATCTTTACAACTTCTCAGCGCTGTCGGGCCTTCTAGGTTGTTGATGCCGTCGGGCACTGTGTGCGGTACGATACGTGAGAATGACGTGCTGGGCGGAGAGGGAAGGAGTCTGGACATTGAATTCTGTACTCGGTTGGGTATCCTGGGGCGCCAGAGGGTAGTTCTGCCAAAAGTCGCTTGCTACTTCGGTTCTTTTTTGTTGGAGGAAAAGTCATGTATGTGGCGGTGTCCGAGCACGACTTTGTTCTTCCGAAGTAAGGTCGCTGGGCGCGCTGGGCGAAGCGACGTAAAGAGTGCCTGCGTACTGCAAGAAGAAAAGTAGACGATTCCCAGAATGACGACGAGGAAGATAGGTACGGAGGCCCCCTGGGGTGTTGGGCCTTGACGAGACCATCCTCACCGTCTTGAACATCGCCATCATGATCAGCACGCTGGTGACGGTTGTCGTTGTGCCATGATGACGACCAGCTAGGTGTCAGTCAATCACCCACCCGAGTGCTGCTTTCCCGTAAGGTATCGTACTTTCCCTCCCGTCCCCTCCCGTCCACCGTCACGGGTGAATGGTCCCGAACCCCAAAATCACCTTCACATAAGGTACTTCGCCTCCTAGCTCGGCAACGAACCCTTGTATCAATCATCCTTCAAACCCTCGGCAATAACATCCACTCAACCACAAAGTCCATTCCGCAATCTCCATTCCCGCACTCCGCCCCTTCCGTAAACAAACAGTCCATCCATCGACAAAACAAAACACCCTCCCGAGCCGAGGCGTTTTTCTAAAATCCTCCAAACACACCGACTAGGCTTGTCAAAACAGGGTTCCATCATCTCCGCAGAGCGCATCGACGAGCAGAATTATAAGCAGCAAGGCAACCAGGGAGCAAAGAACACCTCTACGGAAAGAGGGATCGTGGACTTTGACTGAGGAACTGTAGGTAAAAGGAGTGAGTTTGCGGATGGAGGACATGCCAGGCCTCCCTTGTCCAGTTCTTTGGAAGAAACACACCAACAACAGAAACAACAACACGGACATCGAAAGAAAAGACCGACCATACGACAAGGCCCCCTCGTCTTGTACTCGTACACAACATCCACCCCAACATATCTGTCCACGCCTCTGCTGATCCGGACACTGTCCCCCTCTCCCGAGAGCACCGCTCCGAAACCCCTTAACCCCCAACATAAAACCACACTTGCAGGCTTCCCTCGCGCGCCCGACCTGCAACGGCAATGATGACACCCTACTCAGGTATTTGACGTCCCGACTATCGTCTGCCTTTCACGTCGGGACGAGCATTATTCCCTTTAGGCGGAAGGGCGTCGTCATGGTTGACGACTTGGAGCAGGGGGCGGGTAATTAGGGACTTTATGGCGGGGTGGGTGAGATGGTGCAAGCGGCTGTGATGGTTTGAAGATGAAGGAATGGGGAGTGGTGACGAGTGATGAGGAGTGGTGAGAATGATTGAGAGGGTCGATTGGAGCGAAGAGAGGGTTGGCTTGAAGGACGAGGAGGAGGAGGAGGAGGAGGAGGAGGAGGATTTGCTAAAGACCTAAGACGGTGAGTTTTTCAAGGTTCATGTAAGGAGGTTCTTTTCTTCAGGATGAGAGGTGTTTGAAGCAAGTTGACGGGCATTTGAGTAAAGTTGGCACGTCTTCTAGAAGAGACATACGGATTGATTGAGAGCGTATACACGGGATAAAGATAGAGAATAAATAACGCAAGTACGTGTCGCAGTAATGATGAGTTGTACGATGCAAAAGACAGCCATTACCCAGTCCGCCACCACTCCGTCAAGGCTTACACAAAGTTACCCGTTACAATTGAAATGCAGAATACCAATATTTCCAGTCATTCTTCCCACACAAACGACCATCATCCTTCTCTTTCCTTTATCACTGTTCATTGTCAAAATCGCCGCCTAGCAACAGTTCTCAGCACAATCGCAGCAATCGGCACAGCATTCACATCCTTCTTCGGCGACACAGCAGCAGCAGAGAATCGCGAGACTGTAGCATTACAGTGTCAGAACACATCCCCGCCGCGATGGGACGAAAGCGAAGTATTCAAGAAGGTAAGGCCTCACCAGGCAGTCAAAGGGTTGCGGTCTTTCTTCTGCTTTACGATAACTTGCTGTGGAGGCCCTTGCTGGTATTGCATCTAAAGCAGCAGCCAACTATTAGCATGATAGTCATCGACAGTATCACAACTGGGTTGCAAAACCAAACGGGGTGCAAACAGAATATACATACAGGAGGACCTTGATTGTATCCATATCCGGGTTGTTGGGGTGGGTAGCCCTGTGGAGGATAGCCCTGTGGAGGATAGCCACCGCCGTAACTGTGTAAGCTGTCAGTGAATGCACCTCTGACCTTGCGTTTCTAGTCTAGATCGGATGAAAAGCCTTAGGAAAAGTGAATAGCCTACCTCTGAGGCGGGTATTGTGGGGCCTGGTTGTAATAACCCTGGTTCGACATCGTGGACTCTATTGAGGGAATTGACGCTAGACAGAAGTTAAGTGAACTGTTGCGGCCACGCCTCCAGAACGAGAATGGCTTACAAGGAAAGTCTCTATATTATATTAGCTGTGGTTCCAATGACGGTAGCTCAGGACGTTGCGCTTCACGGCTTGATCGTTGACTGTTCAAAATGTCGTCGAAGGGTGATGTTGGTGCTTGGTAGTTGCGACCGAAGCAGACTTCAGACGCTTACAGGAATTGTATCACGGGGCTTGCCGACTGTGGGTGGCTACTCTAAGTACAATAAACCGTAAGGTAGCATGTTGCGAATAATCCCTGAAAGCCGATTTCTCAAATGGAATTTGTCTGGCTTACGCGGCTCGCCCCCTTTTCGAGTTGATTTACTGATGACTCCATTTGTAGTATTGGAGCTGAAAACATGGATTGACAAAGCTTAGCCACGACGTGCCCAGGCGGTAGCGAGAGCTTGTGGCTTCTTCTATGCAGAATGTGGCGGTGCATCGACTGTGTGACCAACTTAGGCGTTCCAGATTCGTACATGTAATATTGAACCATTGCTTTGCATAGAAAGGACTCTGCGCTCATCCATAAGACATATACCCAATAGCACGTGGCACTCCTGCAAGCTCACCGCTGGGATCGCGAAGTTTGCTACTTTCTGGCGAATAAGAGGATCTCCTTTGACTCGCGCCCGGCAGACTACGATCTGTACTTGTAGGCTCATCTTTCATCTGTGCATATGCCCCTTGTACTGTGTCTGTAGCTGCAATTCTAGTGTTTGGCAACAGCAGCCCCACCGCTTCGAGAAAGTCGACGTAGCCTTGGACCCGGTCCGTTCCCAACTGTTCTCGATGTTCGGGCACGAGATCCTGGATTCGCGGGTTCTGATCATGCAGTTCGGTCGGCTGGAGGATGGCAAGTCGTGCTGCTTCTTGGCCAAAGAGAGCGAATATCACTTTTACAGCCATCCAGAGCATCCATGGAGAGGACCAAAACTCATTTGTTAGTCGCAGTGCTGTGGCTGAATCCAGGTCAGTGGGAGAAAAGCTAAGAAGTTCGTTCCGCTCTTCATGGTTCCAAAAGTCCTCCATCGCGACTTCGTTCATTGACTCCACGATTTTATTGAAGTGAAGGACGAAAGCGTGTCTCGGATCTTCTTTCCCGTCAATCTCTGGTATCGGATTGAAGGTCTTGAGTTTGCTCAAAGTTTTTCCCTCAAGCAACGCCTGGACCGCCCAAGCCCTAAGAGAAGTAATAACAGCCGCATCTGGATCCAAGAAATTGTCCTGAGTCTTGGGTACAGCGATCTCTAGAGACTGCTGCCAGATACCATCCCGAGAGATAAATTCAGAACGAACAAATTCAACCTCTGGGTGGGGTGATTCTTCGGTCAAGGTATTCTGCCGCGAGCGACTGCGCAAGCGAGATTCAGACGTGACCAAGCAACGACGTGCTATTTCATTGGCGACCGCGATCCCGACACGAATGAGTTGACTATGAGGCCCAAGTCTGTTTTTCTGCAGCTCCTGGATTGGAAAGGTTGGTTGACTGCCCGCTCTTTTGCTGCAAGGCGAGAGAACTGTCCAACATTCTCTAGACCCGTTGAAAGCATCAGTGAGCTTTCCCCGGCTATCTTCCTTGAAGGATGACTTCGGTCGTGACAGCTTGTTCGAGCTCGGCGTAGGAGGATCGCGTCGGAGGAATCGTGGCCCAAACTTGATAGGGAGACCGGGACGGAGCATTGCGCTTCCGCTCGCAGGGCTGACTGCCTCACTTTTCAATGATGACTTTTTCCCCCTTCCCTGGCCTTCAGACGACGAAGACTCTTCTGCTTTGAGCTGAAGATCCTGCCAAAGGTGCAGTAACCACAAAGGATCGGAATGAGAAAAAGGATTAGGGGACCAACTGGCACCGGCAGGTTTGTACCAGTCTGAGCTTAGTAATGGAGAATTAACTGTAAGTGTAGCCCTCATACAAGTAGCGAAGGCCACGTTGCCAAGCATGGCAAAAGGGACCCACCACTCTGCGGCACGAAGACCGAGATATAGGAGGACAAACGCTGAAGCGGTCACAAACACAGAACCAGGCGTTACCAAATCATGCACCTCTAGGGAAAAGTGCTGGCTCGTCTTGTCGCGTTCCACTGACATCACAACTTGTTTCGGGTTATAATCTAACCGCACACCCCATGGATAATTACTTGACCAGAAACCAGCCCGGAATGGATGAATACCTTCCATGGAGACTGTTTCTTGACTTGTACTGCGGCTCACCAAGACCGCCGTCCAGAAGCTAGTCAAGGTAGAGCCAGCCAAGCCTAAAGAGATGAGCGAAGTCGTCAACTTGTTACGTGTGACAAGCCAATTGAGTGCGGTCAGCGTGATGTTGATCAAGAGGCACATTAAGGCCGCTATGTTCTGAGAGCAGCGCATCCTTCTGAGGTTTACGTTGGCATTCGTAGTAAGAGATTGAGAGACCTCTGGCCAGCTGAGGTACGCAAGAGCCCTGCTACTACAGCATGCGTCCTTAGGGCCTGCGTTAAGGTGGTCCAATGGGGCACTGCAATCAACAGTTTGTGCAGCATGTGACCTTGCAACATCCCGAGCGTCTTCTCCGCTAGCATCGAACACGATCAAGACCGTGGCCTGGCAGTTTCTAGATGCGTTTGATGTTTCCCCTGTGATCCACCCCTCGTTGTCAATGCCGCCTGGATAGCCGTCACTTTTGCTGGGATGATTGACTGGATGCGACTGAGAACCTGCGACAGTGCTGTCATCTTCATATGGACAGTCACCAAGGTCCCGGAAAAGAGACTCGAATCTCCAAATCCATATGGTACAAGCCTTCAGATAGCGATTGTTGATTTTTTCCAGGGGTCCAAGCTCCCCTACCGCACCGATCCAGCTTTTTGACACTCTGTTGAGAACCGCTTCGACTTTGGCTCCAAATTCGATCCCCTCTCTTCCTGTGCCTACCTCTCGTCCTTGAACCCAGAACTGTGCTTCATCTTTTGGATTTGGGTTTATGGTCTGCTCGAGTATGCTTCGAGGTCCCCTAAGCTCGAAGCCAACGTTACCACCACTAACACTCGTAACATCGGCGAGGACTTCTGCTCGGCTTTCGAACTGTCTGCCGATCAATCGTTTCATCAAAGGAGAATTCCCCAGACGGACCATCGTGACCATAGCTGTCACAAGCCCAATTGGAGAGACGGCATAAAGTGAGAGCTGCGATCGCTGAGAAAGGCACTTGAAGTATGCCTTGACATGTTTTTCGCCAACAAGGATTAGAAGAGGAACGACGTTGGCGACAAGAGAAGCCCAGGCATCACTGGAGCCGGTGATTGCGAGGTTGTTGGAATTATCCGTCGGTGCCGCGATGGTCGAAGTGGCCCAGCAGAGAGGCAACAACATATTTTTCATGACGATTTCCATCATGAAGAAAGGTAAAGCGAATCTCAGCCATCTGGACTTGTAGAAAGACGTGTAAAGACAATAGATATAACATGAGTGCGACTTGACCCAGACTGCTGGGATTTTGCCTTGACGCCCTGCGCATTCGTGAGGTTGCGGTCTCCACCAATGACCTAGGTAGTTCACCCTGCCTCAGCATGGGTCCAGCTGATACCTAACATGGGTACTGGTCAGCCATGGTAGACAGATGCTCGGGACGCATTGCCACAGGATGTTTGTCAATAGTGGTGTAACGGAGCAGAAAATGGGGACGACTGGCGACTCGAGCGCGCGCTTAAAGAAACAAGTGGCTTGCATGTACCATGGAATCAAGCACAGCTAAACGCGGAACGGAACGAAAAGAAAGCTTCATTGCCATGATCTTGACAGGTTGAAAAAATCTTGCCGCTTTGACTGCAAGCATGTAACCTGCTGCTTGCCGACTCCGCGTGGGCGGAGTCTTCGACCCCAGTAGCTAGGGTGCGAGTACCCAAGTGTATTTGGTGCAAACGTTGGACGGCTCGTGATAGCATGAATCGATGCGAGGCTGTGCATTGAAATTATGTCTACATTGTATAGCTGTTGGTGGAAGGAGCGCCAGCGAGTTGAGGCTGGGATAAAGTGATCGATTAGATACATAAGTTAACGTTGGCTACGCAATCAGACCAACAGTCAACGGTTTGAAGGGAATGTAATACGGAGGTAATGTCTAGACCGATTTCTCATATGTACAAGTACGTTCACAACGAGCAATCTCGGAGTAACCTGGGTGTTGCACTTATCAAGACCGCAGTTGAGGAGAGGCGGAGAAGTCAGCCCCAAACAAAATTTCTCTACAATACACGCGCACGGTTCTTGGATCTCAGGTATTACTCTAGATTCGGTTCAAGCATGAAAAGCCTACATAATATGTGAACAGGAAGAAGAGATACATCAGAAGCGATGAGAACATGATACATGGCATGGAAAGGTCATGACTGGACATTTTCTTCAACTCATTACTCGCGATCATTAGATGGAAAAGATTTAAAGCCCCACATTCAAATCGTAAATAGAAGTTCATGACTTCCAGAACGCCGAACCCATGCAACGTCAAGCTGTAGAACGCTTCGACACACAGACAAAGGAAAGTGGAAATAAGACAAACTAAAGAAAAGGCAGACAATGGTCAGAGAGCAGCGAACGCTACATTCTAAGAAAAGAGATTAGATCCATCGAGACCAGCATATGACTGCTGGCCATCGTTCTGGAAAGAAGAAAAGTACACAGGATTGATGAACGGGCTAGGTTCATCATCAAGGGCATTCAAAGTGTCAAGCTGACCTGCATCGAAATGTTGCTCGAATAGTTGCATCGAGACGCTGTCGTAGGTAGACTGAAGAGGCGCGGAGGGTGGAAGAATAGCGTCGTTCATGCTTAGGCTGTAATCGAAGGCTTGGGTGGTGTCGTACTGACCATTGAAGCTGCTGTCGCTTGAGACGTTACTGTAGGTGATCTGCATGGGAGGAGCCGCGAGATATCCGCAGGACTCGTCAAGAAAAGTATCGCCATCATCGCCATCATCTCCACCGCTGTCATCGCGAGGTGGCATGTTCTCTTCCACGACCTCCTCGACTTCCTTCATCCACATCTTCAAGATATCCATTGATGGATGATCGCCTCCACCCTTTCCGCCTCTTTTCTCGTCGTTTTTCCCTTTCGCACCTCTGCCTCGCTTGCGTGGGTTGAAATGGGCTCGTCGAAGGTGGGCAGCAGCGTTGTAGTAGGCGCCATACTTTTTGCCCATTCGGCACGACTTGCAACTTGCAAGGAACTTCTTGTCGGCAGAGATGTCAACAGTAACCCATACTTTGCGGAAAATGTTGTGGACTCGGTCCATGTGCCTGCGCAATTCATGTTCGCCGCGGAAGCCGTCGGGGTGGTCGTTACAGCGTGTGCACATCACGCGTGGATGAGCGGGACGCTGATAGGGCGCTTTGGGTATCATTGCAACGTTCTTCGATGAGCCATCTGCTGACTTGATTCGAAACAATCTGTGCTCGGAAGATGATTGCCTTAACATTGTAGCTTCATCGTGTGAGCGCTTTGGCGCAATAGGTCTTGAACTTTGAGCAATTTGCTTAAGTCTGCGGCGAGCCGCCCTTAACTGACTCGATGAAGCGGAAGTATTGCTTTCATCTGAAATCGATCGCTCCATCCGAATTTCCTCCGCAACATTTGACGACGGTAGGAAAGATTCTTTGATAGAAGTAGAAGGAAACGAACGAGAGAAGTGTACATCATTGACAATGCCACCAGTAAATTGAAGGAAATGATCATGCTCTGAAAGACCAATGCTGCCTTCATTGCTCTTTGCGAACGGTGGAGAAAATTCAAGTGGAGATTGACCTCCATTGCTGCTGCAACTCGAAATGCGAGAGTTGACTCGCATCATATCAACGAAATCAGCGCAGAACTCGCTGCCAGCCATGCTGTGTTGTCGACTCATGCCGCTTGCAAGAGTTGTGCCATTCGTCAGCTCGCCGGTCGTTGGAGTACTAGGGGATTGTAAGGGTTGAATAATACTACCAACTGCTACAGCGTGGTCTGATGATACCGAAAGACGAGGATCCTCCTCGTGCTGGCGCTCACCGCAGCGAATGGTAGGCGAAGAGTGGAAGGAGAGGCTCGGCCGGGCATTGATATCGTTGAACGGTGTGGAATACCAATCCGCTGGATTATCGTATACTGCGACCTCAGGAACTTGTGGCAGTGGACTTCTCTGAGATCCGGACCTCCGAATCTTGCTCGCGTTTCCCACCGTGTAGTTGTTGAACGGTTCGTCGTGGCTTGTTTGAAAGTCGGCAATGGCCAAAGGCGGTATGCTAGCACCGTTGCTCGAGAAGGGCGTATGGCCATGCTGGGAGGTACTGGAACGTTTCCGTGACATCGGGACAGCGGCGGGCGCGGACTGTTGCGAGCAGCCTCTGGTCAATTCGGAGGCCTGGGAGGAATGGGTCTGCGTAATGTTAATTGAATGGCCGGGAACAGGAAGACCAAGACAGGGAAGTCATACGGAAGGCCGTGCCTGGGCGGACGATGTCCCGTGAGACATGCTCCGAGGGATGGTGGCCTGTGGTCGCTGGCGAGAGGAGGTGTTGGAGCCATGCTGGTTCCTCGGCGTTTCCGCTCCGAGAATCGAGGCCAGTTGAGCTGCTCTTTGTGCCCAGAGCAGGTGTCGCTCCTCGTCCGAGCGATGTGAATTTGTGGTCCAGAAGATTTGCTTCTCTTGGAGGAGGACATTGACGAGAGGGTCTTCTGTGTTGATGAACGGTTCCATGACGATTTATGCTTCAAATCGTCTGCTGCCGTAGATCAGTTGGGTAGATTTTGACCGTGTTGATGTAAACCGATTGCTAAAGCCTCGCCATGTCAGCATGAAGAGATCTATCATCGATAATGCTATTGAAGCATCCACTTACGGTACGGATATTCGCAGAGGCTTTGCGAGTGGCAAGCAGTGCGTATGTGTTAATCGTTCAATAAGGCGAACAAACAGAAGGATGGATGAATGGAGGGACAGGTGCACCAGGTGAGTAAAGATTATGAGCAATCTGTGAATGGTAATGAGCAGCACTCTGGGGTTAAGGCCTACCAGACGGTGGGATGCAGAAACGCCCGAGACTGCCTTGGATACTTCGTCTGCAAGTGCGCGAATTGTGAAAAGAAAAGTGAGGCAGCCAAAGGGAATGCAACCGTGGAGCCGGGCGTGGGGTGCGATTGTGCCGCTACGGCAGACTTTCCATAGTCCAATCGTCAAATCCAGCGAATACCTTTCGGTTCTTCGACCTTGATTGATGCATCATGCATGTCAGGTCACTCAGAGCAAGACACGTTGCCCGACTAAAGCGTCCGGGTTTGGGGCAAGTCAATGTCGTTCGCAGGAGGGACTTCGATTTACGATCCCATGCAGGAGCAGAGCCCTTCCCATGGCCATCTGATCTGACGTTTTCCCCAAGTACGCGTACTCGAACAGGCTTGGATTCGTCCGCAGCTGCTTGCTTTCTGTACGCTTAACCGGTTGCAGTCGTCGCGTATTGCCGTCCAGTGGGCTTGAACCCGATAATATCAAGACGCGCAGGGTGGGAGGGGAAAGGGTTGGTTGAACCTCTTCCGCCGAGTAGAGACCGTATATGTATGGATATTTTGTCGTGGAAACCCGTTCGACGCTGCTTGCTCTGTTCGTGAACTCGCTCAAAGACCTCTGCTGTGAGCGTGATACATTTTTATGGCCAAGAATGAACCTCGCGATCCCCTTAAGAATTCAATGCGACTTTGATTGGCTGCACAAGTTTGTCAGTTTCAGTTTGGACTTCATGCCTTGGGGTTTGCAAGGACAACACCATCAACTGGAATTGCGAATAACAGTGCGCTGTCCTCTTAACCTTAGCCACAATTTGCTTTGGCAATGATGGAAACG
>JAABUP010002687.1_pt1 | contig 33517 bp, 42 predicted proteins | sample 5559201 | NCBI WGS metagenome assembly JAABUP01 (sample SAMN10711887, study PRJNA513373) | rock metagenome | isolation source: Antarctica rocks | place: Antarctica
GCTGCAAGGCTGCAAGGCTGCATGGCTGCAAGGCTGCAAGGCTGCAAGGCTGCAAGGCTGCAAGGCTGCAAGGCTGCACGGCTGCACGGCTGCAAGGCTGCAAGGCTGCAAGGCTGCAAGGCTGCATGGCTGCAAGGCTGCATGGCTGCAAGGCTGCATGGCTGCAAGGCTGTCTGAGCTGGAACTGCTGCAAATTGCTGCGCCGCTGGTGCAGCTGAGCTGTAATAGCTAAGCTGCTGCTGCTGCTGAGCTGCCATGGCTGCACTCCGCCTCTGTTATGGCTGCACTGGTGCTCCTGCTATAGCTGCAATGCCGCTGCTGTTTCAGCTGAAGAGCTGGAAAGGCTGCATTGCCGAGCTGATGGCTCAACCAAACTTTAGGGTCTGCCTTCTAAGGACAATGGGTCTCCAGAGCGGGAAACGAAGTATGGGACTGATCATGCACTGTTCATCCCGACGAGTGTACAGCTCGGTATATCATTTGCAAGCTCACCGAGCTTCATTGCTGCTGCCTCTTCAAACAGCTGTCGCGAGTGTCATGAGTTGTGCTCTTGCTCAGCTTGACGTGTTCGTGTGACGTCCAAACAATGTGTTCGATCTTGCTGACTGTGACCTAAAGTAGGTAGGCTTGTGGCAACTTGGACGTTACGGCCTCGCCGGGTCGACATGAAGTTGGGTACAGCAGCAAGCGGTTGCTATCGTCTGCACTCACTGTGGGCCTTCTCTCGCTGGCTACACCTGATGTCCCGGAATCCCTGCTTTGATGTTTTGCTGTGTTTTTTCCACTTGCACCTTTACTGCCGCGCCTGTCAGGCAAGCGGGTCAGCGTCATGTGCTAGTCGCAAGCATGCAAGAGGGCATCTACTGCTTGTGATGCGGTTCTGCTGTGCCAAACATGCACCTGTAACACATACGTGGGTCAGGTTGGCCAGCTTCAAGAGCTTATGTTCAGCGCCTCAAGAACATGCAGTTGTATAAGATACACATCAGGGGTCAGGAGCTTTGCAGAAGTGGGCGCGCACAAGCCTTGAGTAGCAACGGCGAGCAGCCAAGCGCATGAGACATCATCACACATGAAAAATAGATAGCACATGCACCACTGGTGCACACCGTAGGCCTGTTTTGACCAGAGAAGAGTTTGGCAGCTTGACAGATTCACCGTCAATGGGCATGACACGGCACAACGCACTATGGTAAACCGACACAGACTCATATTTGTGTTGCATGTTGTTTGGGCACTACCTGATCTCAGTAGTGGAATCACAGAAGCATTTCAGCTCAATGATGTTTCTGTGCAATCACTACTCACTTCAATTATGACTACATGCCAACATGTTACAGCAGAGCATGTTGTGAGGAAATTACCATACGCTGGCAAAAAAATCTCAGAGAGATTGCACCCTGTGTCATAATTGCACCCAAGTTGCACAAGGTTTTTACAAAATTTGATGCTGCCTCAGATGCAGCCCAGGAGGCTCTGCTCGACATGAGATGTCAAGCTGGATTGCAGTCTGGCATATAGTAAGCAGTGTTATGTAGTGACATTAAGGCAGCATCAGGGCCCTCAAATAGTGTCCTGTCTGCTTTCCAAGGCTGTGCTAGCACAGTTTGACTCAGAGAAGGTGCTGCCAAGGACTCAAAGCTTGGTCCTGCAACAGCCTGCTAATCTGGTAGCAAACATGCTGTTTGAGGCGCCAAGGGGCTGCTCAAGGTCGGCCTCAATGCTTGCCCTGTGATGATGTGCTAAGCACACATCATAAGAAGGTCTGCAGTAAAGGCATTGCAGGTACACCACTCTGTTACCCATCAAAGCTGATGCGCACACCTCATGTGGTTTGTGCACCAGCTGTAAGTTTATTTGCATGCATGCCATTAATGGTTGAAAGTTTCAGTGGTCACTTAGGCTTATATACAGATCTGCCGCAATCTTTGCTGGCTCCTGCTGAATGCAATTCTGAAGTAATTAAGTTGGCTGGAAACCATGCAGAATAACGGTGCAGCCACAATTGTCTATATTACAGGCTTGCTTCAGTGCAAATGTTACCATGAGAATGTACACGCTTGATAGGTTATGCTATCAAATAGCTTGATCTAGACAAATATGATTTTCAGCAAAAAGCGCCATTGCAAAGCAGAAACATTGAATCAGCAGACGAACACCTGCTGGGGATTTGCAGTATACACTCCTGGGCATGCAAAGATGAAACTCAGCTATCTACAAATCAGGACAGGTCAAACGACCCTTGGCCTTCTCTGATGGCATACAGAACACGCTCCTTCATGACGACCTTGCTGGAGTAGGGTGGCAGCTTGATGTAGTTGGCACAAGTCATGACTGATGGCAAGTCACCGTCTGACAGGACTGACACACTCCCTTGGTGTCCTAGAGAGCCGGCCATAGGGCTGGCAGATGAGCCCAATGACTGAGCTTGCTCTGGCGTTAGACTAGAGTGCTTGCGGACCACTGTCAGCCTGCACAACCAGCATGATACAGTCGTAGCCTGAAGCATGTCATTGGGTGTGCTGAGTGCAACAAGCAGGCAGCCAGGACCAGTCATTCTGCTGTGTAGAGCCTTTGCAATACCACCTGATGTGCCATGACACTCATTGCACTTTACAGGTACACTGCTGCTGACTGACGAGAACACATGGCTTCTCATTGACAGAGGGTGAACAGAGCAAAAGGTAACGCTGAGCAGCAGTGTAAGCACTTGGCAGCAGTGGACCAACAAACTACACCACACAACAGCACTTTTCAACTTGGCCCACAATACCAGCAGGGGACATGAGGCTCTTCTTGAGCAGCTTCACACCAGCTTGCCTTTATCGCACACCACCTATGCCTTTGAGCTAGAGTGTTTGCTGACTCACAACTGGCTGCGTACCACAGACTGTACAGTGCTGAACAGGGTCCTAGAGCAAAGCAGCAGTGGAAAATTCACCTGGGGTGTAGGGCAGCAATGCCACCAGGAGGCAGCCTTGGAGAGCCAGTGACAAAGCGCAGGAACCTGCGCTGGTCTGCCGCATCCAGCTCTGTCAAGATATCCAGGAAGTAGCCAATGGCTGTGCTGGAGGCCGTGTAGCCATGGTCGAACTTGATGGTGTCAGTGAGGGCTTCTACTGTCCACTTCTCGCCGGTGCCGCACATCATGGCCTCGATCTCATCCTCGAAGAAGCACTTGAGGGCATCAAGAGGGAAGACCTCATTGAAGCCCGTCCTGCAGCACAGAATGATCAATCAGTCAGATCAAATACTAAACCCAGCAACATGACATATATGACAGTTCAACAAGGGGGATCGTAACATGTGATAGTAAGAGTTGACTCTGTTGCTCACTGCACGGCTGATGAAGACTGACTTGCCTCTCAATGAGGCGATGACATCTTGCAAATGCAGCCTACTTCACTCCAGCAAGGCAGTGACTGCTTTGAGCATAAGTGCACCATGGTTCACAAACGCAGCATTCAACAAGTGAGATACCTTGCATGATATGACAGTCACAGGCTGGCAGCATTACAAACAAGAATCAGCGTGGCTTGCCTGAAGTGCTCCATCTGAGTCTTGATGCCCGACTCTAGGTTGGCATCTACCACAGCACTGATGTAAGCACCAACATTAGTCGCGTCCACCATGATGTCGCCGCCGTTCTTCTTCAGCTCATACTCAGGGTAGCCGGGTAGTACAAAAGTGAGGCAGAGGTCCTCTATAGGGCAGCCATCTACTAGCATGGGGCCCTTGCGGGAACCGCCCTGGGCCTGGTGGGCCTTGTGAGCAGCGTACAGCTTCTCTAGGGTTGCTCCTAGAGCGGCATCAAACTTGCGGATGTCGTACAGATCCAAAGGCTGTCCCAAGGCTTTCCTGCACAGCAATGACACAGGGGTCAAGTAAACCTACAGATGTCGAACAGATCCAAAGGCTGCCCTAAGGTTTTTCTGACACACTGGGGTGAGGTATGTATCTAACCTTGTAACTGCAGGCAAGTAATCATATCACTAACAAAGCTGAGCAACATCTGGTGTTTGATGATAAAAACAGCCATTCAAAAGAATGGATGTGACAAGATGGCCATGCAACAGAAGCGCAACTGCACACCCAGTAGTTGTCGGTGTAATGCAGGTGTGCAACTACAGCACTGCATGGTGATGTAGGCAGGAGGACAGAAGGCTTATGTCAACATGGATGGGAGACTCAGCTCATCAGGATACAGAAACATCATTTACTGAGGACAGGCCTGTTCCATGGTGTGAATCTGAACTTGACAAAGCCTGGGGACTAGTACAAGAGGTTGCTACATTGTGGACATGTCTTATGTAATTGCAAGGCACGAGGAGGACGACAGTGTTAGCAATCCATTCAATCAATCAATCAATTTACTGAAGGACTCATCAATAGACAATGCCTATGAAGTTGCTGAGCATGCTGAGGTTGAATGAAACAAGTCATTCAATGCATATACCTGTAGAAGACATATGACAGAGGCAGATCCAGCAGCCTGTTGTCTTGCAGGGCCTTGGCCATTGCCCGCCCAAGCAGCTTGAAGTGACTCAGCACCTTGCTGTCCGCTAGCAGGTGAGGGGGCAGGGGCGCAGGGAACAGCCCCTGGGGGGCCGTCACAAATTGCTGCAGCTGAGCGTCTAAGGCAATATCTGACTGGAGGGCAGGGACATGGGGCTGGTCTGGGTTGCTGGCCTTGATGTCTGCTCCTGCAGCCGGCTTCTTAGGGGTGCCTGTTGATCACAGTCAGCAGCCAAGTCAGCAGTTTGCCGCACAGTGAGCAGTAATGCCAGCACAGTTTGCTGCAATGAAACCACATTCAAGGTGCATCTTGGTTGAGACTTTGTCAACACAGTGTACTGCCGTGAAACAGCGTTCAAGCCTCATGTCTGCTGCGTCCAAGATGCTGAGTGCGTCTGAGTTGCTTGCAGAGGTCGAATTCAGAGGCAAGATGAACAGCTTGCAACAGGGAAGGGCAGTTGCACACAGCCAAATGTGATTAAGAATTATTACCCACAGTGGAAGTGCACAACATGAGTAACCACAACGTGACTAGCCACCCAAGATATAATTGCAACATCACTCACCACATCACGAACCCCAAAATGACCATCCGCAAAATAATCAAACAAAATACAGTCACCTAAGCAGACTGAAGACTCGTCTGCCATACAACAGCGCCACAGCCTTAAGATCAACCCTCTCACTACTACAGCCCTGCTGAAATCCAACATGCTGAGTGGAGCATAGCCGCATGAGATAGACATGCTGAGCAGGTTCATAAGCTGTTGCACCTTGGGCTGGTCAGGATGCTGGTTAATGGGTAAAGTTTTCTCTTCTGCTGTGTTTAGTGTGCGCTGTGCACACCTGACTGTTTCAGACTTCAATGACAGCAATGGGTCCAAGTCTGGCCAGTCTGCCATCTCCACATGCATGAGTTGCACCTTTGGATACGATGTCATGCAAGTCCATGAGTTGCATCTTGGATGCAATGTCATGCAAGTCCATGAGTTGCATCTTGGACGCAATGTCATGCAAGTCCATGAATTGCATCTTGGATGCAATGTCATGCAAGTCCTTGCTGGTACCTTGGGCAGCAGCAGCTTCAGAGTCTTTGCCAGTGTCAGAGCGCCACATGGCCAGGCCCTTGCGCTGCAGCTCATGTGACAGGAGGGTGTAGAACTCCAGGGTGGGACCCAGACCTGTACCCACCTCCCCAAAGTACTCCAGCTCCAGGACTGCTCTGTGGGAGGCGTACGTCTCCATCACCTTCTCGGCTGACAGCAGCATGTTCTTGCGAGACACCCGCACCTGCACAGCGCGGACAGTTGACAGTCACTCAAACAGTCTGAACAAGAAGAGAAAAGACAACGCCTTTTGGCGTCAATATAGTGAGAAGCCAAATGTCATACCAGGCTGCCCAGGCTCAAACAGTCTCACAGTCTGTTTGACATTCTGACAGTCTGCTTGACAGAGACTGTCTGTTTGACAGTCCACTGGCACTCAAGCTCAGGGATGTCAACCAAGGGTGGGGTGCAAGGGTGGCAAGCAGCCTCGCAGTCAGATTTTTGATCAGGTTGACTCTACTGAAAGTGCATGCATATGTTAGAATAATTACAAACAAAGAACAAGCATCTGATTAAGTTGGCTCTACAGACAGGGCATGCATATGTTTGATTGATGTACAATTGAAGGGGATAATACAAGGAGCACCAGAAATTGACAGAAATGCCGCCTAACTAGAGATAATCACTATCAATATATCTCGGCCATAATCTTTGTACCTGCCCAGGCATTGACAGCTGAAATGAAACATACCTGTGCACCGTCGCTCTGACTTGACACACACGTTCAACTGCATGATCCAGTGCGTGGAACTGACATTATGCACATGATCTAAATGTACATCCACAGAACAGCCTGACAGGCCACACACCTTCTGCCTGGTGAGACGGCCGACTCTGAGCTCCCGGGCTTCCCTATCCACATTGGGTGCGCTGCCTCCTTCAGCGTTCTGCAGCTGCTGCAGGTGGTGCAGGGCGCGCGCCAGGCCAAAGGCTGTGCAGTAGAAGTAGCGGCGCCTGATGTCAAAGGGGAACAGGAACTTGCAGGAGAAGAGGAGCTGGCTGCACCAGCTGGGCAGGGTGCCGCCACAGATGGCCAACACATCCTGCAATCACACAAACAGAATTATAAATGACAGGAAAGGTACCACAGCTGGCCAACACATCCTGCAATCACGCAAATAGAATCCCACATGAAAGGAAAGTTGCCACAGGGAATTTAGCACAAGTGAATGTATCGTAAGTGTCCAGGCCCAGTGTCATTGACGCTGAATGAGTGGGCAAGTGTGCTCAATTGCCTTGTTTGTTTGTAGAGCAAAGCCTGGCAGATTGAGCTATTGCGCAGATGGCAAGAATGTGAGAAAGGAGAAATGTGATAGCAGGATGATAATAGGGCTGCAGCCATAGACTGACCCAAAGCATCCAGCAGCACAGCAGCAGCCTGGTATACATACATGAAATATTGATACTGCAAGCATGTTCCAAAGACCTGTTGAGTTCGGAGTACCGCTCTGAAGCGCAGTTATAACAGACTGTGTGTGCGCAGGAGCTGCAGTGAAGGTGCAGTGCAATCTGTGTCCCATTGAGTTGGTGCCTGATGGGCATGTGTACCTTGAGCTGCTGAGCCAGCTTGGGTGCCAACTTGTTGCTGGTGAACTCCTCTCTACCTACTTGGTTGTGCTTCACCAGCTTCTTGCTGTTGTCGGTGCGCCCCTCGAGGCCCTCCTCATATGAGCCCAGGTGTGCGCCGCATCTGCACACATTGAGGCAGCATGAAAGCGCAGTGCTGGAACCGCAGAACCCCAAGGGCGGGGCGGGGGAGGGGGGGGGGTGCTGACACAATGCTTCTTGATTGGTTTGTGCTGAGACATGGATGGCATGTATGCACTGACTCATGGACTACACAGAAGCAGCAGATGGTTGCTGGGCATGAGGCAACAGCTTGAGCAAGCAAAAGCAAGCTCATCAAGATACATGGAAGGGCTTAGAATGTATCAGCATGCAGGCACATTGTGCACTTGATGAGACTGTGAAACATCTCAAGCTTGATCAAGGCAAGGGCAAGAACAAGCCCTCACCTGTTGATGCATTCTAGAAGCTTGAGCACAAGCAAAACATCCTGGACTTGGGTCGGCGCATGTAGAGATTGGGGTAAGGCGGAGTACAGCAGCTCAGCCAGGGGTGAATCCTTGAGAGGATCTCTACAGTTGGGGGGTGGGGCACCCAGGGTCAGCTGGGCTAGGCCTGCCATGGCACTATCTGCTTGCTCCACACTGTCTTCCATATTCTCATACCTGAACAAAGAGCGAAGATGTAACACATAACAAGGCTGATGGACTGACCTTTTCAGCCTTGGACAGCACAGCTTTGACAAGCTGTCTGCATCAGATAAGCTGCTGGTTGGGCGCTGGGGAGAATTGCATGATGAGCAAGCAGAGGAAAGGAGTGTGCAGCATTTGAGCAAACGCATCCCTGGCGAGGGCCTGACCTGCTTTGTAAATTGATGTACCTGCTGTATGAGATGGTGTAGATGTCCTCCCAGAGGCGCCGCTGTGGTCGCCCTGCCAACGCAGCAGCCACAGCGTCAGCAGGCTCAGCCTGCGAGCCTGCCCCCTGTGCGTTAGCTTCTTCTTCAGCTTGCCGCTGTCTCTGTACCAGCTGGACAGCCTGCAACCAAGCATGGGCAATGGGGAGGGAAGACCAAAAGATATGATGCAAACACTCAAGTGTGATCCTTCAATTGTATACAAGCAAGGACAATGGTACACAGAACCCATGGCTAAGGCAGTCTCCGGGTAGCACAGGATCTGTTAAAACAGCACTGAGCAGTGTGAGCAGCAGAATTGGGCTGCAAGCAAGTGGGGATGTCAGTCAGCTGAGGCAAATACTCTGAGAGAAAGCTGCTACGAAAGCCCTAGAAACTGCAGCAGGTTTAGCAAGATCCTGGCTGCAGTGACAGCACACGAGAGTGCTGAAACAATGGTCCCAGCAGGGCAAAATAGCAGGCAAACGGCACAGATGCAGCTTGACACTTGTCAAACAAGCATCAAGAGCCGAACAGACAACCCAGAGGCTTTGAAATGAAGGTGACCGAAAATGCAAGGACTGACCTGAAAGATTGTGAAGGTGGAAGGGACCAGTTTGCCTGCCAGGTAGAAGCGCAGCTTTGTCTGTCCTGCTCTGGTGGCATCTGTAGCCTGCGCATAGCTGCTGGTGGCTGCGGCTGCAGTGGACGCCGCTGGCACTCTGCAGAACACGTGTGCATGTTATGTACTGGCAGTTCAGGTGGGCTTTGGACCGATACAGGGCATACATTGTCAAGTTTCAGATTGGAACACCTTCTCAGCACTGCTGGTGAACTGAACTTCAATTGCATATTGCTACTTATCATGCAGGTCTCCAGCCAGTTGAGCAGCAGCATGCTCCATCGTCTTCCATAAACACCAACACCATGAGAACCTTTCTGTGCAACGCGATCACAACCAGGTTTTCAAGTCTGTTCTGAGTTGTCTAGGCTTTTTATACATGACTAGACTTGTTGGCCAGCTAAAGCATTGCAATCTTGCTCTAAGTCTCTTTAGGCAGAGTGGGCGCGCCAATTCAGTGGGCGAGCAGCACAATCTCTACCATCCAATGAGGTGCGGCACAGACAAATCGCACCTGGCTTGGGCACGCTGTCTGTTGGCACCAGCAGCTACTGCAGCAGCCAAGTCAGCAGAAGCAACTGCAGCAATAGCTGCTTGGGCTGCAGCAGCGGTAGCTGCATCTGTTGAAACAAGACCACTGACAAACTGACTCAGGCTCGACCTGCACAAAATGCAAGTTGGGCTATATATTGGGTTGTGTGGTCATGAAGGAGGCCGAGGAGGGCAGTTGCAAGAGGTGATGTAAGGCAACATAAGACTGCAGCTAATCCTATGGACACATGACACACGACTACACTCCAAGAGAATGCAAATTTTCTGGAGCACACATGTAACAATTGAGGCTGCTAGTAAACAGACAAGTGGGTGCCGGTGATGTAAAGCCGCCAATACACTGATGCAGCCCATGCCTGGGAGCAGCATTCAGCTTCTATGTCTAGCACTCAGGCTCCAAAGTAGACAGTAGCTATAGCAATGCATGCAGCACACACCGTGTCAGGCCGTGCAGTTGCCAACTGACCTGGATGGATTTGGTAATGTATCCCGTCCAGAGACACTAGCTGTTAGTGCAGATTCCCCGCCTACATGCACATCATGCACTGTGGGCTGCCGTGATGCCAGCTCCTCTTCGTCATCATCAGGATCTATCTCATCATCAATCTCTTCATCTTCTTCCATCTGATCAGCGCTGTCCATGGATCCTGGGTTCATGGATCCAGCGACTGCGGCCTGGAGGGCCTCCACGCTGCGTGATGCTGCAGCCAATGCCTCCTCTTGCATCTGAAGCATGAGAGAAAAAGGTTACAGCATGATAGCTGCTGGCAAAGCTGCCACATTCATTAGAATGTGTTGCGCTCAAGCTGTGCAAATACATGTGAGGCTTTGGACAGATGCATGGAGAAAGATGCTTTCGGCGCTGGTGCTGTGCATCAGTTTAAATTGCTGCAGTAAGGTTAGGCTTGATGCCCGACGCAAGAGCTGCTGATGAGGCCCAGCAGTGAGGCTAGCAGTGTTGGTGTCACGGCAGCATCCTGCTCAATGTGCAGCTCATTGCTCCACATGCTTACTTGACACAAAGCAATACATGACAGAGCATGCCCCTTAGATCACCATGTCATAGTCAGGCCTAGGGCCTTCCGCCATGTCTTCATCCATTGCATCCTCATCCTCTTCCTCCATGACACTGCCAGGAGCAGTGTCTGCTAACTCAGCAGCTGCACGAGCAGCTGCTGCTCGAGTCATGCGCTGGTTGGCTGTGGTCCTGCCCTTGGGTATCTCCTGAGACTTGCTCTTGGCAGGGGTTTGCCTACCGCTAGCCCTGGTGGTGGGTTTAGCTGTTGCTGTGCTAGCAGCATTGCTGCTGCTCTTGTGTGCATCTGACGCAGCTACTGCAGCACCTGCAAGCCCTGCTTGCTGGACAGCAGCATTGGTAGCTGCGGAAGCAGTCCCTCCAGCAGCTGCAGGCTGTGACTGCAGCAACATGGAGATTGTTTGAGCTTTGTTGCGCAGAATATGGTGCTGGTGCTGTGCTGCAGCACCAGCAACATCTAAATTGCAGAGTGCAAGTAACATAAGGGGCGCTCTTGCAAATGTTGATGGCAGAGGTGCAGCACCAGCAACGAGTGGTGACGATTTTGTACATCAAGGCCCAACAAGACTACTCACCGCGGTGGTGGGTACAGCAGATGGTGGTGGCGAGCTGCGGTACACCTTGCTCCACAGAAAGTCCTCCACCGCCGTCATGCTTGCCAGCGGCTCTATAAGCACAACGTTCGTGGCGTAGTCTTTGAGCTGCTTCTCGTGATCAGCTCTGGCAAGCCGCAGCTTGAACGGCTGCGTCAACGCCGCTAGCCCAGAGCTCAGGCTGCTACCGTCACCAGAGCCGAAGCTGCGGTAGCCGCGGGAGGCGCCGTATGAGTGACCAGAGGCAAAGCGTAGCCCAGCTGAACGCGGAGGCGCTGTAGGCTCCGACACAGTGAAGGTCTCGAGTGACGCAAGAACGCTCTGCAGCTTGGAGACCTGCAACACATCGAAGATGTCTCACCAGGAACACCTCTGGTTTGCAAGGCTGAGCGAGTTCATGGCACACCAAGTCAGCTGTCTGTCAGGAAGGCTGCAGTACGCTATATGAGAAGTGCTAGCATCCGGGCAAACTGTTTGCGAGATTGCCATATGGACACTGAGCGCATACCAGAGACTGCATAGGAGGAGCCCCATCCTTGCCCTGTGCCATGGCTACTTCCCAAAAGGCATGCAGCCGCTGCAGCAGCTTCTGACTATCCACATGCACTTTGGTTTTGCCTTTCATGAGATCAGCTCCCGCCAGAAAGTCCCGCAGCTGGTGCACTGCACCACTGGTCAAGAACTCAAACGTGCTGATGTTGGCAGAGTCCTGATCCTGAAGCAGACTGAGCAGCTCCTGTACTTTGCCAGGAGCTGTTAGGTCAGAGCAGATGCTGCTGAGCTGCCTCATGCCATCTGTCTGAACCCCTGAGGAGCTGCTGTTGCCACTGAAGTACTTCTTCTGGAAACGCTGAGCACGCTGTGCTGTGGCTACTTGAAGTGATTGGCTGGGGTTGGGCTTGGGGGCGGCGTTGGCTGCTGCAGAAGGGGTGTCTGTTTCAAGGGTAGATGCCTCAGGCTTGCCTTCCTTGTTTGCCTTTGCTTCTTCCTTCTCCTTGTTCTGCATTCATTGAAACAGCCAATGTGCATACTACGGTAGTCTTGTTCCAAGTCCTTTGGGTGCTGTGGCAACACATAACACAGATTGCGTAAATTGCCAAAGGGTCAAACATAGCCACAGCCAAACTCTGTCAGCATGGACAGCGGCATTCTATGTGTGCCTGAGAAATGAACCGCTGCATTCTGTGTGTGCCTGGCAAGGTGCATTGATCCATGTGTGTCATCACAACCAGGTTTTGTGTACAAACTAGATGACACAATACAACATCATTTTCCTCCACATGATATACATGCATGTCCCATGCGCCTTGATGTACATGCATGGCCCATGCACCTTGATGTATACACAAGGCACCACTCAGCTTGCTAGGCACAAAATGATGATTGCACAGCATGACAAATTTTGACGATACTTGTCTAAACCGTGGTTGTTTGAGATAGTCTTTATGGGATACCTTGAGCCGCTGGCTTGCCCTCTTAGCAGCTTTGCTTTTAGCCTTTTCCTCCCCAGCAAGCTGAGGTGCAGAAGCTGCCAGCTGCTCCACAGCATGCACCACTCCCTCCTTCAGGAAGTACTTGCTAAAGATGCCCGGCAGCTTGTGCATCAGGATCTCTGCCAGTTGCAGCGCCTTGGCAACAGTGGTCATGTCCTTCTGGGTCAGTAGGCCAGCAATGAAGCTGGAGATGGGCAGGTCACCCAGCTCCTCTCCGAGAGCTTTTGGCTCACTGAAGTGTATGATCTTTGTGACTGTCGCCAGGCATTGGTTCCGTACCTGCAGCAAGGTGATGAGCATCTCGTTTCTCACTTTACACCTTAAAGTCTGGGGTGTGGAGCCAGTCCTGAATCATCATACATCCTGGCTTGAAAGCACAGATGTATTTGATGTGCAACAAAATCAAGCTGGTGGGAGTTCTGTTCAAAAAAGAGCCTAAGCATCTCCAAAGCAGCTCAGGAGAGCCTGATCACTGACGCTCAGACTCGCAAGCGCTGCATGAATAGGCATCTGTCAACCGTGGCACGTGTCAGGTTTGCTCAGACCCAGCAACACTTGCCAGGATAGGAACTCAGCTTCTTGGCACACGCAGAACTGCTGCTCGAAAGCAAATCAGAAGATGACACAGAGTAACAGATGAAGGTTTGCAATACCACGTCAGCAATCAATAGGCAAGCCCTAGAGCTTGCTTGGCAGAGGCAACGTTACCTTGTCCAAGACTGTGCTACCATACACTTGCAGCAGCAACAGCAGTAGGTCTGACGTGAATCTCTGCAGAGTCTCAGGGTGCTCTTGCAAGAAGCGAGTACGAAGGCAGTCCTCCTTCTCAGCTGCACTGCCTGACTCGTCTGCACCTTTGCAGTCTGCAAGCATGCAACTCAACATTTAGCAGCTCAATCATTCATTCGTTCATCCATATATCCATCCTCAAACATGTGACTTCTGCTAGGGTGATTTGTGTATGCCCGTGAGTGAGTCAGCAAAGTGTTAAGGTGTCAATGGCAACAGCATGCTTGCATACAATCGATACTTGCATACAATCAAATGACTACTCCTGTAACTACAGGTGCCTAACCTCAGTAAAGATAAGGAACAAAACTGCGCATGTAATTAAAGCAGTGAAAGTGCAGCAGACTGCACAGCCAGGGCTTTGGGAACACGGTGAGACCAACTGCTGTTCAGCCCAAAGCTTGGCATGGAAGATCAAACAGAATGCTGCCATGATGCAGACGGACTGCCATGCAACAAACAAGCAGGTGGCATGTAACCTGCTTCCCGGCCTACCTTGAGGGATTTGCGGCGCTGAAGGTAGGTTGGCCAGCATGACTTTGGAGGCACCAGGCAGTGGAGGCAGAAGCTCACAAGCCAGAGTGACAACCTCATGCAGCTGGTCTGATGACCGCAACACTGACACAGCATTGGTTGTGGATGTGCTGAACAGAGTTGAGCTGCAGCAACACTTGATTTGTCAGTGAGCAATAATGCGAGCAAGGCAGCACAGTCACAAACAATGCAGAGTCAAACACAAAATAGCTTCAGAATTTTAGTAAAGACCAGCCAAACTCCTAACAGAGTAGAACAACGGTGCCCAGCATTCACATTCAAAACAAACAAGTATTGCAGCAAACATGCATTCAGAGCACTTCAGATGTTGCTGCTGCGCTGGATATGTGCTGATAGCTGATGGCTGCAGTATTTACCTGCGCAGTAAATTGCGTAAGGTGTCTGAGATACCAGACTGCAGCAAGTTCTCAGCAATTGTGTGAGAACCAGTGACACAAGTTGACAGCAGCTTCACCAAGCCATAGTAGGTGGACACTGACAGCTGTGATGTCATGCTGCCTGTATCTGACACTGAGATCTGCAAGCAATTCAAAAACATTGTCAATGCATGTATACTAAAGCCGTGCTATGCATTCAGGCATGTTGCCTCTGGGTGTCAGCTTTTGGCTGCAGCACTAGTGAGTTTGCTGCAGGTATGAGCAGATACACTGCAGGGCTTGTTCAGCAAGCATGTAGATCCACATGCAGTGCATCAACACAGTGGACACCCTGCATCTCTTGAGGGCATTGGTACACATGCATTGCTGTCTTCTATACGCACCAGCTGGACTGCATTGCTGATGAGACCAAATTCGCATAGCATGTTGAGGCTGGCAGGTCGGTGTGCAAAGGCCTCAGCAATGCGTGACAGGGCCAGGCACGCATTGTCCACCACTTTGGCATCCTGCACAACCACCCAGGGACAAGTCAGCATGAAGGTTGGATGCAGAACGACATTTTGCTATGCTCTGCCAGTACCTCTCCAGCCTGATTGCTGGCTGAGTTGCAAAAGTAGCCAGGAATGGCAGACTTGTGGGGAATATATGTCCTGATTTGACTCTGTATAAATGATGTGGTGCCTGATGATGACAAGGCCTGATATAACAGATGCCAAACAGGAATGCACCAGTCTCCCCAAACAATGCAAGTTGACTTTCAGCCCACAAAAACATGTTGCCATTGCAGGATGCAACCCAGTGTAGATGTGTATTAACATATCCTTCACACGCTTGTGATGCGAGCAACAGTTGCACATACCTGATACTGTAAAAGGTTAGTCAGAATAGGGATGGCGCTGGCAACTGCATCTGTGTTCTCTGAAGTCACAGAGCGACACATATTGGCAGCTGTGGCCACTGCTACCCTCTGCACTCCTGTCTGAAAGAAGTCCAGATAGCTAAGAGAAGCCAGCAGGCCGCCGTGTCTCAGGCAGGCAGCAGGGTGCTCATGCGATATCTTCTCCAGAGCCTGCAGTTGTACAGAGATTGTAGCAAAGGCAAAGACAGAGGCAGGCTGTACAAGTCTAACAAGCATGCATGACTCTCACCCTGCAGAAGCACAGCTTTTCAGGTCATGCTGGTCATGCTGTTGGAAACTGCGTGTGAGCACATCAGCAGATGCAGCAGATTGGCAGCTGCATAATGCACATAAGAAGTGCAGTGACTAGCTCTATTGTCTTGTGAGACAACACGCCTCCTTTGCACCAAAACTTGCAGACTGACCACCTGAATTCAACTGTTGGATGTCATGAGCAGTGATGGCAAGTGTGAGAGCAGAGATCATGCCTGCAGTGACTGTTCTGCCAGGTCAATGTACTCAATCGTCATCAATCTGGCACACAGGGCCGGCACAGCTCCATGCCTGACTATTGAGGAGCAGATGGTGGGGAGGACATCTGCTAGAAGAGTCAGATTGCGCGCACCCAGCAGCATAAGCTGAGAGTTGTGCTCTGCATTGAGTAGAGAGATCTGCAAAACACAACATCAACCTTGGATCCAGTCTAGACTGCTTCTGCCAGTCTACATATATGAATTGATTGCCTTGGCTGCTCCTTGATGGGTGTTGCGAGCGCTGCAACTGCAAATGATGTTTGAATGGCAGTGATGATTGTCCATCATTGCCAAAATGCACACGTTTTGAAACGCATGCTGAGCTTGAGAGTCAGGCACAGCTCAGCAGACAATTGGGCAGGCTACATATCACACATAAGCAGGTGCTTCGTGCATCAGAGTATAGGTACTGATCACCACAGTGATTGTATGTACACAGCAGCCTGTTGAGTAGCGGCCAATGTGCAGCCACCGTGCGCAACACAGTCAGCGGTCAACAAGGATGCTGACGTACCAGCTGTGGTACCAGCTGCTCCAGCGGTAGAACTGTCAATGCCTCCTCGCTAGACATGGACATCAGCTCTGTCAGCTCATTCAGAGCTGCCTCCTGTACCATCTCATCGTCCTCTTTGAGAGAGGCCATGATGCCCTGCACATCGGACATGTTGACTTGAAGATGTAGCAACATAGGCGTGCATGCATGAGGCTGGTTGATGGGATATCATGCCTTGCCTTGAAGGCTCGAGCATTAGTGCAGCACCATTGAACTAAGCATACACTGTCTCAAAGTGTCCTCTGCTGGTGCGAGCTGCATGTGCTTGAAGGACAAGACTTATATACAGTAAGAACTCATGAGCTACAAGGCTTTTGTAGAATTCTGATAGCAGTCAAGGGACTATGTGCTTTATCGCTGGCAAGGTCAAAAATGCAAGTCATGTGCTGCTTGCAAGCCCTCAGCATAAATATACCTTCAGCTTTGAGCTAGACAAAGGACCACCCAGAGAGTCTCCAAACCTGCTGAACAAACCTCCAAGCCTGCAAAGCAGGCATCTGTACTGAAATGTGCCATTGATGACAGCGCGTCAATGATCACAGTGTTGTGAGGGCAAAGTCAAACATGCCAGCATGTCAAAAAGCAGTCCAAGGTGAGCTCACCCAGCTGCTTGAGCTGTTCCAAACAATTCAGCTGCTCTCCTCTCCTGTGACAGGCACTTTTTGGACGTTAGCAGCTGTGCATTGACTGTGCTGACAGTTTCAACATGTAGCAGTTCATTCACCTGCTCCATCGCTGCACGTTCCTGGGCCTCTGCAAGGTCTTTACGAGCTCCCATCTGCTTTTCAAGGTCTGCGTCGCTCTTGCGATCTTCTGCCTCGTCGGGCTTGGAAGCTGATGCTTCCGCAGGCTCGGAAGCGGCTGGTCCCGGTACTGAGTCTGTTGTAGTTGGAACAACAGGTATGGGACCTTGAACGGTGCTTGGATCCGCACTTCCACTGGTTCCTGCGCTCGGTATCTCGGCCTTGGCTTTTGTGTTTGTATTGGCCTTGGCCTTGCTCTCCGCCGGTGCTCGGCGTGCTCTTTTGCTACGAGGCTCAGGAGGAAGGGACTCAGACGCAGCAGCCTCTTTACGCTTAGAACGCCTAGTTTCCATAAGGTGAGCTATGCCATTGCTTGACCCTTGACAGGGCTCACAGCGCGCATGCGAAGCGACAGTGCGTGAGAACTGAAAGATTGGAAGCACCTAGTGGTAGCACTTCATGTCCCCGTCACTCTGCCTTTACCGCTGTATTCGTCCGGTAATACCTCGAAGATCCAGCAGTGCTTGGACCAGCACTGTGGCACTACGAAACATTTAGAGCATCTGGTCTCATGCGCATCTGTGTTTATGTATGCATGACTTGCAGATTCACCACCTCGATCCAGGAGTTAAACGCAGCAGATTTCCATACAGTTCATGTCAAACGCAGCAGATGTGACATGCCATTGGACAGTCCATAAAGTTAATGTCAACAGTGTCCGGGGGAGGCCAGGAGGAAACAAAACAAAGGTCGTCAGGTACACTAGGATAGCTATACTACGCTAAGCAGCGTGTGTCCAGCTGTTTACTAGGCAATGTCATTACCATTAATACATGCAGCAGACCAATACAGATGAAATGAAGCATAACGATACACACAAATCACAGCTGCCTAAAGACCTGATCCTGAATCTTGCATCACAGATGCTGCTGAAGTTGGTGCACCTTTTGTCTGATCTGAGCATCCATCTGCTGCATGTGCTGCCGCACCGCATCATTCTGCTCTGGTGCATACAGCCTGCAGAGCACAACATGTTTACCCTAAGTAAACCCCAAATGTGTCAGTCTTTTATTGTGATTCATCAGACAAAAATCTGGCAAACAGATATGCTGACAGCACAAACATGCCTGATTCCCTGTGTGAAACTACAGTGCCTTGGTGCAGGTGCTTGAATCATGGCAGGGCCTTTAGCTGGAGGGCCATGCCGGTGCAGCTTTGCAGCTCTGATGACTCGTAATGCCTCAGCAGCTGCTGAGCTGGATCCAGGGCCTTGAGCAGCAATCCCAGCACCTGCATGTAAACATAAATGGCTGCTTACATGAATGCTTGCGCATGACTGTGACACAATTGAAAGCCGGCAAACTCCAGACACAGACACTTAAACTATAAGCTCTAGACTCATTACAATTGAAGAAGAGTCAGCGCAGGCCCTTGTCCCTTGTTGGTGCTAGCTAGATACTGCTGCTAATGTGAACAGCATTGGCCACAATCGCTGCTGGAAACAAAGCACTGCTGAGCACCAAGTACAGAGATGACTGCCTGTCAAAGCAACTCCTGGATTTGTATGTTGCGGCTGAGTGATGCCGGGGTCTTGCATGCAGCAGTACATCACGCAAATCATGGTCCTTTATGCTCCTGAACATGTGCATCGGTATTGGACAAATGATGCACTGCAATGCAACCTGGACTCTACAGACACCTCAGTTACCACATGGAAGAGATTCAGGAAATGTGGCTGGCATGAATTCACCTGGCATGAACACCGGCGCTGGGGAGACACTGCTCCTGAAACTGAACTCACTGTGACTACTGCTAGTCCTGACAGTCTGAGAATTAGAGTGATTGCCACTATGGCTGCTGGAGGTAGTGTACTCTGCCATATGTGATTGCTGCATGGCATGTACTGCATAGGGCTGTTGCTGTCCTGCCCTCCTGCCCCGCTCTTGCCCAGCATTGTGCAGCACACCGGCAAAGTGGCTAGCAGAGGTCTCCTGCGCGCTGCTTTGTGTATGCTGACTCTCGCTGTGACTGACTGTCTCACCAAACGACTGATGTGTAACAGATGAGACATGCTGGGACAACTGGGCGGTCTGTGTGACCTGAGGCGTCTGGTACGATATTGAGGAAGAGGCAAAGCCTGCACGGTGACTCACAGACTGTGTCCCCTGACTGCCCTCAGGCGGCGGAATGTGAACAGCAGTGCTTGACTGAGCATGGGATTGCAGCAGATGTGGTGAGCGTTGGCTGGGCTGAAAACGTATGACTGATACATCTGCAGGACTGGGCTTCAAGAGACTGTCCCCCCGCCTGTGATCACACTGAACAGCTGCAGCTGATTGCAAATCTGCTGGTGACAGATCTTGGACCTGTTGTGTGCTGGCAACTGGGCCATGTTGTGCTGCAATCAGCTGCTGCTGAGGTCCCTGATTGCTTGCCAGACTTGTCCCATCATCAGAAGCACTAGGCTGTTTGCTAACAGCAGTACCTGATCCTGCATCCTGCAAGCAGTGATCTTGCATGATAAGACTATTTACAACATGTGTAATGTAAGCCATGCAGCTGGTAGCAGCATTTGAATACCTGGCCCGTGTGACAAAGTGTCATCAATCATGTGCTCAACACAATCCGGAACCTTTGCTGTGATATCATGTACAGCAATGAAGGAGTAACAAACACCAATCAAGTGTTGTGAGTTTTCAAGCATGCACTGTAGCTTCGCAAATGTGAGAGGCTTCCTGCTGCAGATCAGCATGCACACTCATGCCTTTTATGTCTGCATTGCAAGCAACACAGATCATCATACCTGTGCCAGCGTGTGGAAGTTTGTGAAAACCTGGACAAATGGCTCATCTGGCCAGGACTTTCTGCCCTTCTTCATTTGCCTCAAAGCTGCTGCTGTCCCTATGCGTCCACTGACACCTGCATCCCCTGCTCCATCCCTACCCACCGCAGCTGTAGCCCCAGCTGTACTGGTGTCCCTTTGCTGCGCTGCTTCACCAAGCCTCTTCTTGCTTGCAGCAGCTACCTCATGCGTTGGCTGACCATACCCAGAACTCACAACTGCTTTTGGCGCTGGACGATGTGACTGGCTGACGATATGTGCTGGCTCAGCTGGATTGGACACTGTCACTGCTTCCTTGCGTGGAGCATCAGAGGGAGCCCTGACACCAGCTCTGGCATGAGCTGGCCTGTCTTGCAGCTTCTTGTAGTCAGCCTCCATCTGACTGTACAGCACCTGCAGCTGATCCTGACTGGGTGCTGGTCTGCCAATGGCATCAGCAGTACTGCTCTGACCACCCTCAGGCTGCTGATGAGCAGGTGATACACTGCTGGTTGGCACAGCTGTCCTGGTGTCAGCTGGAAGACTCTCCAGGTCACTTCCTGAGGATCTGGCGCTGGTGTATGATGACCAGGTGCTGCCAAGAACACTGCTCTCATTGAGTCGTGTGGCCTGCGTCTGCAGTGCTGCATCTGTTGTTCTGTGCTGAGCTGGGTTTAATTTAGCAGCGTTGGTGCTGGGCTGTACTTGAGTTGCTGCCGCAAAGCTGGATTCCAGCCAAGGAGGAGTTGCAGAGACAACTGTGTTATGCAGAGCAGGTGACAAACGAGAGGACAACTGTTGTGCTGCGGCCAAAATGACATGCCTGTGCTCTGGAGGTATGCCGTCAGGACAGCAGCGCTGTATGACATTGAGGTGATTATCTGTTAGCCCAATGATCGACTGGACACTGGTATAGCCTGATGTGTAGAAAGCTGTATAGTACTGTGGCAGCCTTATGGAAGTCAGCCAAACCAAGGTGCTGTTCTGCTGAGAGGTTTGCTCTGCATATCCCCAAGCAGTTTGAAAGTCAGAAAGCGCTTGCACCAGCAGATACGGATTTGCTTGGCACTGCGTGCAAACAACATGCGGTCTTAACACAAGGTCACCTGCCCCCTCTTTGGACTGCCTGCAACCCATCTTCAGGCCTCAGCTGTACAAGCGCTGAATCTGAGCTGGTTTATTTGTGGTTGGCAGAAACCTCGCTGCACGTCTGTAAAGTCCGCTTCGTACGTTGTAGCAAGCTGGCATTGCCTGCAAGCCCACGTTCTTTGGCTGCAAGGCAACGATCAAACAAGCACTCTGTCTGTTGCACCGTGACTCAGCCCCTCGTACGGTCGCCGTGAAGCTACTCCGGTCAACGTGGCTTGACGGATGGCAAGTGTGTGCACAACTTAGCCTTGCATCCTTCGTTGCCGGCATCGAAGACAGCCCAACCAAAGCAAAGCATGAATCAGTATGAGATGGACGATTATGTATTGCCTCGCAGACGATCTCCTTGGGTGTTAGTCGGTAGGTGTTCACGTGCAGGACACTCTCGAATGTTTCGTGGCCGTATACGCTCTTGCGAGAAGTGTGTGCAGCTGTTAATGGCAGGCGGAGACCAGCGTGTATGTTTGCTGTGTGCAGGCGCTGGAGGAACTGCAGCTATTTTGCTGGGAGGCTTACTGGCTTTCAAAAAGGTCAGTGTATCTGCGTACGTGTCAGCAGAGTGAGAATGATATTGTTTCAGTCAGTACTGACATGGATGGGCCTGCAGGGCAATCAAAACTTGTCTCAGCATATGATGCGAGCGCGTGTGGTTGCTCAGGTGAGCAGTAGTCTGCTGGTCCCTACTCTCGTGTCTGCCAGCGTCTTGCTGGTTTTTCAATAGCATCACGGCATAATGCCTGGGTCTTCAATGACATCATAGCATGATGCTTGATCAGGCCCGCATATGCGCTCAATTTGAAGTGTGCCAAGCAAACTCATTGCCGAACTGTTTTACCAAAATGTTCTACCCACTGATTGCTGTGTATTCTGTCAGGGAGCTACAGTGGCTTTGATGGCTGGTACAGCTGGAGTAGCTTCACTTGGAGCTTCTGATGAGACAGCACAACCTGCACCACAATCTAAGCGTAAAAATCAGCCAGAAATGCAGTCAGAAATGCAGTCAGAAATGCAGTGAGCTAGCTGTGCTAGTCATCAGGGGTCAGGGCGGACTACCATTAGTGCAAGTGGACTAATTTCAGGCGATGGGGGCAGTCATTTCAGAGGCATGCTGGCTATGATGTTCCGACTGTGTTGTGTCGCGACCATTGTCAAACCCAACTGACCACCGGCGGTTTGCAGTTCATCTTTGCACGTACACCGTCTTTGCCCATGCATCTGTGCTCATAGTGTATCAACAGCAGCTGTTGTGTTTTCATTCAATTTAGTATGTCTTGCAATTCACCAGGCACAATTAGTCAGATCATCTGCAGAACACAAGGATACTGCTATTTGCAAGTTCAGTGTCTGTTCTGCGCAGCATAGCTGGCTGTGTAGTATGCCAGACCACTGCCAACAAGGATTCATCACATGAGCGCATGAACCAATTGTATGATTTTATATTGTTTAGTCCTCCTTCAACTTTGTTTGCAGCATTGCGATTGCTTGATCTCAACATTTGCAACCTACACATACCCTGCACACTGGCACATGCCACATTCTCTCTTTACTGTTCGATCTTTAATCAGGATGAGTACTGTAAAAAGAGACTACAGGAGTATATTAAGGCATAGCATGCTGCCAAGTTTGTGATGCACATTCGAGACTCAAAACTTTTCACATGCTGTTCAGTCACAAACCACATATTGGACCTAGCAGCAATAGCAATTGGAATGAACCTCTGGCATATCGTATGTCTATACCCTGTGACAGCACAGCAACATCAGCTGTCAGTAGCATACTATACATTCTTAGTTTTGTCTCTATACAGGCATGATGGCACCACCCGGTACTTGAGCCGGAAAAGCATACATACAGTTGCAAACCTTTGTACAGAATAAGTCCTAGATACCAGTGCTGCAGGAAATGTCCAGCTCAAAGGTACATTGACTACTGGGTGACCAAGACCTTGTCTGACAGGAACGCGCTGTAGTAACCTTTTCCCCTGTGCGTGCAGTCATGACGAGCGTATAGCGACGATCACATTTGTACAAGTACTACAAGCGCTTTATGGTCATCATGTCCTCCAGCAGACTGCCTTTTTGCCTGCGGACTGTGGGTGAATCTCTGCAGCAACAGGACCACACTGAAATGACAAATGATGTTGGATGATAACAGTATCTGCATGAGCTCCTGATTTGATTCAGCAAGTGCCATGTTGACAATGCAAAGCTTGTGAATCAGCTGAAAACAGCTGCCTGACACACAGGCATTCTTTATCACGCCGCTGGGCAAAGAAGCCAGCTGTGTCTGAGCTGCTGTGCATCTGTGATGCTGATGTGGCTGTACAGCTTGCTATGCTTTGAAGCAAGGGGATTTTGCTGAGTCTTCTATATGGCTGAAAGAAGCATGAACAGACAAGGGCAGTGCATGATGTAACTGTGCGTGTGTTACAAGAGACTGCTTGCCTGTGACTGACGTCCAACGAAGCAGCTGCTTGCACAGGCCTGCAGTAAGGTCTTGAGTCATCAAAGAACGCTTTCTCCGGTCTGGCAGTATCAGCACATATTGCTGCAGCATCCAGCTCAGCAATTTGCTTCGCCAGCAGCATCAACTGTAAAGCACAGTCGGTATGCGAAACTTATAAGTTGAACAATGGAATGACCATGCAGCTGAATGCTGTCGGCACAGCACAAATTGCATATGTTGTGGGTGGACAACCATGAATGTGGAGATCAGGTTGATCACAGCCTTACAAATCCAGTCAAAGAACAAGCATTTCAGTCAGTCAAGGACTTTGCGTCGCAGGTATTAGGGTCAAGACCTAAGCCTGCCAATGCATCACATGCTAATGAGCACCAGCTTGTATCAGCAAGCCACACCTGGGCGGGCATGTTTGCAGCCTGCCCTGCTGTCCAGGGCCGCACAAACGGCCCCTTGGGTCCAGCAGGTGGGATGGTGGTGTCATCCTTTGATGGCATCCACCTGTAGGGCTGCTCCATGTTGACCTGCCCCTTGCTGAAGAAGTAAGGCACCTTCTGCTGAGGCGGACCCTTACTTCTGATAGCAGCAGGTGCTGGGGCTGTATCAAGATGCCCTGGGGCTGCTGCAAGAGTCCCTGATGGGGCTGAGATAGCCTGATAGGGGGCAGCAGCAGCAGCCATGTGCTGCTGCTGGTCTGCAGTGACATCAGAAGCTGATGACATAACTGGCTGCTGTGGCAGCTGCTGCAGCGCTGCACAGACTGACTCATGCTCACTGATTCCAGATCTGCTGCCTGCAAGCTGTTGCTTGTCAGCTGCATCAACAGCTGCAGAGCTGACTGATGCTGGCTGTGGCTGCTGATCTGCATGCTGAGCACGCTTTGCCCCCAGCCCGGCTTCTTTTGACCTTGTAGCGGTTCCTGATGAGCTACTGGGCCTTGCAAGTGGCAGCTTCCTGGCATCTAAACCAGCTGAGCTGGCTGTCAGCGGCCTAGGGTTGTGTAAACCCTGTGACTGCAGCATGTTTGTCAAAGACTTATAGTCCATCAAGCCATGACAGTCAGCCATCCCATTTGCCACCCTCAGCACCTCTGCATTGCTGAGTGGCAGCTTGCTGCTCTGCAACACTCTGGCAAACTCGCTGGTTGTCAGCTTGCCACAGGCTTCCCGGTCAAACTGGCGAAACTGACTCCATAGGGTCGCGACTGCTCTTGGATTGGCACTTTCCACCTTCTGCTGTAACAGCTGCTGAGCTGCTGCATGGCTGCTGGCAGCTACATCAGCTGCGTGCACCTACACAAGAAGATCAGGCAAACAATCACATGGGAACGCCGCATATCACATGGTGTTGATCTGGCAGCCCTGCTGACCACAATCTTGGTAAGGTGTGCAGTGCAGAGATGTGCCATCTACAGTTTAGCACGCTGGCAGTTGAAGAGCAAATGGTCCAACTGTGCTGCCTGCCTCAAAGATAGCAACACTTGCCATGTTCACAATACATGCACAGATGTTACATGAACATCCACCAGCTGCCGTGTTCACGGCAACTGGCCACATGGACACCATGGGCACTACTGCATTCCTACACCGTTGCCACTACGATGTTACGGTAAGGTTATGTGCTGGTACTATGGACAGACTGAGGTAAAGCATGCTCAAGACAGGTGGTGTTTGAAGATGATGCAGTGGCCAGCTCACCTTGGAGAGATGAGCATCAGCATTGCTGGGGTGCCAGGGCGAGGCCCTTTCTATGTCACTGACATAGTTGGAAGGCCTGCAAACCAACGACAGCACTTGGCCGTACAAGCCAGCAGTGTATGTATGTACATGCCGTGAGAACAAGAAACCAATGATCTGCTGGCACATTGGCCTTTAATGGCTTAGTCATCACAGGGTGTAAGCTGTCACACAGCTCATGCTGCAAAATGAAGCAACAAATAGTACACAGTTTACAAGAGTTTTTGTTTGCAAGTCAAGGGGGCAGCAGGAGCATATCTACTGAGCAGGTCAGGTCAGCGCAGATGCATGCCTCTTGACTGCATGCCTCTTGACTGCATGCAGCTGCAGTTTTGCTTACACGTTAAGTCAACATCATGTAGCACACTGCTGTTCCTGTACTGCTGAGAGCCACTGCATTCACACAGCTACAGCAGAGTGATCCAGCACCTGACAGCTCGCTCTGTATGTCTGTGTGTGGGAGCAGTGGCGGGCCTGAGGGAGGCATGCCGGGCCTTTGCAGCCCTCTTCCAGTCCGGCTGCCAGCCAGTTGCTGCCCCGTCCACATCTGAGCAGTCAAGCCTGAAGTTCTGCTTGTACTGCTGAGTCTGGATGCGTGGCGAAGCCTACATGAGGATATGATGATCAGTGCTGACTTGAGATGCTAATGACAGATTTCCACATGAGCATTGGCTGTGCGCTTGGCACAGTAGCTGCAGGGCTTGGAATGTTGTGCATGCTCAGAAGACCTTGGTGAAAGACCACGTCTGACGTCTTTCTTGCAAGGCTATGACTAGGATCTGGCAGAGGTGTGACAACTGTGTAGCGATGATCCTCAGGAGCGCAGGTATCTTACCTGTGCCCCAGGAATGTCAGAGTTATCAAGAGGATCCTTGATGAACTTGACGATAGGCGCAGCGGGCTGAGGGTGGTTATGGTGTGGCAAGGGGTAGTGAGGTTCCAGGGGATTTGTAAGCCGTGGCGGAGTAGTGAAACAATGCTGTTTTGGTCTTGATCCTGGGATGTCATCCACACGAAGATTCGAAGGGTGCAGATGTGCTTGCTTGGGCCCCAAGCTCCTGCCAAAAGGCTTGATTTGCTGATCTGGTGTCACGAAGGCGAAGGGTGGCGGGCGGTCCACATGCCAACTACATGTCAAGTAGTCTGTCAGTACACCTGACTGTCAAGCAAGGCCTTGCGGGTGAGACACGCAGAGCGGCATGCCAAAATAGGCGACTCAACAAACAAGCAGCTTTGGACTGAGGAGCAGCACTAGTGCTTCACCTGAGCTTCCCCATGATAAAGCGTGAACTCCCTTCGGAGTACTAAGAGACAATCAGGCACAAGCGCAGAAGTTTATCGAATTAGGCAGAAGGCCGTGCTGGCGTTTCAATTTTTAGTTTGCTGGCGTTTCAGATCGATTTGCGATTCCCATTGTCCTTGTTTACACCAGCAGAGTCGAGCAGAGCTTCCCGACGAGCTTGCAACACCGCCACCGTACTCTTAGCGGCCAGTGAAGCACCACGGCTTGCCGCAACATCTTACGTGCTGATCACATGTCTTGACTGCGCCGGCGGTGTAGTGATCTGTATGGCTAGCAGAGTTGCGCTCAAGGTTCCTCGACTCCTTGGGGTGGTGGGTGCTGGGCAGATGGGAGCCGGTATAGCACAAACAGCAGCGGTGAAGGGAGTGCCTGTGATCATGGCTGACGTCAGTCAAGAGTCTCTTGACCGAGGAATCGCAACCATCCATAGATCGCTTGCTCGGCAAGTACAAAAGGGCCAGATCACACAAGAAGAAGCAGCTCTGGCTACAGAACGGATTCGGACGGACGTGTCTTTAAATGTACTGCCCTCGGGCTCCATCTCACCCGCTTGCTACCTGCTCTCAAGCTGACTCTTATTGCGCCTTTGCAGGCTCTAGGCAGGGCCGACTTTGTCATCGAGGCTGTTAGCGAGAATGAGACAGTGAAGCAGAGCATCTTTCAGCAGCTAAGCCAGGTGCGACTATCAGCCTCTGCCAGCAGCTGAAACTCACTCCTGCTTATGTATTCGATTTCCAAGTTCATGCTGACACTCTCATCCTACTGATATGGCCTTATCACTGGCTTGTTGTATCAGATTACAGGGCTAGATACAGTGCTGGCTTCCAACACAAGTTCAATTTCCATCACCAGAATTGCAGCAGCAACCCAGAGACCTCAGCAAGTGGTGCGCCTTAAACTCATATGACAACCAATCACTATCACATCTCCTGCTACTTGCGTCCACAAATGCATTAGCACTATTTGATTTCCGTAAGTGCTGGTCAAGCATGCCTTGCCTAGCATGCCTTGCCTTGCTGTCCACACAACACCTTGGTTGAGCTACATCTCACATTGCAGCTCAGGTGGGCATGCATTTCATGAACCCTGTTCCTGTGATGAAGCTCGTGGAGCTGATCAGAGGCATGCAGACATCAGATGAGGTGGGCTTCCACTGCTCTCAGGTCTTTGTTCTACCCTTTGCCGGGCTCTGCTGCAAGTCTGCAGCTGCCTGTGTGTCTCTCACATCAAGCTGTAAGCTGCATCACGCCCACACCCAATACCTTCTACTATGTCACCTGAAAACAAAAGGCCCTGCCTGTGGTATGATCACCCAGCGCATCCAGCCTGTTGTGCAGCACAACCACAATCAAGCAAACTTTCCATGGGAGGGCTGTGCTCATGTACCATTAAGGCTTGCCTTAGGGCGGTATAGCTCTGGCACAAGGCGCTAATGTACTGCAAGTGAATCTATGTGCCACGGCCAAGATCAGGGTTGTATACCTTGCTCCTGGAGCTGTCAAGCCCTGCTGTCAGCAAAGCCGCTGCTATGTGTCCCCACAAGCATCAATGCAACCCCATGGATGGCACCCTGTTGTTCCCTGAGCTGTGTGTCATGCTAGCAACATGCTCTCAGCGTATACACGTGCTCTAACTGGCTGGTGTGCTTGCAAACAGGTCCATCAGGCTGCCAATAGCTTTGCACAGCACTTGGGCAAGACTGTGTGCAACTCCAACGACAGGCCAGGCTTCATTGTGAACAGAGTGTTGATGCCTATGATCAATGAAGCCTTCTATACGCTCATGGAGGTACATGCTTGAGACCTGACCAAGCGGCATATGACACATGAATACTATAGATAAGTCTTGCAACTTAGCACAGAAGTTCAAGCACTCTGTCAGTCTTTGTTGTGCAGATTCATGTGTCTGAGGCGCATCTGTGCATGTGACATATGTACCAGCAGCAAGTGCCATTTGGTGCTTGGGCATTTGCAGGAGACACGAGGTGCAAAAGCTGTACGCATGCATCATGATACTGCCTTTAAAAGCGCTTGCAGCCTTGGCTGTGCAGGGTGTTGGGACAGCACAAGACATTGACAATGGCATGAAGCTGGGCACAAATCAGCCAATGGGCCCCCTGCAGCTGGCAGACTTCATCGGTACACACTTCATTGTGTTGCTACTTTGCTGTGTTGCTACTTCGCTGTGCACTGCTAGTCTGGCAGACTTCATTGGTACACACTTCATCATGTTGCTGCTTTGCTGTGCACTGCTAGTTCGGCAGAGTGCTGCATATGCATGCATGCGTATATGCATTACGCACTGCTTCATCAAAAGAAGCATTGTCCTGGTCAAATGCACCTGACACTCGTTTGATTGCATCTTACATCTTTCATGAGGGTGGGTGCTTACTCTGGGATTGTGTCTCTGCAGGGCTGGACACTTGCTTGGCCATCATGAGAGTCTTGCATGCAGGACTAGGAGACAGCAAATATCGACCATGCCCCTTACTGGTCCAATATGTAGATGCAGGCAAGTGTCTGCAACCTGAAGTGGCTCAACAGGCTGTGTGCTGGATGTATGATGCAAATGCTGCACTTCAAGCTTTTGTCATGTGCAAAAGTCTAATGTGACTCAGGCCAAAGCACCTGCAATACTGCTTTGACGCTTCCCTCAAACTTTTGTGTTTGTTGACCATGGTCAGCTGGGCATTGTTGGCATTCAGGATGGATGGGCAAGAAAACTCATAAGGGGGTGTATACATATGCCAAACAGCTGTAGCATTCACACAAGCAAGAGAAGCGCCATTACACGTCCAGACAACACTTGAGCACCGTAAACTGTGTAATCTAACAGCGAGCACACTTGGTCTGGCCAGCATTTCTAGCCCAAATTGGTGGCCACTACATTGGCAATTCGTGCTGCCAGGGGTGTAACAAGCTTCCAAGAATGACTATAAAGGAGTCAGTGCCTGGTATTGAGGATCATTGCTTCTGCTGTTGCTGCAGCAGCATGAGGTATTCCTGTATGGCCAGGCCCTCTTGTCTGACATCTACATCATAGGCTGCCAGAGGATCATCCTTGACCACAGCTGCTAGCTCAGCTTCTGCCTCAGCATCTCTGTCTTCCTCCTGTGACTCATCTGCTGGTGGTGACAGCTCAGCTTCATCTGCCCCTGCACCAACGCCAAAATAGCTGAATTTACTACTTGAAGGAATGCAGTCCAGAGAGCACGGCCTAGCATGGCATGTTGCATCCACATGATCAATGCATGTAGTTTGACAATGCCTGATAGCAACAGAGGCTGTCATAAATTCTCCATGACAACTCAACTGGTCACTAGATAAACTGTAATCACTGTCACTACAGCAAGCCATGATTGCAGAGGTGCAAGCTGGGTTGTGACCACGCTTCAGTTGTTATGATGCATTTGTCACTGGAACCACTGTTATCCTTCCAGACTTACATTGCGCTTGCAAGCAGAGGTCAATGCCAAATATCGGCTCAGAACTGCTAACTCCTTGCTGGACGCTGCACAGTGTACTGCATCATTTCAAAGAGTGTGCAACCTGAGGATGTGCATGCTGGCAGCTGTACATGTGTACCTGGCTTACTGCTCTGAAGGGCCTGTGCCAAAAGGCTGGCAGCATCTGCTGCTGGCTGGCCCACACTTCTTCCAGTCACAGAGCTTCCTGCTGCACTGCTGCTCTCTCCACTCCCAGAAGCAACATCCCCAACATCTGAAGAGCTTGCTGCCCTGGCTGCCTGTCCCCATGACACCAGAGTGTCAACAGCTTTAGCTTGGTCATCATGGCATTGCTGGAGAGCTCTGGTTGCTGAGTCTCTGTTGAAGCCCATGTTGAGAAGGGTGCCTAGCGCTACTGGGTCTGGGTTGACCTGTGGCAACATGCTTTGGCTTTGTCCGGACAAATGTGCAGGCATCAGTAAAGTGAGGCCAGCACTGCATATGGCATGGCACAGCAACATTTATGGCAGGCTCTACACAAACAGCGCTGTATTTGGCAAACAATCTCTGCTTGTCTGGGGCACAGTCCTGCTCATCAAGGAGAAGCACAAGCAACTTATTAGTCAGGGTGGGGGTTCAGAGTCCCGGACTACAAAAAGCTGAGCAGCAGTTTCAGGAAATCATGATGGTCCAATGCGCAGACAAATACATGTTTATGATTTCACATATAAGCCAAGCTTATCAAGCTGCTTATGAACCTGCACGTAAATCTGATAAGCGGTCAAACATGGCATGCTGACAAGAAAAGGCATACAATTTGGTTCATCTCCAGTGACGCACACACATGCATGCATGCTGGTGTCATCGGCTGCATTACGGCTTTATGCAGCACCATAACACTGATGCTTACAGGTGTGCTAGCCATTTGTGCAGTTGCCGAGAGTGCATACTAGTTGCGCATACCGGAGACGATGTGTTGGTGGCTGATGTAAGGTATGCTGCCAGTTGTAGCTGCTCTGCTCGCTTAGGGTCTGCCAATGCATCTAGGGCTGCTTGACCTTCATTGTCACTCTGCATGCCACCCAGTTCTGAATTGTATTATGTTACATTAAAATACATTCTATCATATGTATTGTATTATGTTATATTATATTGAAGCCTCTCACAACGCAACTGCACGTGTCCATGGCTTGTTGCCTTATGTGCAAAGCAATAGTCTTCTTCCCCAAGGCATGCTTGTGTTTGCATCTACGACATGCAAGAGGAAGCATGCAGCAACACATGTCTCACCACAGACATGTCACCAAAAGCTGAGACCTGCAGTGATGCATAGTACACAAAGAGTGTAGTGTCATTTCTATGCCTTGTAGAGTAAACTTATCTCCGAGAAAAAGAGCAGCCTCCTGAGGCAGCAGCTTGGAGATACAAACACATTGCACAGCCCTCCCTGTTGCCATAAGTATGCCAACTGCAGAAGAGGAGTGATGAAACAGGAGGTCACCTGTTTGAGGGCCTCTGCAGCCAAGGCACGCTGAAAGCCCATGTTTTCAAGCAGTTGCAGCCCTGCTGCGTCCACCAACTTGCCACTGCCAGTTGCCCCATAACTGCACATCCATTCATGCATTCATCAAACATGTGGCTTGCCGAAAATCCAGATGCAAGCATTGTTCAAACATGTGTCTTCTGCTAGTTTGAGAGCTGGACAATGCTCAGCAGGCGACTGTGTGAATCTGGCAGACAGCAATCCATTGATGGTGGCACAAAAGACAATCAGCATGATGTTGAATTGGATGTGTAACGCCAGTCTTTACTGACCCAACCACCACAAATGCTAAGTCAATGCTGATGAATTGTACATTAAGGATGGGGGACCGTTACAGAATAGCCTGGGTGCCAACAGATGCAAGCGCTGTCTACAGTGAGACTGTGTGGGACAATGTCTGCAGATGAAAGTGTGTCATCCTGCCAAGCCTGACACATTTGTAGATGCTAGGAACATTCCACTGATGGTGCCGGACTGCAGCCTCTACAGTTTGGACAATGTGGGACATAGACACAATGCCAAAGGACATATGTCTCATGATAGCACGGCAACACATTGCGTATACATGGTATGTATCATGGTAACATAGAGAGCGGAGAGTCTGGTCAGCAAACAAAGTATGGCCATGCATGCACAATGTGCATGTCAGGAAACAGCAGCAGCAGTCACCTTCTCATCTCCTTGCGCAGCTTCTTCTGTTCTTTGTGATCTGCCTTACGCTTCTGCAGGCCATGTACCAGTCAAAGAAGAAGAGTTTCAGACAAGCTGAGACGGCAATGATGATGCAGTCATTGCTGCACGCGATGCAAGCATTCGGTATTTGGGGACAGCTGCTGTGCACAGGACACTTTTGCCGCTGCTGTTGCATATGCGGTTGCAATTGTGTCTGCATGTGCGGGTACATGTGCATGGTCTACCTAGCATGCGCATCCACACAGAGCAACAACATGGACAATACCTTGGAGAGCTGGGCTTGCTCTGCAGCAAAGGACGCCGCTTGCTCTGTATCACCTCCACAGAACCTCAGAGCTCGTGTCGCCTGCAAAACAGCTCAACAAACTGTTAGAATTCCTCGCCATTGTCATCCAGCAGTGGTGTTGTTGTTGCATGATGTTGTCAGCAGTTGCTGCTGTGCTGCAACAAAGCTGACTCTATTGAGGCAACACGTGCTGCAGTCTCTAATCTGTGCAAGTGGCAGATGGAGTGGCACAACCTCACAGTGTTGCTCACACATTGCACACCGCCATGCTGTTGGACGCAGCGACAGTCACAGGTGCTCCAGGACAGTGTGTGATTGTAGGACAGGTCCTGAAAAATATGTTTTGTAGGACAGGTTATGCAGGACAGGTTATGTAAAGCAGATTTTATAAGACAGGCTTTGCAGGACAGGTTTTGTAAAGCAGACTCTGTAGGACAGGCTTTGTAGGACAGCTTTTGTAGGACAGCTTTTGTAAAACAGGGTTTGTAGGACTCTGTGTGGATGGGCAGTTAGCAGCACAGCAGGTGAGATAGTCCTTGGAAGAGAAAAAGGGTTGAAAAGATAAGAACACACTAGCCTTTCGGCGTCAATTTAATGAGAAGCCAAGTACTATACCAGGCTGCCCAGGTAGATAGTCTGTACCTGTGAAGTTGTGAAGCCCATGGATGCCAGCGTGGCAAGGGACTCATCTGAGACTTGGAGGCGCTGCCACTTGGACAGTGCTGAGGCCAGGTGGAAGGAGGCCTGTGAATCACCACTGTGAAAGGCAGCCACGCCTTGTAACAATTCCAGCCGCACGTATCTGCAAGTCAAAGAAAAGAAAACTTTATGCCAGTCCGAAGGGGATGTATATTTGATTCCTCAGTGGCGTCTGCATGTGAGCAGGTGCTTGATGTACCAGACAGCTGTCACCTTTTCGCTAGGTGCTCTGCAGCATGGCGCAATTAGCAGGAATTGTGCTATACAATACTATTCTACAACATCATGCTCTTCATCATCTAAAAGTTTCAAAATACGCTTTGGTGCCAGGCCAGCTGTTTGTGAGCCTAATGGCCCCGGCCAGCAACTCTGACAGTCACACTAGCGGTCATACTAACAGAAACTGTAATGGCAAGTGCAGCAGCAGCAGCAGCAGCCACAGCCAAAGAGAAACAGCAACAGCAACAGCAACAGCAACAGCAACAGCAACAGCAACAGCAACAGCAACAGCAACAGCAACAGCAACAGCAACAGCAACAGCAACAGCAACAGCAAC
>JAABUP010002688.1_pt1 | contig 33510 bp, 32 predicted proteins | sample 5559201 | NCBI WGS metagenome assembly JAABUP01 (sample SAMN10711887, study PRJNA513373) | rock metagenome | isolation source: Antarctica rocks | place: Antarctica
ATCTCCATCTCCATTCACCGCACCTCACCTCAACCCAACCCAACCCACTCAACTCACCTCATCTCAACCCATCTCTTCTCTACACAGTCACATAACTCACATCTCACATAACCTCCTCAACTCATCCCATCCCATCCATCACATCTCCATAAATCAACGCTAGTAGTTCTGAGTTGAGTTGGGTTGAGCCCGAGCTACCGTCACGCTTGAACCAGAGCTTTCTAGAGCTTGAGCTCGAGCACCTTATTGGGTAGGGTAAAAAGGCCGGATGGCACTACGACAGTCTTTTGTCTGTCATGATCAACAAGCATGAATACTCGGTATATGTAGTGGAACTTATCAGGATTATTATTATACTCATGCCCAGTAATAACAGTCCCCGCTCCTCTAGCACCGTCCTCGTCTAAATACATGTACCATATCCTCCCGTACCATTCCATGCATCCGGATGATTTTCCAATTCCAGGCGCCTATCAAACTAGCCAATGAGGAGGGACAAAGGGGACATTAGATCCAACAAATCCAAGACGATGCTATGCAATCCAATCCAGCGTGTGTGTCGAAGCTCCAAATGCCTTGATTGACATTGAAAAACATTACAGTAATGATTACGATTAAATAGAGTATTAGAAATTAAAGGGCGGTGGACGACTAAAACCACTTCGGAAATAACTTTGCACTTTCCCATCTCTTGACGGCCGGCGACGAGGTAGAAGAAGCAGGCGCAGTCGAATTAGCCTGGACGACAGCCGTGTTCTGCGTATTCATTGTCTTCAGCGTGCCGTCGGGATTGACTGAGGTAGGGTCGTTAAAGTAGACGTTGAGTTTACTCGCGGCACCGCAGAATTCACGCCGGTTGCCTGTACAGAGCATATTACATTGGCTTGCATCGAGGGTCGTTGCAGTGGTCGGGAGTGAGCTGCCGCAGTAGCATTCTTTGCCGTATTCGACTCCTGCGTAGTTGGCGCCAGCGGTTTTACAGAAGGCGACGCAGGTTTCGACCGTCATGGCCGTGTTATTGATATAAGAGGAACCGCTGAGGAGACGACCGTTGGTGAGCTCTGCATAGCAGCCCTTGGAGACGTAGCTGCCGACTTGCTTGACTGTGGTGGGTGGGATGTAGGTCGTTGAGTTGTAGACGCTCAATCGATTGCTTCCACCACAGATCTCGCTCGAGTTACCGGTACAGGGCATGTTACAGCCTGTTTGGCCAAGTGCACTGAATGATTGAAGCCCATTTCCGCAGTAACTACTCCCATTAACATTGCGACTTCTAGACTTCTGAGTGGTTACTTACCATTGTGACGCATACTCAACACCAGCAAGACCATAATTGTTGTTATTGCTGCTACAGAACGTTTGACAAGCCTCTACAGTCATTCCAGTTGAGTTGCTGTAAGAAGCGCCAGCGAGAGCACGAGGATTTGTTTCATTGGCGCACCCCAGGTAGACCCAAGTGCCAATCGTCTGCCCAGGCGTGGGCACCACGGTGGTGGAAGAAGTTGTCTTGGTTGTGGAGGTCGCCAGAGTAGTGTTTGATCCCGCAACGCTCGACGATGCTGAGCTAGAGGCTGGTGCCGACGAAGATGTTGCCAATGAGGAGCTGCCAATTGACGTTGAGGCCACGGTAGAAGAAGCTACTGATGAAGGCGCTGACGGACCCAAAGCGGTCGCTGAAGAAGATGGTGCAACCGACGAGCTGTTTGTCGACACTGATGGAGGTGCTGACGATGAGGACACGAACCGCGTGGTGATTACTTGCGAAGAGGTAGGTGTCGAGACCGCCACTGGCGATGTTGTTGCTGCCGAGGAGAAAACGGTTGCTGTCGTGATTATCGAGGCACTACCCTGCGCCACAGCGGCAGGCTTCAGCTTGTACATGCTGAGGCGATTCCCGTTGCCACAGATCTCTGAACTGTTCCCTGCGCAGGGCATCGAGCAGTCACTCTGGAGGGTCGCATTTACAGCGCCTGGATTAAGTGTTGAGCCACACCAGCACTCCTGACCATACTCAAGACCAGCGTAGGCGTAGTTGTAGCAAGAACTCAGACAAGCTTCGACAGTCATGGAGTTATTAGCAACAACCAGGGTCGACAGAGCGCGTGCGCCAGTAGGCTCGACAACGCAAACCTGGTATGTAAAGTTGACGTTACCTGGTACAATGATCGGTCCAGTGGGAGACGGAGATGGGCTCGAAGACGATGCTGTTGAGGACGCTATCGACGATGACGATACGATGGACGAACCTGTCGAAGTCACTAGGGATGATGAGTTCGAGGTGGTTGTTCTCGTGGAAGACGAAGCCACGGACGTCGAAGAAGACATGATCGAGGAATCTGTTGAGATAGCTGCAGAAGAGGAATTTGTCGCAGACGCCATCGAGGACGAAGCCACGGATGCCAAAGATATGATCGAGGAACCTGTTGAGCTAGCTACAGAAGAGGAGTTTGTCACAGAGGCCATCGAGGAAGAAGCGATTGATGTGCTTGCACTGGAAGCTACGCTCGAAGAGGTCGTCCCAGTAGTCGTATTCGAGCTCGCTACCACGAGGTTTGTGGTCGGAGCGTTCAATTGATACATCTGAAGGCGGTTGCCAGCCCCACAGAACTCGGTCGCGTTTCCAGGACAAACCATGTTGCAATCGGCTTGATTCGCTACAAGAACGCTTCCGGCATTTGGACTGGACCCGCAATAGCATTCGCGTCCTGTCAAGTCTTAGTAATGTACCGAAGGCATCTTTAATGATTCACTTACCATATTCAAGACCAAACCAGCTGAACCCCACACAGTTGGAAGCACAAAGCTCAATGGTCATAGAGTCGTTGGCGAACCCGGCCCCAGTCAAGGCCCGCTGTCCAGTCGCTTCGCTATAGCATCCCTGGAACGCATAGTTTCCTACCTTCTGGACGACAGCTGGGCCAGTAGGCGTTGGCGCAGTTGATGTTGTCGGAGTGGTAGATCCAGACAAAGTGCCCGACGCAGCTGATGATGTGCTGGAGGCCGCCGTAGCATTTAGCTGGTAGGCGTTTAGGCGATTAGCGCCACCGCAATATTCTGTTGAATTGCCAGCGCAGGTCATGGAGCAGCCGTTTGAGGACGGATCACTGGCTCCAGTGGCAAGGACAGAGCCGGCATTGAATGCGTTGCCACAGTAGCACTCCGAGCCGTACTCCACACCAAAGTATGTATACTTTGAGCAGGCAGCCGCGCAAGCTTCGACCGTGTTGCCCGCGCCCGACTCAGGGTTCTGGAGCCCACTGAGTGCCCTGCCGTTTGTGGCCTCCGTGTAGCACCCGAGGTACGAGTAAGCTCCGACAGTCTGTACTACGAAGGGGCCGCCAGTGGGTGTTGTTGCAGGACCTCCAGCAGATGTCGTTGGGACCGGTAGCGAGGAGTTTACTTGATACATGTTGAGCCGGTTCACACCACCGCAGTATTCTCCATGGTTGTCAGTGATAGAAGGGTTAGATTCATGCACAGGGTACATACCAGTTTGATTTCCCCCACACGGCATTGAACATCCATTCGTGGTCGGGTTAGTGCTCGTCTGAGCGACAGAGCCAGCGTTGATCGTGTTGCCACAATAACATTCATTGGAATACTCCACACCGAAGTATGTGTAAGCTGAGCAAGCTGCCTGGCAGCTCTCCACTGTGCCACCAGCAGTAGGTGCCGCCGGAGCGCTCCCTGAAAGAGCACGTCCGTTAGTTCCCTCACTGTAGCATCCTATGTAGTTGTAGTTCGCCACTTGGGCAACGGTAACTGGATCTCCAGGAGTGGTCCCTGTGGTTGGTGTAGTAGTACCAATACCCGGAGTGTACCTGGTCGCGTCGTAGTAAATGCTGATATAGCCATTGACACCACCGCAATGCTGAGAACCGTCGCCAGAGCAAGCAAATGTACAGAGAGTGTTGTCTGCGTTGAGATATTGCGTTGGCGGGGGATTGTTGCCGCAATAACACTCGGTTTGGTACTCTGTTCCAGCGAAGATATAGTTGCCCTGCTCGCAATCGGTTTGACAGCGGCCGTTATTGTTGTTGGCGTCGGCGTACTGTTGTTGAGGCAAAAGCCTGCCAGTTGGAGCATTGTCGAGATAACAGCCAAGATAGGTGTAGACGGCGTTTCCAGTAGAGTTTACTGGACCGACTATAGTATCGACGATAGTACCGGTGATTTCGACCTCATGTACACCGAAGTTGAGATCGTTAGTGTTGAGCGTCCAGGTATTCGTGACTATCTGATTAGGAACGTTGGGATCTAGGGTAGGGGCGATGAAAAGAACGCCACCATAAGCACATTCACCCACAGGAATAGTCTGCGATTCGTGCAGGTCGATGCCGGGTGCACTTGCCCGGATGATTCCACTGGGGGGTTTTGATTTCGAGATCTCAAGCACAGACCCGCCAGTAGAGCAAATGCGAATTTGCCGGGACGAAGAACTTCCCGGGGCAACCTTGCCAAAGTCCATCAGTAGGTTCGATGGAGGCAGCCAACCGCCCTCACCATTGCTTATGGAGAAATTGGCGGCTGGAGCTGTAGAAGCGGATCCTTCTAGGATTGTATATGCTTTGCCTCCATCTGTCCAGACATTGAAGAAGGATTTGTAATCACCAACCCCATCGACGGGAGTAAACGTTGATGGTACCGATACCTGCTGTCCTGCTTGGAGTACTGTGCCAACGGGAGGGAGATTACCTGAGGTAAAGCCATGTCCCAAATCTGCCGTGCCATCAGCGGCGAATGTCGTGTTGGTGAAGACAATACCAGGGCTGCTGAGATCGTCGATGGTATAGGCATAACCGGAGATTGTCAGCGGCGATAAGCCTGCGTTTGCAATCACGAATGGTAGACTGATTGTGGGTGTCGTCTGGTTTGGTAGTATGACCACCCCACCGTAGTCCACAGTGATTGGTGTGAGGCTAAGATACGCCTTCGAGCTGACTTCAGTACCTGTTAGACTGATCGGAAATTGCGTTGAGTAGCCCGTAACCGCGTTGGTAGTTAGCAATGTCAGGGCCGTGCTCTTGACACCTGGCGTTGTATTTCCGAATGAAGCATTCGGTGCGTTGGAAACCACGGTGTTCTGCAAGTTCCATGTGACGGGAAAGCTAAAGGTAGTCCCGGCGGCAACAGGACCCTGAGGTAACGAAGCATTGCTGACTTGGAAGTGGGTGTCTCCTACGGTGGCGCCGTTGATGGACGTGATTGCCACGTTGGCCTGGCAGGTAATTGTCTGTGTAGCCTGCGAACCAAGAGCAACGCTGCCGAAGCTGACTGGCGAAGTGCAATTGAGCGGTAGATTGACCGGAGATCCCAGACAGTACAGGACGCCATTAGGGTCAGTAACGTAGAGACGAGTGTCGCCGAATGCAGGTCGCTGGAATTTGTTCAACCCATTTACTTGCGGCAAATTGATGGTCTTCAGGAACCCGTCGGGACCTGGCACAGCATACCATGCGCGGAGACCAGCGTCAGGGTCCTACGATAAGTCAGTGCCAAGCGCAACACGAGCCGTTATGCATTAGGAAACAACTTTCTTGCATGATGATGAGCATCAAACACGAACGGCATGGGCAGATCACAATGGACACATGACACGATGATGACAAGTCAAGACTTACTGTCATCCATAAAATAGCAGTGCCTGCCCTCCCTTGATTAGTCGTAATGGTCGGTATGCCGACACCGACGCGACCTGCAGAGTTTTCCCGACTTTGACCGGCCGGGTTGAACTGAGGAACACCGGAGCCAGTGAAGCCAAGCTTGTAGGCGTATGTCGGATACCCTACAGGGGTAGAGTAGATGTACCCTCCTTCTAGCGGATAAGAACCCGAACCACCGAATACGGCCTTGTTGGTCACAATCGTTTGGATGATCCCGTCGGTCTGCCCAGGGCCGAGTCTATAACCTCCAAGATTATCGGCATTGAGTATATATATCTTTCCGTTCTTGCCCGCGGTCACAGCCATCCGAGACACGCCTGTGCCTTTGAAAGTTCCCGTATCGAGCAAGGCGATACCGCCAGCACCAAAGTCTTCATCGCCGCCATCCATGTTTTGGTAGTCATATGGTTGGAAGTAATCGGTGAGAGAGAGTGCACCGCCAGCTCCGATACCTAGATTAGCCTGCTGCTCGTCAGCATCTAGTAAGTGCACTGTATGGCTTGAGACTTACGCATGCTTCACCCAGTGTTTTCAGCCCACTGCTCCCAGAAGCCGGTGTACCAGAGTTTTGGTGGCCAACACCATTACCAGAGACGAAGAACAGGCGAGCGCCGTCAGTAGACAAACCCATACCACTCATCCAAATACCACCTTGGCCGCCACCGCCATTCTGATTCCACACATTGGTCTGGGGAACCAAGGGACCGGTTTCAGTCGCAAAGCTCGTCACTATCTTCTTCTGGTTGACGTCAACCCCAATGACCAATCCTGTGTAGTTGAATAGATCGCAGTGACCTCCGAAGGCGCCGTAGACGACGCTACCGATCTGTGCTAGGGATGGTCGTTGCAAAACGGTACCGCCGATGAAGTACTTTGAGGGAGCATTGTCGCTAACAGATCCATCAATAAGGATAGGGAAACCGGCCACGTCTTGGAGTGTGTTGATGTTGACGCCATGAAAGTAGTAGACTCCATTGTATGTTCCAGTATTACCAGCTGCCCGATAATTGGGAATGTATGTCTTGGAGAAGAAGTACGCTATATCCGTGGCAGGGTCTATTGTTGGAGTTCCAACGATACCGATAGTGTTGGCAATATCCGTGCATCCAATATCTGATTGCAGGAAAGGCGTGTGCACTTGGCGAGTGTTGATTATGGCCCCTGTCTTTGCATCCAGAGTTCGAATCCAATTTTGAGTGGATGCGAGGAACAACAGCTGGGGCCCGCCAGCGAGTGGTGTATAGGTCAATGGTCTCGCGTAGAACTACTATTGTGATCAGTCATAAACTCTCAGAGCTGAGGAATGCGTTGACGCAAGGTCATCATGGCCCTTTGGACCAAGGGTGACATAAAGGCATTGACATGTGATGCTGAGCGAGCTGGTGTAATGCTCAAGGCCGCAATGACGAAGTTCTTACCTGCTCTTGCGCATTGAAAGGTATCTTCCACAATTGCCCAAATTGCGAGCTGTCCACCACGGCAGGATCCATATTATGATTGGGCAGATAGCCCGACTGCGCTGGGTCGGCATCCGTGTACTCGTCCGTAGGTGCTACCGCCGCAACAGTTGGAATGTTGAGAAAGGCCGTCGCCAACACGGCAAAGCCATAAGAAGAGAACAGCATAACGAATGTAGCTGGAGGGAATGAATAATTTGCCTGCAACGGCAGGATCAACGAGTGATGGGAGTCAACGAGGGGCTTTCGAAACCATTGCTACCAACAAGAATGGAGGGCTTCCACGAGGTCTTATGAGGAGCGTGACGAGCCATTTTCAGATACCTACACTGGTGACTCCTTAAGCCTAAACAGGCCAGCGGGAGGGCTGCTCGTAAAATGTAAAGGCCATCAAGAAGCCTTTCGCCAGACGGCAGCTGAGCAGTGAGGAGCTTCCAGCCATTGTATCCCTGCTTAAATCAATATTTGAATCAATAATTACGAAATGCAGCTACATGATTCGCATGGGGCATGGGCTGTCCGCGTGGGTAAGGTAAAGCAGAGGCCACGAGACATACATGTTGGGACCCTTCCGCCAAATCTTTCCACCGCCGAGTCGCATGATGCTCGCATATACGAGCCGCCATGAGCCGTTGGCTTGGGTTGCAACCATTTGACAGTACAGAGTATGAGCCAGATCAGGCTTGAGCGGACGCGAGGGACCTTGGCGTTGGCGCTCGAGTAGTAAGGAGGGTTGGCCATGTAGAGTATGGTCGATAGTAGTGTGGGTCCGGCCTGAGGAGAAGGTAAGGGTAGGTTCCGGTTCTCGCATAAGCAGTCAGCTTAATCGACCAGTGATTTCGTGTACAATACGAGTACGAGTACTCGATCTTGTAGATAAGGCCAAAGAGTACTTGTAGATAGTGATGATGGTTTTCCAATTAAGCTTCTGTAACGTCTCCAATCGCATCCCTGTCACTACATGAACTGGTACACATCTCTAAAGTATTTTGGTACTCGGTTGACTCTACCAGTTCTGGGGATACCAGGAAGAACCTTGCGAAAAGCCATGCGAACCTCGACCCAATTTCCCCGCAAACCGAGAGATTTTTGCTAAGGTACAAAGACGTCTGAACTCATGAGAGGTTTCTTGCATCTTGACTGTGGCGTTGCGGCCGCTCAGCTGGCCCTTGATCACAAATCTGCAGTGGCTTCGCTTGTGAGCGATCATTTCACACTGCGCCCGAGGCCTGAGCTGGCTGTTCCTGCTGCCAAGGCAAGATCAGCAGCCTGGACTTCGATGTCTTGAGATCTCAGGGCACAACATGGAATTGCTTCTTCTATTTGAGAAAGCTTTGTGGAACCCTCAGAAGTCACGGACTTGTTGTTGTAGGACCTGTTGTTGTACATGTTCAATGGAGTTTGTCCCACGGATGTCCCGAGGATCTTGCTGCACAGTATTATGAACTTCTACTTGTATAAGTGCAATGCAATGCAAGCAGTGCAGGATCTGGAAGTCAGCCACCGCTTGTGAGAACCTCATCGTCGGGCCTGAGAATCTCAGATTTTGAGTCTCATGATTGTTGAAGCTATGCTCCATGCGTTCACTGAAGAAGGAAAATCCAATCTTCGTAGATCACCCCTTTTTATGTCGGTGACAGTTGCGCTGATTGATGAGACAACATGACTCACAATCAGAGGACTCTGCAATATTTGAAGCTGTGTTTGTAGGCTACAGTACACTGAGAGTAAGCGTTATCGTAGACCTTCAGGTACGAATCATATCTTCTTGCTAGAACTGAACACAGTAAGGTTTCTCACAGATTAAGCATGGACTGACAGTACAGAGCTTCCAGATTGACAATTTTAGAAAGAGATTTTCACAGAGACCCAATAATGTCGGCGTGAATAGTATGTTCCCCTGGTGGAGCAAAGTGTGCTCTGTGAAAGGTGTTAGATGAGTCCGTATAAGCAACAACACCATGGAGGCCCGAAGGCATCCATGTTAGGATTTCAGAGACTGTGGAGTTCATGCGGGGAGTACAGTCATCGTTGTCATGCTCATGGATCTGACTCCGGACATGACGATCTCTCTCGGCTGCGCTTACGCAGTTGAGCCTTAACCGCGTCTAATGGAGCTCTGAGATAGAATACCAGCTCGCTACTTGTCATTGTCAACGATTCCTCTACCGTGATACAATGGCGCTGACGTCGGTAGGTATTGAGATTCTTTGACGTCTTCAGTCAGACTTTCTGACAGTATGTGCGGCAGTGGAAAACCTTCAATTTCTTCGATGTCTCTCAAGTAAAGCCACCAGATGACGGGGAAAGTGCTGCAGTCTTCGATGTCCGATCCCTCGTCAATCCTGCATGCTGCACCAATTACTAACATCACAAGAAGAATGACCTGAGCTGCATCTGTACCGGCTCGAACAATATATTCCTTGGCAGCAACGATGGCTATGTACGCATCCTCTCACAGGCCTTCAAGGTTATACGTTCCTTCAAGGCGCATGAAACAGGCTCGATCACGCACATGAGGCAAGTGGAGGATACATCGTTGTTGGTTACAATCGCAGAAGACTTGTCAAACGAGCCGGTACTGAAGGTCTGGGCTTTGGACAAGACAGAGAAGAAAACAGGCATACCTAGGTGTCAATCGACGTTGCCCATACAGAATGGGCGTAAGCAATTTCCGGTTTGGTACACTGCAGTCCAAGAAGTGCCGGAGGTGGACTGATCGTAGCAGATATCCGCGTTCGCTGCGCTGGAGGATCTATCCCAGCTAGCAGTGGGGTTCGGGAATGGCTCAGTGACCGTGATACGAGGTGATCTGATACACGATAGAGGCGCAAAGCAACGGACTGTTTTTGAATCACAGGAGCCGATTACTGGGGTTGAATTTCGAGTGGGACCAACTACGACACTATACCTGGCGACGACAGGACGTATCCTCACGTTGACAATATCGGGAAAGGGCCAAGGACAGCCTGCTCGAGCCCTGGAAGACTCTGGCTGCGGTGTCGGATGCATGACTGTTGATAAGAGCAATGGCGATATTGTGGTGGTACGCGACGATGCGATATACTATTATGGGGAGAATGGGCGGGGTCCTTGCTTCGCCTTCGAGGGTCCTAAGAAGCTGGTCAGTATCTATAAGGATTATGTGGCGCTAGTTTCGCCTCCGAAGGCGACTTCTTCGTCAAACGCAAACGCGGTACGAAGGTTCGGGGGGCCACAAGCGGACGAGCTCTACAACACTTCCACGTTCACTCTATTAGATACCGATCTGAAATTTGTGGCGCACTCGGAGGCTTTGATAACTCAGGTTAAGACACTATTCATCGAGTGGGGTGATCTCTTTCTGCTCACATTAGATGGGAAAGTGCGTAATCATAATTCCAACCGTGCCGTCGATGCTCATTATTTTAGCTTTACCGTTATCGCGAAAAGTCGTTACTGCAAAAGTTGGAAATGCTCTATCAGCGGAACCTATACGTCCTGGCAATCAACCTCGCGCAGAAAGCTGGTGTAGACACCGCACAACAGAATGTTATCTTCCGAAAATATGGTGATTATCTATATCAGAAAGGCGATTATGACACTGCTATGCAGCAATACCTCAGAGCTATTGATAATACTGAACCCTCGCAGGTTATTCGAAAGGTATGTTTGCTGTACAAAACCTACCACACGCCTTCTGACGTCTGCTCCCATAGTTTTTGGATACACAGAGGATCCATAATCTTATAGAGTATCTCGAAGAGTTACATGAACACCGGAAAAACACAGCCGATCATACAACACTTTTGCTGAATTGCTATGCAAAATTGAAGGACATAGACAAATTGGAGAAATTCATCAAAGCTCCCGGCGAGCCGAACTTCGACATTGATACTGCGATTGCCATGTGTCGACAAGGAGGGTACTTCGAGCAGGCTGCATATTTAGCCACAAAGCACGGAGAGCATGAGCTGGTTGTTGACATTCTCATCGAAGATTCAAAAACTTACGCTGCAGCTTTAGCATACATTTGGCGACTAGGTGCCAGTGCTGTGAGTGACTTGCCTCTATCATCTTGATCCAGGGCTGACTCAACAGGCATACCCAAATTTAATGAAATACGCCCGTGTGCTTCTCGAACACTGTCCAAAAGACACAACTCAGATTTTCATCGATTACTACACCGGCCAGTACCGTCCAAAGAAGGATATACCCGTTCAAAACATTCCATCACCACAGGGTGGTGCCGTAAGCGCTGTTCAAAACCTAGCATATTATCTACCATATGTCAACACAACCAGTATTGCGTCTCCAGGATCAACAGGCAATCAAAAGGCTGCTATCAGCGAAGCGCAACTCTCCGAGTCAAATGCAGCTCAACCACCGCCTGAATACGATGTGCCAAGACCGCGGACAGCCTTTTCTTCCTTCCTCGATCATCCGGACGAGTTCGTTGTCTTTCTCGAAGCCTGCTTGAAGGAAGAACATCTTGAGGAAGGCGATAAAACCGACCTATATACGACGTTGTTTGAGATGTACCTTGATAAAGCAAATGATAAGAAGGGTGCTGAGACGAAGCAATGGGAGGCGAAGGCCAAGGAGCTGATTGAAGGCAAAGATGTATACCGTATATTGAACCCTCAGAAGCACGCCAATCACTGACGAATTGGCCAGATCCCTATCGATACCTCGAACGTACTGCTTTTGTCTCATCTATCAAATTTTCGGGATGGCACAATCCTTGTCAGGGAGCAACAGGGCTTACGCTTTGACATCTTTCGATCATACACATCAGCCAACGATACCATGGGTGCTATAAAGGCACTCAGGAAATACGGCCCCGAAGAGCCTCAGCTTTACCCAGCTGCGCTAGCATACTTCACATCGAGCCCCCGTACTCTGGAAGAGGCTGGAGACGAGCTGGACGCTGTTTTGAAGAAAATTGACGAGGATCATCTGATGGCGCCATTGCAGGTCATCCAGACTCTTAGTACCAATGCCGTAGCCACAATGGGAATGGTCAAAAAGTATCTGAGTGATACCATCGAGCGAGAAAGAGCGGAGATATCTTATGTAAGTATCAGTGGCCGGTTGTCCATCTAGTCTCTTTGCTCATGATCTCACAGAATCGTCGTCTCATCGAAAGCTATCGAACAGAAACCGAAGCCAAGCGAAAAGAGATTGACGGGCTCGGCACAAAATCAGCTGTATTCAACCCCAAGCGCTGTTCAGCATGCGGTGGCAATCTAGATCTGCCGACAGTACACTTCATGTGCAAACACTCCTTCCACCAACGATGTCTCAATCATATCGATGGCAATGTCGAGTGCTCAATCTGCGCCCCACAGAATGCGACTATACGGGCCATGCGAAAGGCGCAGGAAGAGACCGCCCATAGGCATGATATGTTTCAGGATGCTTTGCAACGCAGTCAGGATAGATTTGGGACAATCAGCGAGTTCTTTGGCAGGGGCGTCATGTCTGTGCCTACGAAGGACTAACTTTCTTCAAGGGTCGATGAGCATTTCAAGGCGTTGACGCCATTGCAGAGGCGTTGTGTTAGGATTTCTATACCGTCAGACGTAGGTACCTAGTTAGTGTGGCGCACGTGCTCACGCGTTAATTGGCTTCGCGTCTTTTGAGATCACCCCACAATCGTAAACTTATCCACAGCACCTTGTAGACTACAATGACCCGCAATGGGCCCAAAAAAGATCATACAGGACTCGGATGACGATGAAGATGCTGGAAGTGCCTCAGCTTCACCCATCAAAGCCACTGAAGCCAGCGACAGTACCATCATTAACCCCTCCGATTCTCCACCCAATCAAGCACCGCCGCGGTCAGCAGATCCGAGCACAGGCTCAACAGGCAAGCCAGAACCTTTAGAAGGGTTACGAGCTTGTTCATCAAGCTGATTATACCAACAGAGCTGCTCACTCGCGAGATTCACAATGCCCAGCAAAGCCTGACCGAAACTACCCCAGAGGACAAGATTCCCACTAGTACTCTAATCACGGAAACTCAGCGCTCCTCCACATCTCCTGTCCTCTCAAGGAATAAAAGGCGGAAGACTACGATGGGCATCAAGGAGGTATATCCAGAAGCTTCGAAGTTAAAGAGGCAGAAATCGACGAAGGTGTACGGATCAAAGAGCGGTAGCCAGAACGGTTTTGATTTTCATGGTAGCGACGAAGAAATTGAGCACGGATCAAAGGAGAGAACAAAACCTGTTCGTGATGAGTGGGAGTTTCCCAGCAGCAGTGCCTCGAACGACCAATTGGCTCCGAGGCGGGAGGCGGGCTCGACGAGGGTCAAAAGCAGAAATGCTGATGGAGACACTATCCTCGTGAACTCTGATCTGACGTCTGGCAAGAAACGATCAAACTCCGTTGTGACGCCTCCTGAAACTCGTGCAGCTCGAGTGCAAGCTTTCGAAGGCAGTAACGGGGCGTCCACCGAATTTGACAATTCTCAGCATGCAGGAAAGCTAATGCCGCAGAAACGATCACGAAGACGGAAGACTATCCATGATGATAGAGCTCGTCACAAGGAGGGTCCGTCAAGCAGCTTAGAACATGGCAAAATGGTTGACTCAACAGACGATTCCGGCTTACTGGCGCAAAGCTCATTTCAGATTGATCTTACCCGTCCAACGCTGGTGCTCACCGCTTCTCAGAAAGAGCAACATGAACAGATAAGCGTCACGACACCTATCACAGGATCCTTACCTCCACCCTTAGGTGACGAGGCAGTTTTTGTCGACCCGTACGTGAAACTCTCAGACGAGTCTAGCACGATCGTGAATACAACTCCATTGAAGGAGCTGCAAAATGAGGAGACCGACATCAATATCACGAAGACCTTCTCCAAAAGTAAGACAGCACCCGACATGTCTGTATCCAGCATCCCGATACAAACTCCTAGGAAGGTTTCACAGACAGGCTCGGAGCGCTCTCGCACGTCTAGGCGCTCCAAGACTAGCATAGGCCTTCATAGCCCGAGGAACGATAAATCTACGTCTTCTGCCTCTCCAGCTGGGACACAGACGTCATTACCAAGTGTCAAGCCAAAACGTCGATCTAAGACAACTACGAGCGCCGTACCACAGCAGACAGGAGAGGAGGTGTCTCTGGATGATCTTTCTTTGCCTGCTTCAGTGTGTGAAGCGACGAATAGCAGGGCTCAGAAGTCGAAGAACAAGCGTAAAGCAAAGGATGTCACCGACACTCAGCATGCTGATGAGCTTGGGTCCGATGATATCGCCGTCGGACTTCCGAAGGAGCAGTATAAACCCCGGCCGAGTCGGTCAAGATGGAACCCTGTCGTGGATGATATCTTGGAGAACGTGGACTTCTCGAAGAGGCCAGAAGCGCAGGCAAAAGCTAAGAATAAGAGGAGAAAGACTAATGACTCGGAACTGGCACATATCTCGAAAGAAGCAGCCCCTCTCCAGGCTGTTCGAGATGGGGAAGACGGAACAGCAGAGCATCCTGTCGACACAAAACAACCGGCTGCTGTTTCACTAGAAAAGGATATAGTCCTCAAGGAAGACATAGTCGAGGAAGTCGAAATCGAGACACAGCCCGCCGCAAAGAAAGGTCCCAGGTTGAAGCGGAAGATCATCGTTGACGAGGAGAACGACGGCGACGCAGATACCGGCGAGGTTCATGCACAAGTGGAGCATAAAGTGGCAGAGATACAAATGAAGTCAAAGACCAAGAAGCCTGCTCCGAAAGCTAGGGGACGACCGAGGAAGAAAACGGAAGAAGAGAAAATTCCAATATGCGAGGAGAAAGTAGTAGTGGACAATGAAGTTGCAGAGCATTCTGCAGATGAGGTCATGCTAGTGAAGCCTCTGGAAGACGGACAGAAAGTACTGGAAGACACCGACGTCAACTCGACCTTGGGGGCTGATCCTATACACACGACCGATGATTGTAAATCTCACACCACACCAGCTGAGCAAGGTACAACCCCGCCGCAAGAACCCACAACTCCGGTCCAGACACCGCGGAAAGCCCCACAGAAGGGACCGGACAAACACAGTCCACTCAACAGCGGCAAAGTTCCGTATAGAGTTGGCTTGAGTAAGAGGGCGAAGATCGAGCCTTTGCTCCGTATCCTTAAAAAATAGTGCGTGATACTTTGCCACAGATGAGGGAAATCTAGCGCTGGGCCATCGGCGCTTTCTGGCTGGATATACCCCTTGTCGGCTATGGCGTTGCTATGCTATTGTTAATACTAATAAATGACCAAATATGGCTTGAATCACTCCAGGAAGGTACTACAACCGATACGAGAAGACATCAAGCTGCTCCACACATACACAACATTTTCTCTTTTACCGTACCGTGTGGAGTAAGCCCTTTGTGACAAAGCTACCTAATCGCCAGTCTAAACGAAGACAACGAGGGATGTTGATCTTCTGTGAGAACGTGTGTAGAATCATACGCTGGAGATCGGCCCATGACTACGAGCATGTCCCAAACGCCGCTTGACATCCCGGCCCACAATAAGAAGTTGTGCTTCCGCAATAGCCGTACTGACTGCAGCAATTCTGCACCCTCGTATTAGCATTTGTTCCTTTTACGGTTCCGAATAACAGTGGCGAAGATGACTTACCCCGAAAACCGATCCCTGACACGTAACGCCACTCCCGCAGCTCCCACTTGTTGAAAGAGGCTTAGATAGCGCAGCACTCGTCGTGGAGGTGGTGACTTTGGTTGACGAAGAGGGATTGACACTGGCTGATGATGAGGAGCACGTCCCAAACGCCGCTTGACATCCCACCCCACAGTAAGCAATTGTGCTTCCGCAATATCCGTGCTGGCTGCAGCAATTCTGCAATCCATATTAGTGATTCGTTGCTCCCGAGCCTTTCAAGAACAGCGGAGAACAGCACTCACCCCAAAAGCTGATCCCTGACACGTAACGCCGTTTCCACAGCTCCCGCTTGTTGAAACAGGTTTGGATACCGCAGCACTGGTCGAGGGGTGGGCGACTTTGGTTGATGAAGACGAAATGACACTGGCAGATGAGGCTGGTTTGCTGCTGGTACTAACACTGGCTGACGATGCTGGTCTAGTGCTGGTACTAACACTGGCTGACGATGCTGGTCTGGTGCCGGTGGTGCTGGAGGATGGCGTGAATGAGATTATCGTAGCACTAGTGCAGGTGCCGTAGCCGGATTGGCAGCCTGTGCCACAGTACGCTGAGGTGCTTCCACAATAGCCGGCGTGAGAGCAACAATTGCTATTTCAAGAGTCAGCAGACGGTGTCCAGTATCCTTCACGGCGTCTTGATGCTTACCCAAATTGTGAGCCTTGACATGTGAACCCATTCGCGGGCCCGCATGTAGCATCCGTCGTGATGGGCTTGACAGCCGTAGCACTGGCACTGGCTGCGCTGGACACCGTATTCGACGCATTCGCCGCCCCGCTCGCGCTCCGATACCAATTCGCCTGCGGGTCATCAAGACATTCTCCTACGCTCACAGCCTTATACCCCGCGGCAAGGAGTTGCGTGAGCATGTACTGGGTTAGGTTGTGGGCGGTCTGCTCGTGTATGTCATGGCCGATCACGAGGTGCTCAGAGCTCGAGGCAGAACCCTTAATGCCGTTGTCGAAATTGTTTTTGGCACCTTGAATCAGGTTTGGGGCGTCAAGGTTGTAATCGTTTGTGTCTACATCGAAATAGGTCTATCGTAGGCGTTAGTTAGCATTGGGTTATTGTTTTGATGTTCAAGGAGACAATTGAAGACTGAGGCATACAATATGGTATCCAAGGCTCTGCATGTCGGCTTCACACCCACTGGCCGCATCACAATCACTATATGGTGGCCGCATATATGTCGGAAAGAATCCCAATAGATTTCTCAGCGCCATCTCGTTCTTCACCATCTGGGCCTTTCTCTGCGTCGAGGTAATCTTGCTCAGGTCCTGGTGACTCCAAGTATGGCTCGCGATCTGGTGGCCCTCCGCGTGCATTCTCTTGATGATGGCTGGGTATATGGTGCTTGGGTCGTCAATCTCCCCCTTGCCGTTGTTGATGGCGGTAATGAAGAAGGTCGCTTTGGCGTGATAAGATTTTAGCACGTCAAGAATGTATGTCGTGTAGATGTAGGGACCGTCGTCGAAGGTTAAGGCAATGGTACCGGGCACGGTGCACTGGTATATCCCGTCGCCGCCGTAGGGCACGCTGCCCAGTGCAGGGCGTGGGATCGAGGACGTGTTGGTCCCTGGGGGGATTTTGTTGGCGTCGCAGCCAGGACCATAATCTAGTAGGCAGTCGGGACCGTTGCAGTAGTCAGGACCGAGGCCGCAATAGCCCTTTGATAGAGGTTAGTGTATACCAATGTCACGGGAGGAGGGCACAATACTGCCGGGGAACAGCAGTAGCCTGGCGCACAAGAGCTGGGGTTGAATCCTGCTCCACATTGCCCATCAGTGTTCGCATTTGCGTCTCTGCGTCCAGGTAGGTCTGGTGCTGATTTCCGCCTGACGAATGGTCCAGCGATAGGCCCTGGGAGGACGTTTTTTCTCCTCAAGTCGGCAATTGCATTGCGTCCGAAGATCTTGAGCCCTCCAACGCCATGTCCGTGTGCTAGAACAAGTGCGGGTAGGGCAACGATAAAGGTCACCAGCGAAGTATGAAGGTGCATTGCCAGCCAATTCTACGGGAGTCAATCAAACGTACAACCCCTATTACGAAAACACAATCAAGGATTAAATGGTTAAAGGAGTGACTTCACAACGACAATGCGCTCGACGAAGAAGGTGATAGAGACAGTGATCAGCAATAAACTGCTGGAGGTAAGGAAAAAGGCCAGAGAAAGGCCATGAAGTAGAAAATAATGCGAGGAATGCTCTCAGACATTCCTCCACAAAGACATTTGAACCAGAATGTGAACCAGACACCCCCCTTCTGTCTCAAACCCCTGGCATGCCATGCTTGCAATAGCGTCGGGAAAGCGTATAAATCCCGAGATCTGCTCAAGGATAGGCCCTGGAATGTACCTAAGATAGAAGATTCCGGGCAACCCAACTTAGAGTGCGGGCCATCGGAATTCGAGATCTGAAAGACATTTGGGTCTTGGCTTACTTCAAATCAGCTGAGCCCCTATTGCACACCTATGTGTATAGCGCACCTCCGCACTTATTGTCATTAGCCATAGCAACGCCGGCGACACGCCATAGTCATAATTGATCGCTACTGTTCACCCTGCCCACGGCCCGGTCTCACATAGGCCTTAAGGTTTGAGGTAACGAGCTGTCGACCTTTGATGAACCAGACACTCTGACCTCTCATCCCGCACGGTCACCTAGATCCGCCTTGTCTCTGTCGCGCTGCAAGCCCTCGGGAGTCGGTCCTCAGCAAGTTAGGCTTTTTGGTTGACCATCCTTGATTTGCTTTCTGTCATTGGCTGCTGGCTCGCTGTGCTTCGTGTTTCTGCCGGCCGACCACGATAAATGACCAAGCGGCAAAGCTCTTCACCGTGCGACACGGAGGCCTAATAATCACAACGCTTCAGGTCAGTCACTTTGTTCAGATGTAAGTGATTAGGGTTGTAGGGTTGTAGGGGTTCGACTCGCTTTTAGGAGAAATCTCAGATTCCAAGGGGCCCTTACTAAGTGACGACTTACGATTTACGATTTACGATTTACAGGTGTTGAGCGGCGCTTACGATTTACGATTTACGATTTACAGGTGTCGAGCTGACTAAGTGGCGCTTACGATTTGCGATTTACAGGTGTTTAGCTGACTAAGTGGCGCTTACGATTTACGATTTACGATTTACAGGTGTCGAGCTGACTAAGTGGCGCTTACGATTTACGATTTACGATTTACAGATGTCGAGCTGACTAAGTGGCGCTTACGATTTACGATTTACGATTTACAGGTGTTGAGCTGACTAAGTGGCGCTTACGATTTACGAAATACGAAATACGAAATACAGGTGTTAAGTGACGACTTACGCAGTAATTCTCTTACTAGCACCTACACTGTTTTTCCCAAGCCTCAATAATGCCAGATCTTCGAGGCACGCTGAATTTTCTGGCACGAGACGATCGCTACCTCGAAGAAAACCCTATGCCTTACGGTAAACCCGGTCGAGGGCATCGTTACAGAAAACATCGAAAGAGAGACCATATATGATGTTCCTCTCATGACCTCCGCGACTTACCAACACCTCCATCATTCGATGAGAATGGCTTAACGGTCTGTCAGCTGTCCAGTCAAATGACATATCAAGATTGGTTCAGCGACGATAAAGTGAAGGCGATTTGCTTTCCCGAGCTTCGGAAATGTCTAGGAAGCCTTTTGACACTCCTCATATTCAGATATTTGAGCATAGAGTGAGTTGAACGCTTCCTGACAGGTTGACCGTCTGACGATGTTTCAAGGTTCGAAGACGAAGTAAGACGTTTCCAGTATCGACCGGAAACACGTTGGAATGGGCACAGCCTGTCAGTACTGCTCATATAGGTATGTGCCATGAACAGATGAGCACAACCACAAATATGGATGAAGAACTCCACGACACCATGACGTCAACGTCAACAATAGTGAAATCCAATATTTCCCATGCTCGCAGAGGACTCGTCGTGGGTTTAACTTCCTCATGTTGATGTGCCCTAGGTCTATGGAGTCCGCCAGATACTTGGGATCGGCAATCAATTACAACCTAGGACTATACATGGAGGTCGTGCTTGGATCATCCGACAAGACCTGGACTCGTAGATCCTACTTCAAGGGACGGTCACCCTTTATGCCCAATCGCCGCCCCCTGATTACATCTCATAAAGATCTCGCCTTCCTTCTCCATCGTCCCCTCTTTAAACGCCGTCGGTGGCCAATGCGCCTTCCAGGGCTGGAACTTCTCTGATATTCCTACACCAGCTTTGGCGCCTGAGCGTTCGTCGGATGGGACGTGCGAGTTGTCGCCAACCCTGCTCCATACACCGTTTCGGGGGCTCGTCGGAGCCCAGGGAGGTGCTGGTGCCGCGGAGGGACGACATTGCTTGTGGGGCGCTGGCGGTGCGAGTTAGTGATTTGATGAGAGTTAGGGTACGGGGCTTTCTGGGTCTTACGGTTAATTGCTTTGGAGTTTGTGTAAGTAATATTTTCTTTTTGTTTCTTTTTATCAAGTAGTTAGCCATTGCTTTCGCGGAAAGACCGAGGTGAGACTTATAAAAAAAAGCAGCCGCCCCCTTGCCCTTCCTTTCCTGGGGATTGGTCAAGCAAGAGAGACGGCAGATATGCCTCCTCGGCCCTCCATCACTACTTCCCCTCGCCCGTTTCCTGTACTCTCCTCTCATTCCCCAAACTGCCACATCTGAGAAACCCTCTACCCTCACTATACGTACTGCACTACCACCTTCGCATACCTCACTTCGCCCAAGCCCATTGCTGTGCCCAGCGCTCTCCCGTCACCCAAGGGCAGAACTATCGTCATCGCCACACTACCCGCCCCTCTCGTCTCTCAAGCCCAGCGAACGACAGAGCTCATCAAACCGACCAAAGACTATCCCGGCCAAGAGTGCCCAGTCAAGGCCAGCATCGGGCAAACTTCGAGAACAGACAAGCACTAAGCTTTGATCCTCACTCGAGAGAGGTCCCGTCCTCGCAGTTCGTTGATCCCAGATGCCTGCCAAGAACAGACTCTGCCTGGTCAGAAAAGTCGAACGTCGGATCGATAGGCCAGCAATGCTGAGGTGAGAGGTGGCGAGAGAGGTATGGCAGTTGCGGCTGGATAATGATGCTGCGAGCGACTGCAGAGTCCCTGGAGTTTGCTGGACAGAGGACAAGCTTGGTATCCGCAACCCCGCTAAGGTAATCGTGTGGCAGTATTGGCGAGGATGTAAGAGCCTTCTCACCATTACCCTGCCTCTGCATCCTCCTCTCTGCCAGTGGCTCTGCAGGTCATTCGTTTCTCCTAAATTCAGACCGTCATCCCTTCAGCCATGACGTCCCACCGCATCCGAACCCCCCGACAAACTCCAGACGCCCACCAACCACTTTCAATCCTCAACACCTGAATTCAGATGGCCCATGCCGCTCCCGGCGTCATTCTCTCGGTTTGAAATGCAGTACCCTCAGAGACTAGTTTTTGTTTCCTCTCCCGCGATCCGCAATAGTACTGCAGGAGGGCAGTCGATAAGCGGACAAAGAACATCCTCAAAAACCGCTTCCATCTCCCAGAGGGAGGTATTGTTGTCTGTCCAGCCAACGAGGGCCAGGCAGACGAGAATGTCGGCGCTCACCGTCAACTCGAGTGATAAACACAAGAGGAGATGATTGACGCGGCTGATCGGGATTTCACCAGGAAAAGCGACTACACCTATGGCTGATGCCGCGGCGTAGGTTCTGTGAGCGAGCTTCGTCATATCGACGATGTGGTCCAGAGCGTGGAATAGAAAGAAGGTTCCACTGGCGGCCTACAAGCCTGATGTGGGTTTTGGGGAAACGTACGGGATACTTCACCATTCGCTGTCCGCACCTTCCGATTGGCATGCTATTGAGTAGCTGTACCCTTTGCTTGACCAAGACAAGCTCAAAATCATTGACATAGAAGGTAATGCCTGCGCTAAAGTCCTTCAACTGCCCGCTCCACGACAAGCCTCGAAGCATATCTTTTCATCTATCCCCCGAATCGGAAAAAGATACCCGGAGCAGACGACATGCCAAGTCTCGCTCCCACCTCATGGGAGTCCATAAGATGAGATGAGAGACCGCATTGCAGACAGCTTTCAGTTTGAACGCCAGAAGACCTCGCTACTTGCCCACCGGTCCTCTTTCGAGTATTCGGGTGGGCATGATTCCGGCGAGTGGATCTCCAAGACAAACTTGTCCTGAGGTAGGCAAGTGAAAGGTGCAGACAATGCAGTCTGTGTGTAGGCAATTCCCCCTTCTCAGGGACTATGGCCGCGCTCGTAGCTCTTTCCAGACTCAGGAGGCATAAGATGATAGAAGCATTGAACGCAGAAGTGGACGCAGTGCAGTGGCTGAAGGACTGAGAACGCAAACTCCCAAGTCAACCAGAGCTTGTCCATGTGAAGGTGTCCCAAAGAGTAACAGAGTCAATGATTTGCAAAGCACTGGAAGTTCCGCATAGCAAATAGTAATTGAAGATCCCAAAGACAGTCCTCATAAAGAGGTGCCCGACGTCTCCCACCTGCTTTCTTCCGACGATCTCTTTCTAGGCAACGCATCAACTAGAACGTCCCATATATGATCAGAGTATTATGCCCAGCTGAAAATACCGACGCGCGTCCTCATGTGAGGATCTGACCAATTGCGGCGCATGGTACCTCCACTCACTGCCCATTAGGACTCTGGACGTCAAAGTATCCTTTCGCCTCCCTCAGTCTGCCTTCTCCCGCCCGAGAGGTTTTCGAAGGAAGACTTCGAGAAGCTAATCAGAAGTTCGACAACTATGAACCGCGAAACTAATCCTATGATAAGGAAACCGACGAGTACTTAGGGTTAAGTTCCGAAACTCATCCTCCTCGTACTACCCTTTACAGCCTTTCGGCCACAGTACTCCAGGTATGAGCACCGCAGCTCGTGTGAGACCATGCTGTGAGGCTCGAGAAGCGGCACCAGCGCTAGGTGTGCAGGTGTGTACGAGGGGCGATTAAACATTCCTTGCGCAAGGCTGGAAGATGAGAGTCGGGAGACTGTAGGGAGGGTGCACTGCTTTTGTTTTATGATGCCCATGGATGAGCGAGAGAATTGCTAAAGGAAGCGGGACGGAGGAGGTAGCTATCGGGTGGTTGGAGGTTGTCTATGTCGAAGGAAACGCGATACTTTCGTGAAGACGAATGCAAGGCCAAGGTCAAGTCTGAGCAAAGATTGAATTGAATTACCATTGAAGCCAATGGAGAAGAAGTGAGATGAGAGCGTGTGAGATAATGGTTGATGAGGTGCAAAAGCGAACGAAGCAAGCAGAGTCGACTCAAGGTTAGAGACGCGACTGCGACTAAGGAACATTAGCGTGTCACGCTAACCGTAAAGCAATTCGCTCCGCGTTCGCACGTGAAGGGCTTTTCGTTGAAGACGGTGCGCACAAGTTTCGAATGACCGCTCAAGTATACTAATGGCTACAGTTACAGGAGGGAGCATCGCTGAAATGAGTCTGGAAGAGTCCTTATCAGCAGCAGATGCTTTTCTAAATCCAGTCTTGACTCGAGGTAAGTGGTTCCATAGACCTTTTTCATCCAAAGCAGAAAATGTTTCTGATCTTCTCAGAAAACCTTGTGCAAGCACGGGGTAAGTCCGTGGTTGAGCGCCTGATAACTCAACTGCCAGACAATAGCGAACGAGGATTACGCAATCCGACGGCAGTTGTTGTCAAAGCAGCGGTTTCCCATCTGTGGGACATTCATGGTGCACTCGTTGCAGCGTCTGGTATCTGCGATGCTAAACAGACTCTCTACAATACTAAGACTCGACGAGTCATCGACGGTCTTCTGGATCTGATATCACTAGAGGGCATCTATCCTGCATTGTCACCTGGCGTTGGGATTCCTATTGAGCGCCGCGTTAAATCTGTCTTGCAAGCCGGGGTTGCTGCAAGGCCAGTGTTGAGCGACTTAGGCAACAGACAAAACAAAGATGTGGATCTTTTGAGAGAGGTCGTTGACGGCCTGAGCAAGATTGCCTTGGCTGGCAACGAAGGGATCAACCCTGCGGTCCGCGAGAGGACGCTGGTGGATGTTATATGCGGCTGCGGAGATCTAGCGTACGGGCCGTCAAACGGAGATAGAAATCAGAGTAACATTTACAGACGTCTTTTTGATCAAATGCTGGATGAGTACGTCATATCCTTCCGAATGAAACATTGGCCCCTCGACAAGATCGCTTCCATGCAAGTAGGCGCTCCCTGTCACTGAGGTTTTGGCTGAGATCCGGCTGTCTGCTAGAACACCAACGCCAATCCTCTTCCCCATTCTTACAGCTCTATTACAACCTTCTTGCCCACAATGGCTACGGGTCCCCCTCTCTACTGCCTTGTCCCTTCTGCCACTACGCCCGGCTGGCGTACGCCAGACAATCACTTTCCTTGCCACCACCGTTCCGCAACCCATTTCAAATGCCCCACGGGACGACCTGCCCGCGAGTAATCTCGACTCTAAGCCTGTCCTGTCACTTGAAACCCTAACCCAAGCTTCGAAGCTACTATCGTCAGTCCCAAGCTCTCTGGATCCAGAAACCTACTTCACGAGGCTCGCGCCGCAGCTATTGGACTTACTGGACCATGGTCCCAGTGACATGTGCATGGCAGCCGCGTTCATTATAGGAAGTGGCATCCTCGGGCGAAGAGCATATGGTGCACCTGGTGCAACCGGGTGGAAGCTATTCGCGCAGCCGATCCTGGAAAAGCTCAATCCTATACAAGATTTCTCGGGTGCTGTTATGGGCACGCTTGACAGGCCAGATACGTCCGATTTTAACTCATGCATCGTCGACGAGGCAGACCTTCAGCGTGCCCTGGATCGCTTGACCGTATTGACGCTTTCTCACCCAAACCCGGGGTTGACCAAGAGATTGATAGGCCATGTGACGCTGCCGCTCTGGGGTCTTCTATGCTATGCCAGGAAAATCAACAAAGCTGCGTGGTATGATCGAGCATTGAAGCTGCTGGAAACATACGTGAAAGCCGCTGCGGATGCTGGACAAGTCTTCAAAGTGGCTGAGGAACTTTTATGCAACGGAGGGTCTGGGTGGACTTACGGCCCGGGAAGGCAAGGAGGCGTCGAGATTCGAAAGCGAACAGACGACAAGGATGGCTCCCTGAACGTAATCGAGATCGTGCAAGAAATCGAGAATCGCGTTCATGACTTCGTGAGGCTGCTGAACTCGGGCCTCGCTGATGACAGATTGATCGGGGATGTTTTCCTGAGCATTAGCAAGCGCTGGCTACTGACAGGCTCAAGGCCCAGGCAAAACGAAAAGAGGCTGGAGGTTGGTGACAACGATGAGAAGGACCCTATGCAGACATTGGTATCTGCGAAGCTTGCCCAGAAGATGCTCGAGCAGTTCAAAGATAAGCTTGCCGGAAACCCTGATCGTATGTTCGAGCTTGTCAACCAGTTGTTGGAAGAATTTGTCGAGAACGACAAGAAAAAGAAGCAGTCATCGACCAACGGTACCAGTCCATCTCTTGCTGGGCTACGCAACATTGTCGAGCACGACGAAAGCAAATATAGACAGACAGGCCGAAAGTCTCCTACCACGGATACGGAGAGTGAGCACGATCCAACGGAGATTGTCTCCGTTGCGCTCAGCCTTTTGTCAGCAATTCTATCATCTCCTGGCTTCGTTGGCAGTGAAAAGTCAACCACGCTCCTCCTTAACATGCACTCGCCTCTGGCCTACATATCCACACCCAAACCATCAATACCTTCCTCCCTCTCAATGGCCGCCACAAACCTCTCTTCTCTCCTAGCCATCCAAACATCCGCTTCCAACTCATCCGCCATCAAATCTATTCCAGATCCTCACTCCGAGGACCGTAAAACCCACACCCTGGCCCTTACATACCTCACTGATCCCCTTATCCCAGTCCGCGCTCAAGGCCTTTCACTCCTCACAACCCTGATATTGTCCCGCTCACCTGTCCTCGATATCCCAGCAATGTCGATCCTCCTGCTCTCGCTTCTCCAGGACGAGGACGAATTCATCTACCTCAATGCTATCAAGTCACTCTCGTTGTTAGCGCTGTATCATCCGAGGACGGTGGTGAAGATGCTCGTAGAGCGGTATCTGGATCGAGAGGAAGAAATGGGACTGGATCAGAGGTTGAGACTGGGAGAGGCGCTAATGAAGACTGTGGAAGGTCTGGGAGAGGTGTTAGTCGGAGAGACAGCCAGGGTGGTTGGACAGGGCATGATCGAGGTCGCTGGGAGGAGGGGAAGGCGACCAAAAGCAGAAGCGGAGAGACAGAAAGCGGCGGAGAACGAACAAAGAAAAAATGAAGAGGCAGAGGAGGCGTGGGGTGGGGATGTGCCGCCGTTAGGAGAAGAAACTGAAGATTACATCGTATCGGAGAGACTGGCCAAGGTAGTGGAAGGCTGGGAGGGAAAGAATGCCGAGGAAGATGTCAGAATCAGAGCATCCGCGCTTTCAGTGCTTGGTGCGGCTGTTCAGACGAACGTGGCTGGTCTAGGCTCGACCATCACGTCAACAGCTGTTGATATGGCCATTGCGAGCTTGACCATGGAGTCAGGTGACGAAAAGGCAATTTTGCGGCGCGCTGCGGTACTACTGATCATGAGCTTGGCCAGGGCGATAGACAAAGCCCAAGGAGAGGGACGAAAGCTCGGCTTTGGTTTTGCCGGCGAGAACCTCGAGGAAGTGGTAAGAGTGCTTCAATACGTCGAGGCCACGGACCGGGACGACCTTGTGAGAGGGCATACCGCGACCGTGATCGAAAGCTTGGACGCTTGGAGATCGAGAGGCATTCTTGGCGTGTCTTCCTTGGAAGGTGCCGCGTCCAGTCCAAGGATAGCGCTCGAAAGCGATAGACTGGTAGGGTTATCGGTCAATCCAAGTGTGCCCTCCAGCTCGAGACGGCGCATTGAAGAGGTCGACTAGGGTTCTGCCAGCCATGTAGGCAGTCAAGAGTATATTGTTACCATCATCCACGATCTCTATACGCCTAGTCTCTAATGTACACCATGAATGATCTTTCAGTGATCAGAATCTTGTACCCCGGTTGGCACCGTCTCTGCCGACTCGAGATGCGGACTTCTCGTCTTGCCAATCGTATCAAGCATAGACCCAGAGAGGGTCTGGCGCTTTCGATAGATAGCCGTTCCAATGGATGCATTGTAGCAATCATCTTCATCCATCCATCGCCGTATCCTCCTGCTTCCCCTTCGCACCTGATATCCAAAGGACGTTGTTACATCTAGACCAAACCACACACCGTCAGCATCACAGCTCACGGGACTGCCTCTTAGAACCACGAGGCCACACTAACCGGATGAGCACCTGGCCTAAGCTTCCCGTGCTCTTGTTATCGATGAATTCCTCTGTATTTGAGAGTTGTATGTTCATGTAGGAGTCGACACTGATTAATCGCCCTTTGTACTCGGTCTGGCCCCATTTTAGGCGCACGATGACATCCTCGTTAACACTAGCAGATGTTCCTGTCAGCTATTGTATTGAGATTTACGTGGGACATTTTCAGGAGCTTACAGAGACTGCAGCATCGGCCGTGGATTGAGAGGGACGAACTGCCAAAAGCGACATTAGCATAGGTTTTGCGCTGTCATTGCGGAGACATCACATACACTCATTGTTGAAACGAACACAGGGTTCTGATGAGTACAGAGTCCTAGAGCTTGCAATTAACTGGAGTGGGTGAAGCTCATTTCCGTCGTTCTGCGGCTGCCGAGAATGTACTGTATAATCACGCTAACAATGCACGGAAAGATCGACAGCTCAGGCATGTTTGCGCTCAACGATTGAAATTTATCTACTTTTCTCCGGGACATAGAGGCAGGCGAAGCTCTAGCTCTGCATGGCATGACCACTACGCTCAATCAAATACATGTATCGCCAGAAGTCCAAAATGGTATTCTCATGACGGCTCAACCTTTAGGGTAGAAGATTGTATACAGATATCAAGCTCGGCGAACCTCCCATTTCAAATCCTTAATGCTAACCTCTTCCCCAGCCTTCTCATCATAGTCGAACCATTCCCCTTCTTGCAGATCGATACTTGGAAAGATCGTTGGCGATTCTAAGCCCTTTGCAAGCCACTCACCCTAGCAAATCCATAAGCACATGTATAACATCTTTTGGCGTTGATCAAATTGTCATACTCACATCGGCTTTGAACTCAGTAAACTCAAGACCACGGCAGTCGAATTCGACGATGTTTTGCCTCTTAGGTGGGGAAGCATGCTTGTAAGGGGTGGGAGGAGCCTTAATCGTAGCTGTGGATTCCCTCTGAAGATGCTATAAGCCTATTGACCCCCTCAGAGATCCTTGAGGAAATCATCGGACCTTACATGATTTGCATCTCCACACAAAATTGGCTTCGCCTCTGCTGCCGGACATCTCATTCGATTCCTTTCTCTGCATCAGCTAGCTTCAACATAGGAGCAGGATATTGATCTTGTCCCTCACAAATCGGCTTACATTCACCCAATTGGGATGAACTTCTCGACATGAGGTACATTGTACTTTGAAGGTGTAGAAGTAGGGCTCTTCAATGGTATCATTAGGGCGCAAGTCTGTCACGCTGGATAAAAACATAAGCATGTTGCACTACCGATAGAGCAAGTCACATACCCTGTCAAGTCTGCAACGAGTGTAAGCGCCAACATGATGTGTCAGCGTAGCCTGAGCCCATCACTTAGTGTACGAGTCCGAGTAGATGATGAGAAGGTTTCGGTGGAGGGTTATGGCGGGCAGTGTTTGCTCGGTTTGCTTTGGTCTAACTTAGCTCGTCTTCCCGGTCCACCACTGCTTCATCTTCTAGAAACCGCAGCTTCATTGATTACTGACGACGGTTCAATGAGTACTTACTACTGTGCGCTATGATACGGCCATGCAGACTCTGTGGTCACGCGCCGCGCAGTCCAAGTGCACCTGCCGATGTTCGTCTTGTCTATCCTCCGCTACAGCACTCGCTCGTCGCACGACTACAGCTACTGGACGGAGACGACTCAAATTCGGAGATGCATTTACTCTTTTCTACTCTTCCATTTTTGCGACAGCAGCTGTAGCAGATGCGAAGGTCAAGGATGACCGACGGAAGAAATGGGATACGGCAATTGCGGAAGCCAAGAATGAGCTGAACGGCTTTGATCAACGTGAGAGCAGGGCAGCTGAATTGGCCGGACCGTCGAATCAAGGAGCGGGCCGGGTGCTAGATGAAGAAAGAACAGAGTGGGGCGAAGTCCTCAAGCTACGGCCAGAAGACCTGAATGATCGATGGAGTTTGACCAACATGGGCCTGACTGTATTACCGCCTGGCCTCCATAAGCAGCTATCGCAAAATCAGATCGAGCAGATCTTGACGAGGAATCACCTGCTAGAGATACTGGAAAGCGGTTGGAAGGTGCATCCAACACGGAAAGGAGCTGTCCGAAAGGGGCATAATCCTCCCAATTCAATCGACGCGGAGGCAACAACAAGGGCGCCACAATCGTTATCTATCAAAAAACTTAGGACTTTAGAGCTCTCAGTTGCAAAACTCGTACTACGCTTCCTTGCACAATCACCATCAGAACATGTCAAGAAGCACCGTAAAGGTGAAATTCCACACAGAACCTTACGCGAACCAGCACCGACTACTCTCCACACTCTGCTGCTAAAGATCGCTGAAATGAACAGACATCTCCAACGTCTCATGAAGAATGAAGAGTCTACGGGGGAAAACGCGTTGGGCTGGCCTGCAAGTCCAGCTTACGAGAGGAGCAACCCTTCATCCGATGATCAGGAAAGGCTGAATAATGCCCTACGTATCATTTTTCAAGAGCAAGTCCATACGAAGAATCTGGATTCGATGATGGAGAAGATTTGTCTCCAACTGCTGCTCACTACTTCTCCGCCTGACGTCACCACTTATAATCTGCTCATTGTTCATCTGACACGCCTGAAGCAGAATGAGATGGTCAGGATGGTATTGGATTCTTTCAACGAGAGCCACATGCGGCCTAACGAGATCACGATTTCCGCGACACTCAAATTCTACACTGTCTCAAATGACAGGAAAAGTTTCGGAAGATATGTAGATCGAATGCGTGGGCGTGACGGAGGTCTCGCCCTTGCAAGACCAGATATCAGGATCACCACTGCTGGGCTAGGGCGCCTCGTTTGCAAGGACGAAAAGGTGATTCAAAAAGCCCCAAGGAATCGGCATATCTTTGGCGCTTTGATCCATGGTACTCTTAAATTCTTCGGCACCAGTATAGCAATGAGAGTTTATCTGCAAATGATAGGGGCTGGCTGGGAGCCAAACGTTGTGATCCTTACCTCTATCCTGCGAGATTGTCAATCCAGACGTGACTGGAAGGAAGGACAAGCTGTTTGGCAGCAGATCAGAGACATTTCGGGAAAGATCAGTGATAGAGCATATCTTTGGATGCTTCAACTCTGTCGAGTCTGCAAACGCCAAACAGTCTATGACGAAATCAAAGAGGAACTTATTCGGCAGGACATGTCAGTGAGTTTCCTCCAGCAGTATCCCACAGACAAGGACGGTGCCTGGACCGACGATATACAGACTATTGAGCAGTCGTGGCGAAAGCAACGACGAGAGGGCGTGGGGATAACTGGAGATGCCTCTTCGACGGATGCGGTACAAGAAGCGTTTGAGACGGCTAAAGAAGCTACAGCTATGGTCGTGGAACGCCCTATAGCGGCCAAAGAGGAGGCAAATGGGACTGAGACGAAAGCTACCGCAGGGGCTGCCAACAACATTGGGGCATACGAAGCACTTCCACAAACAAAGGAACCCAGCTTGGTGTTTGACACTAAAGGTAGCGAAGGTGGAAATGCGATCCTTTGGGACTGACCCAGTGATCTACTTACTATCTGCCCAAACTCGGGTGAGGGTGCGCCAGAGGTAACATCGAGCCTGAAATCTAGCGCGTGAATCACTCAATCCATTTTGTTCTCGTAACCGCCGAATCTGGATCAAGCGCTGAGGGGACTGGCGATGCCATCGTCAATTCTATCCGGGGTCGCGAAAGACGGCTGGTTGTCTCTCTGGAAACCTTCTGCTTTGACAACAAAGCGTGAGATCATGGGGAAGCGCCCCCTAATGTGCATGGTAGTTTTGCATCATCTTTGCATCAGTACACACCTGGGTTCCGGCTGAAAATGAACGGTTACGGCGTCTTGATGCACATTCCTGGTGTTTGTTGGATGAACGCGCAATTCTTTGGGGTGAGGGTATGCTATGGTCATTGCACAAAGAGAAGGCCCTCAGAGCAAATCAAGCCTAATACGAGATATCAATCTCTCCTCTGTCGTGAAGCCAAAGATATAAGACTCCCATCTCCATGTTCATGGAATTGGTTGAACACTAACATGTGCGGTAAGACTGCTGCTTCACAGTATCCCTGCCGGTATTACGGTATTTAGTCTGGTATTAACAAGGGTAAATATATGTGCAGACATGTGAAAGCCCTTTACAATAGTTGGTAGCCCACGCTAGAAGATCTATCGTATCCGTGAAGCCTCTTTCCCCTGGCATGTATGATGTATGCCAAGTTCAATTAGCGTGCTATGAATCACTTATCAGTAGTGATCCTGGCAGCAGGGTCGGAAACTCTGTGCCGTTCAGAAGACAGAGTTTCCGACCCTACTACTACTGTATCCCGCAATCACTCTACCAAGAAATGTGTGTTGTTCATAAGGCATGAGCGTCCTTTCCTGCGCAGTCGGCCGAACAAGCCGTACTGATACATACTCGAACATGGAGGGAGAGCTCATCACACAGCACTTGGGATAAGCTATTGCTGTACCCGAAGCGGACAATCTCAGAGTCTGGAGGTACATGCATGCAATTACTCCTCCTGGGTATCTATCTTTTCCTCAAACTGAGAGTCGGCATCTCGGAGACCGGAATTGATCTGTGGATCTCGGTAGCTACACCGTAAGTCTTCTGCAGTCAACATCTCCCGCCCAAAACGTGCTTAGCAACAATTCACTCATACTTCTACATATCAAAGGAATCTAGGAATCTCACGCGTCGCTATCGCAAGACACAAGTCACTATCTAAACGGTCCAATGGCTTACTTAATTCTCTTCACCTCGAGGTCCTCTTCCTCTGCCTGTAAGGTCCGTTTACGTTCCTAAGCACATCCTCTAGGATAAGCTAGGCATCGATTTCCCCCCGTCTGAGGCCTCCGCTGGTCCAGTAGCTTCACTCGGACTGGTCAAGAGAACCTATAACCATGAAGTTTGGACGGAACCTAGCCCGGAATCAGGTGCCCGAGTGGTCTTCGTCGTACATCAACTACAAAGCACTGAAGAAGGTTATCAAAACTGCTGCAGAAACCGTGAAGCATGGAGGAGAAGCAGACTTGGCTGGTAAGCTAAGGGCTTTCTTGAGGTGCAGGAAGCATACTCAAAACTACTGTAGAGCTCTTTTATTCTCTCGATCGAAACCTTGAAGATGTCGACGCCTTCTACAACAAGAAATTCGGCGAGTCTGCGCGACGGCTAAAGCTTTTACAAGATCGTTACGGGAAGACAACCGCAGTGCCGGAGGGAATTGACAGAGATGAAGTGGAGGATCTGATGGGAGCTCTACTCGAGTTGCGCGGCCAGCTGAGGAAGCTACAATGGTACGGAGAAGTCAACCGTAGGGGCTTCATCAAGATTACGAAGAAGCTGGACAAGAAGGTTCCATATGCCTGTGCACAGCGCCGTTACCTTGAATCAAAGGTAGACCCAAAGCCATTCGCGACGAATGTGGGGTTGTCTGATGCTACGAATACAATCAACAATTGGCTATCAACTCTTGGAGATGCCAAGGTGCTGAGCGATGCGAGTTCTTCGCGGTCTTCCCATTCAATCCGGAGAGTGTCGTCGAAGGCCATACTGAATCTGCCACCAGGACTTCTAGACACCGTGGACCAGGCAATACGCAATGACGATGCATCCATCCTTTTAGAGCTCCTACCAGAGGCAAACACAGGTTCCGAGGATCTTAAAGGACCTCTCTTTCAGAGACTGTCACTCAATCTCTTGCAGCGAGCTATATCATGTCAGTCCAAAGCATGCGTTGACAAGCTCTTAGATCAGGTCACTTCTCTGGACGAGGAAGACGACATCAATGACCGCAATTGCATACACCGCCTGGTCATCACAATCGGCCGCTCAAAAACCGCCGATGATACTGAGCCTTCAACTGATGGGATGCTTCAAATTCCAACCGAAGCCACAAATTACATTACGCCGGCGGCGCCGCCAGTACTAACTTCGCAAGCTTACATGAAAAAAGAGCCTGATGGAGTCAACATACTCGGAAACGACGATAAGTCAGTGCAGCTTCTGGAATTTTTGTTGAGCAGGCTGCGCCCTGAGCACCGGTCTGCTCTCAAAGCAAGAGATACCTATGGCCGTACGCCATTGCATTACGCAGCACAGTACGGCTTTGTCATCATTTGTCAGATTATCATACGACACATGCAGTCATGGGGCCAGTTTAACGTCACAGATGGCATTGATGCACCCGTTTGGCAAGATGCTGAAGGATGGGCGCCATTGCATCTTAGTGTTATAGGTGGACATCCTCTAACAACGAAGACGCTGCTAGAGGCTGAGAACTGGAGAGGCACGGCTGACCATAAATTCGCTGTACGGAAGCACGTCTCGAAATCCAGTGCAGTCTTGGCTCTAGCCACCAAGGCAAACTTCGTTGTCATCGTCG
>JAABUP010002689.1_pt1 | contig 33509 bp, 51 predicted proteins | sample 5559201 | NCBI WGS metagenome assembly JAABUP01 (sample SAMN10711887, study PRJNA513373) | rock metagenome | isolation source: Antarctica rocks | place: Antarctica
TGGTTGTGAGGTATGGTGTCTCGAAAGGCTTTCCCTGTTTTCGCAAATGAACGCTGTGCATAACCATTTTATGAAACGCACATTACATGTGCGCAAGTCTGTTCCGGATGGCATTGTTTTATGCGAAATTGGAAGAGTGCCATTGCAATTACATTGGCAAAAAACGGTACTCAAGTATGTCAGCAGGCTTAGCGAGTTACCCTCTGACAGGCTGGTCAAAAAGGCTTTTACTCATGCCTCATCTGTGAACACTCTTTGGTGGCAAAAACTGTCCCTTTGGCTGAGCCAACATGGATTTGAAGGTGTGCTAGCAGAGGGGACCTTCTCATTAGCCAATGCTGAGCAGCATCTAAGGGACAAATGGTACCACGGCATTTGCCAATCTTCAGCTACAAAGGTCAGCTTTTTCATGGACAACATGTTTTTTGACTCCAATGTCATGGCCTCTTACCTTCGTGACATAAGACCCAGTGCTTCATTGTTTTCACTCATCAAGTTCAGGTTAGGTGGTCACTCATTGAGGGTCGAGACTGACAGATGGCTGAGACCCAAACCACCTAGAGAACAACGTGTTTGTCGTCACTGTTCTATGCAAGCGGTTGAAGACGAGCAACATTTCCTTTTTGACTGCCCTTTTTACAGCATCATTAGAGGTCAGCATTTCTCATTATTTGGCCCAAACTACCAACAACGGGACCTTAGGCTCTTTTTCGAGCAAAATTCCCACCAGCTTGGTTTTGTTGCACACCACATACACCTGTGCTTTCAAGCCAGGATGTCTGATGAGTCACAAATGGCTCCACACCCCAGACTGTAAGGTGCTAAATGAACAAAAATGAAAATGAAAATGACTTACTCAAAATCAGACCTAGGTGATGCCTATTGTTCTGATTTCTGTATGACCTTTTTGAGTGCAACGCTAAGCCTCTCCATGGCCTTCTCTAGATCAGCCATGGAAGCTGCATAGGAGATGCGTATACAATCTGGGGCTCCAAAAGCATCACCAGGCACTGTGGCTACCTGCCCAGTTTCCAGCAGATACCTGTAGCAGCAACATGTACTCCAGAAGGATGGGTTCAAGAATGCACTCCTGCTGACTTGCATGTGTTGAAGAGGCCACTGAGTTGGCCACCAACACCTCGACAAGCTGATTCTGCTATGGTAGAATGACAGATCTGAGAGGGTTTCTATTACCTCCTGTACACACACTGCATCTAACCAGAACAGCAACCCTTTCATGGCAAGTCAACCTGGCCACAAGAGATTCATTGTGAGTGACTACAACACAACATTTTGCCATTGATATCCCATATGGTCAGCCTCACATCACGGGCAAAGCACCTGACTTACTGAGCAGGAAAACAGGGATATATAGAAGTCTTCTATTAGAAGAACCTTTGATGAAGTGGGCTCCATAGCTTGTCACAGGGATTGATGTTACACAGCATGGTACAGGAATGAAGCCCACCTGCACAGGGCGTCTGCATCAGGGATGGCACCAAAGCCATCTGCAGATGCTGATGGGCCAAAGAAGCTGGCCATGACTGGCAGACAATAGAAGGCCCCCTTGGGCTCTACCAGAGTCACTCCAGGTATCTGCTGCAGCTGCTCCACCACAAAGTCCTGTGTGCAGGCATACATGATGGTCTGTGAGCTGCAGTGACCTGCCCTCACCACTCTGTGTCTTCACTCTGTGACATTTCAGGCAAGCTAAGTTGACACAGGCTGAAGACACAGCATGGCATGCGCGTGCTTGAATGCTCCAGGCATGCTGGTCTGCTTCAGAAAGCTTGTTGCTGCCATAAGTGCTAGGGCAAGGTTGATTGTGCGGTTGTAAAGATGAGATGACATCTGGCTGCACACTTGGTACTTTGATGACGCTGACAACTCAGACATGGCAGGAGAGGCTCCACAGCACACATCACAATCTTGGCAAGGATGAGCAAATGATGAGACAACATCATTGGCACAACAGTATTCCAATTTATGTTCAGGCTACCATCGTTGGCTTGAATTGAGCCCTAACAGGCCACTGTCAGGGTGAACAAATGATCAGATTGCAAAGAAGTGTATCTATTGCCAGATCAGGCATGTACCCTTCTTTGTTGGAAGGCTTCTCGCATGTGCTGCACAGGCTGCCCCCCCTTGGGGCCCAGCTGAAGGGCAGCCACCCCAGCATGCTGCGCTATGGAGCTAGCACCTGTGATCAAACAAGACATGCTAATTGAAGGTCAATTAACACTCCCCACGCAGCAGACTCAACTGACTGTCAGCCACAATGAGGGATCCAAGACAAGGTACTGCTGCATGGCCAAAACACGTTTTTTTGCAGGAGATGTGATTGTCATCAACAATAATAGCATCATGAAACCAACGTTTTTGTGAGCGGCTTTTCCCAAGGACGGCTGCATATAGTCCGGAACGCTCAGCTAGGTTGCTGCAGCAAAGGCATGCAGTCACGCTATTGCGCTACCATTTGCGATGTGCACTCACTAGCAGTGCACAGTTTGACATTGCTCTAAACTTCAGCAGCAACTGCTGCTTGGGCAATATGCTGTGGTATAGCAGGACCCCATAGTCATGACAAACTACTGTCAGTCATGACAAATAGTCAGGAAGCGGCAAGCAGGCACCTGATGTACTCTGACTCTGAATGGCTGCTGCTGCTTTGGCAATATGCTGAGGTGCAGCAAGGTACCCTAGACGCCAGCCAGTCATGGCAAATGCTTTAGAGAAGCCATTGACTGTGAGTGTGCGGTCATACATGCCTGGCAAGGCTGCAAAGCTGTGGTGCTCTGCTGGTGCGTATATGATGTGCTCATAGATTTCATCTGAGAGGACCATCAGGCGAGGATGGTCTGCCACTATCTCTGCAATGGCTTCCAGATCTTTCCTGCACAATAGACTCAACTCAAGCTTGGTGGCAGAGTGAGGCTCACATGAGACATACTTGTCGGAGGTAAAGCTGCTGAGGAAAGTGTATTAGCTGAGCTGAGCTCTGCAGCAGGTGCCTTGAAGTCATTGATGCCTGATGTGTTAGATTCATGCGTGCACGCATGCAGTATTGGAGAAGTGGCATGCAGTGTCCCTTGCAAAGCAAAACATGCATGTGGCCAGATGCTCACTCCTTACAGGCCATGTGTGCATGCACTGAGCGCTGGAGAAGGATACAGCAAGCCTTGGGTGTCAGGGCATGGCAGGGTCACAGGGACTCACAAGAAAGGGAGGGGGGAAGGGGAGAGGAGGGAACAGGTGGGGGGGGGGCATGGGAGTGAGGGGCCAGAGGGCAATTTGTTGCACACATGCAGAATTATGCCAGAGATTCCACACCTGGAGTAGACACTGCCAGTTGGGTTTGAAGGGGAGCACAGTATGAGTAGGCGCGAAGCAGGGGTCAGCCTAGCTTTCAAGGCAGCAGGCGTCAGCAGGAAGTCATCCTGAGCAGGACAGTCAACAATGACAGGCTTGGCTCCTGCCAATTTGGCAATCTCAGGGTAGCTTACCCAGAAGGGGGCAGGAATCAGGACCTGCATGCAATGGGCATGAAGTGGTTGTTGATATTGTGCTGATCGGTGCAGCATTGCAGCCTGGAGCATTAGGTCAACACCTTTTTTTCTTGATTGATTGGATCCGGGAACATGTCTTGATGGATACATTGATTTGCAGACCATGGTCCAATGCTGGACTATATAGAATATAATTCAGTTGTCTCAGCGTCTTAGTTTCGGATCATCCTAAATCAAAACTGGCATCATGGCACATCAGCACAGAGATTTCAGATTGCACCTGCCTAATGTATGCTTTCACAAATGCTGCAAGTACAACCCAATATGCAACGCATAAACAAACACTTGCTAGAGGTCTGCTGGACAGACAGCGCTCCTGCCTCATGATGGGATGTATTGGTGCTCCAATATCATGCATGCTGACAAGCATGACAACTGGAGCAACATCCATGGGCAGCTATTGGTTGCGCACAGATTTACTGCCTGATGATGCATGCAAGAAGGATGTGTTAGTCGTAGCTTGGCATGCAGCAGGCATGTGGTACAAAATCTAGCCTGCAACATATTTGCAGCTGACCTCATCATCTTGTGAGCATACAGCCAAGACTGCTTGCCAGATGCTTTGCTTGGCTCCGTTGCTGACGACGACCTGGGACGGTGTGTATTCAAGTCCATTCTCTTGTTGCAACTTGTTGCAAATGGCTTGCCGAAGTGCATGGGTACCAGTATTTGGGGTGTAGTGAGTCTTGCCTGTCCTGCATGCAGTCACTTCAACAGCTGAATGAGAGCAGGATGCAAATTTTCAAGACCTCTTGCATGCATCGGCAGATCATGCCGGCATTAGTGTACCGCCAAGCTTGTGGGGTTATGACTTGCTGCTTTGCATTACGTGCTTTATTGTGTGAGATCAACAGCGATGAGGATACATCATTGGAAACATGGCAATAGCATACCACGTCGAGGCATGACTGGACCAAAACTTGCACATGTTTGTGAAATACATAGCTGCTAGTTGTTGACATGCATGCCAAGGAAAGCCACCTGAGGGCTTCAATGCCAGCGTCCAAGATTTGACTTGGAGTATCAAAGTCAGGTTCACCAGCAGCAAGACCCACAACATCCATGCCTCTCTCGCGCATGCTGCTAGCCAAGTCAGTTAAAGCCATGGTCTTTGAAAGCTTGAGAGCCACAACACGTGGGTTCAGACTTGTATCGACTTCCTTCTTGTGCATGGTGGTGACGTACACACGTCTGCCTGCATATCGCACGGACAGATTGCAACTCATACTCTCTAACTCAAGGTGACTTGTTACGCCTGAGCTCACCTGCCGTACTTGTCCCAAGAGCTTCTGGACGCAGAAATTGCAGCCGACTCGGTCCCTTGCTTGCTAAACTCTGGCACATTACCGCAGGTTTGGCCGCAAACCGCTGTAGATTATTGCATGCAAAGTCTGTTGGGTGGCACAGCCAGGTAAAAAGTCAGAAGCTGCAGACAACTTCGCAGATAGCAAGATGTCAAGTAGGGTGTCAGGCAAGATTTTGCGTAAGCGTTTTAGGTACGACCGTGCAGAGGCGCACTCTCATATTGACTTGCCATCAAGCATGAAGAAGAATGACATGCATTGCATTGCATCAGTAATGTCTTTCTCTACACAAGATCGCTACTGGTTCCCTACTGCTTTACCCCGCTTTCCCCCAAAGGCGAGGCTCTGCAGAATGACATCAATTCAGTCTCCCCCATTTCTGCATGGCTGCTGAAAGTATCGTGTGGAGTTCGAATATGTGCTGCACAGCAACCCCGGGCTGCCTGAGCAGCTATACCACGCTTCTGTGATTCCGTGATATGTAAAAAATCTCAGTATTGAGCAGACATGTACGCTCAGAAGGGAGTACAACGTGATCAGCCAGTGATCCGATCTGCACGGCTTTCAACAGAACAGCATGGACTTTCCGCAAGGTTCATGCACCTTCATGCAGTTCAACCTCTACCACGGTGGCTCGAGACCTCATCTTGAGCTAGCCAAGATCTTGTAGATCAGTCGATGCTCGTGCTCTGTTAAGGGAACTCCGTTTGAAACTTGACCTTTTTGCATGAACAGACCTCAAGAAACGACTCTTTGCTGCTGTTGAGCGTTGCCGCCAATTCGATACTTCTTAGACGTCTGTGCATGTTGAGACCTTGCGAATCATGGATTCGGCCTCAGATTCTGGCCCCTTAATGAAGCACCAGGCTAGCTCTTACTAAGTGTAAAGCTTCTGGGCGCGGGAAGCGAAACTGCTGCCAGCTACGCGACATGCTTGTTCTTTACACTCGTAATAACAGCATAACGACATGCAGTGCTCAGTTTTCAAAATTTTGACAGAAAGGCTCTAGGTCTGACAGCGGCGGTCAGATGACTCGCCTCGCTGTTGCATGACGGACATACTCCATAATCAGCGTTGCCCAGGCGTGATGTGGCTAGCCCAGCGGTGGCTTCAGGCTTTTGTCTAAGAGCCCGCACCTTAAATCAGCGGCGGTTGTCCAGAATGTCTGACTAGGAAATCAATTTGCAGAGCAAGAGTCTACCTGTCAGGGTAAGCCCCTTGCCGCTGTACATGCATGCCCGCACCTGTCAGCAAACCCCCTTGCCCCTGCGTCTAGTTTTGCCGTTGCCGTTATCGACATTGGTCAAGGTGGCGTGCAGGCGTGCGAGGTAGGTCGTTGAGCGCTGACGTTGGCCACTGGCAATGCTGTGCCAGCTAGCTTGAATATCCCTGTGCAACAACACTTCGATGTCCACTCTTGGTCCATACATGTAGGCGCTGTATATGGATGGCAAGACCGAGCAAGACCGAATAGCAAAGGTCTTTGCAGGTGACGACTACTTGCGTGCATTGCCAGCATGGTTGCATGTTTTACGAACACGCTGGCATCTGACTTCCTGTCCATGCCGGAATTTCTTCAAGTCTGAACAAAGTATTCGCATTGTCTGCGTTTGTTGTGCCCAGCAGTCTGTGACATGATTTGCGGCACTGAGGTCTCGTTTATACAGTTGGCACATGTATTCCGACATAGCGCCGGTCACGAGCTTGTCAAAGTCGCTTGTTTGGTGTGCTTTTTGCGAGATGTTTGCTTTGCAGCACTTGCTTGACATTGCTTTCCCGCACGTAGCCCCTCGCAATCTCAGGTCGAGCTGTGCCAGACTGACTCCGTTGTGTGCACTACGTTCCACCAGCGTTACGGCACTGGCTGTCTCTGTCTCATGTGTTTGCCGTTAGTGTTGTTGGCTTGAGTTGCGCTTGCCAGGATCTTGCGATGTGCAACCCTGACTCACAGCTGCTCAGGGCTTCCGACACCAGACATTCAGCTTCATCGTGCAGCTTCATAGTGCAGTGTTTGCTGCAGGCCGACAAGTTCAGGTGCAAGCGTACCCATCACACAGCAGCATGCGGACTTCTGAGTCTGCCTCGCCTCCAAGGCACGTTCACACGTCGGAGCGGGCGTCAGTAGGAGATGTTAGTGCAGCTACGCATGCTGGTACCGCCCAGCAGCGCACTAACACCAGCAGGCCGACTCTATTGTCACCTTTCGCAACCTGCGAGGTCCAGGACAGCCAGGCGCAGCCCGAGGAGATCAAGCCAATCTCCTCTAGAAAGCGAGCTAGGTGCCAGTCAGCAGATCTCGACATCACTCCTCTTAGTAAGCTTGCCCAAGTCAGCAGCAGGCAACAGCAAGAGCATGCCTTGACAGTTGGAGCACTCCCCAATCAGCATGTAGTTACCTTGCACAAGCCAACTCCACAGAGGGCCAATGCTTCCACCCCTTGCTGCTTTGGTGTTGTGTCAGCAACTCAGCCTCTACAGCATACTCATCTCAGAAGCACCAGCCTGAACACAGCCTGGCCATCTGCTGCAAAGCCTGCAGCTTCCACTGCAGTCCCCAGCTCTCTGCCATCAACAACGACGCTGGCAAATGCTGCTACAGTTGGCAAGTCCACAGTCTCAGAGCCATCTGACGAAGACAGGGCCAGCCCTGCCAGGCGTGAGCACTCCCAGGAATGCAAACACTGCCAAGGTCAGCCACTTTGGGCTTGCAGCTTTGCTTTGCATTTACAATATTCTTGTTGAAAACTGCATTGCAACTGTGCTGCCAACTTCAGTGTTTGCACTCAAAAGTCTTTCGGTCACGTAGGTTGCTGTGCACATATGGGCACATACATGCCAGTGCATCCCATTACATAAGTCTGATCTTGTGCATCTGACAGCAGTGTGTAGTGCAGATGCGGTCGCTAGATTGAGTCTGTCAGCACACTAGTGCAAGTTTGCTCAGCATGTTCAAACACATGCCTGTCTTCCCAATTCTCTGACTCTGATGCTACTGTCTGCAGCGTCCACTGCCTCAGACTTTTCTGAAGTCGTGTCTGACAACAGTCATCAGATGTCTGCGCAGCCACCTGTCAGTCACATCCAGCCATCCACGTCATTTCAGAATCTGACTCGTGTCTGCACCCAGCCGAGCATACACCTTCAGACGCAGTCATACAACCCATCCCCCACCTACATCCATGCCCAGCATTTGACCCCTAGCCCCCCGGTCATCCACAGCAGCATCACCCCCTTCACCACTTACGGGTACCCCACTGGCTACACATCTGGCAGTCTGTCACCTGCGACCACCTATGTTGTTGTCAGTGGGAACAGCCCCAAGCGCTCAGCAGGGCCCCCTGACAAGTATGTGGCAGCAGTGGTGCAAGATGCGCAAGGCAACAGCCAGCATGTCACAGTGGCTGCATCTGCAATTTCCACTGGCGGCCCTAGCTATGTGCTGCCTACAACACTGGCCGTTCCATTCACCCCCCTAAACCCTATGGCCAATCCCATGGCTCATTCTCTGGCTGCTACACAGCAAACGATAGCATTTGCGGGTACTGCACAGCATGTTCTGACTCCTGGGGTGACTTACGCACACTCAATGGCTGGCCTGGGTCCCATGGGTTTGGGGTCTGCCGGGGGTTTGTCGGCTATGGGGTTGGGCTTGTCAAGCAATTTTGGGATGACCCAGGCTGGGTATAATATTCTTCCACGTGTGCCACTCACTATGGCCCCAAGCATGGTCCCCAGCATGCAAGTCAACCTGCAGGACAAGGCACAGTGTAATGGTTCTTCAACAAATGTCCGCATCTACTAATGTCATGTTCCCACATACACTCAATAGATACCCCTTAATGACTGACATTGCAAGCTCCTGAAGTGAGTGGACGAAATTGATAGAGTAGCGTTAAACAAACCGCCCACAAACCCTGTCATGGTGCCAGATGAGTTCAAGCTTTGTAGGTCAAGCCGGGTACGAACATTACATGCAGGCTGTTTTGGATCTTCGCTGACATCCATTTTCTGACCTGATCCATCCAACATTGAGTCATAGTATTAGGTAGGTTCTGCACCAAGGCTTTTTGGGTGTTGGCAGTTGGGGTGGCTTAAGTGCTTTTTCTGATTTGCTGTATAGTATAACCAAGCGCCCCCCTATCACTGTTTTCAGCTTGTTCATCATTCGAAACATGTACAAAGCATTTCATTTTGCTGTGCTGGCACTAAATGTGCAACTTGACATGATGCTGAGGTATTGGTATGCTTGTCACAAAGCTTTGAGGCCAGACTCCTTGAGACACAAATGCTGAAGTAGCCTGCTACGGTGCATGTATGAATGGTCTGTTGTATATGCTTGATGAATTTACGTTGCACATGAACCCAACCTAGGCTTGCAGATGATCAAGTGATATATTGCAAGTTGCCTAGAAATGGCAGCTGACTTTTGCATCCCTCACGCGGTGTCGAACATCATCTCCATGTAACAATGTCAAACTGCAACACTTTGTCCTACCTCTAGTGATAATTGTCACTGTGTGAAGCTGCTGCTACTATGCCTGTGCAGGGTCTTCTAGTTGGTGTAGCATATCCTTTGACTTTCTGCCCTGCTAGTCTGTATATATATTTGCCTAACTGACTGCAGGGAATTGATACAGTACGACACACATCGTACGATCATGTCTGACAAATTCTGGTACAAAAATGGTAAAGGCATCAGGCTGATACGGTCATTTAGGCCACACTCAGTCTTGACATCCAAACAAGCTGCCAGAGATTGGAGACGCTACACTACAGTACTGATATCAGTGAGACTACCTGCATCTGCAGGTAAACCAGCAGAACTGAGATGTCTATCCAAATACCATGAACAGATAGACATGTCCACACGCTATTAACACGAAAGACAAAACTTGTCCATACATCGCTCTCCTGCAACTGGCACTATACTCTACTGCTGCAAATGGAACTATACTCTACTGCTGCAAATGGAACTATACTCTCACATCACATCACTGCAAACAAAACGCTGACCCAGGACCTTGTGGCTCATGTGCTACATGATGACACAACAGCAGCACTTAGCCATCTTCTTCTGCTTTGACTCTCCCTGTGCATGCTGAGCATCTGCCAGTACATCACTCGGTCCACCAGGTTGTTTCATACCGATATCAACGTGATCCGGCGACACCGGCTCTTGCACATGAAGCTCATTGCTGAGACCCTAAGCACACAAAGCGAATACAGGTCACTGACTCACTACGCCTGCCATGCAGTGAACTAGTTGTTTTGCTGCCACATCAAGGTGAATAAGCTGTCTGTGCATTCTTACATGTCAGCATGCATCCATAGACACATCAGACGATATGACACTGCATCAATACGGGGGAGTCAACGCACTGGCAATGCAAACACGGTATTCTGACCGATGCCTGTTTCCATGATTTTTTGCAATGCACACTTGTATGATTCACAAACTAAAACGATCTGTCCACATTGTTCACACGCCATTGCAGCATTTAGTCAGTCTGCCTGCTGAGCATGCAAAGACATACCATGTGTAGCTGCTGCTCCTGCTCTCTAGCAGCATCAGCCTCTATGCCATGCTGTTCCACACCTTTCACATGTTGCTGCTGCTGCTGCTGTGCATCTGCATGCTGATGCGCCTGCAGCTCCTCAGCAGCAGGCTGCTGCTGCATTGTGGCTCCACTCAAGACAGCTGGCTGCGCTTCCTGACTCCCATCCCCTGCCTGAGCAAATGCAGAAACAAACCTGGCGTCCGGCCTGTCACTGCTTATTGGCTCAGCAGCAGCATCAGGGGAGGCTGCCCTTGGCGCTGCAGGAATCCTAGACTGGAACCCAGAGCCACCTGGGCTGGGCTCTTGTGCAGTAGGCCTGGCCTGGAAAGGCAACATGGTTGGTTCCTGTGTGAGCTGAATGTCTCCCTGCACGGCAGGGGCTTGTGGCTTGGTTGAGGCCCTGCTGGCTGAGGTGGGTCTGGACGTGGGTCTGGAGCGGGGCCTGTTGGAGTCGGCTCGCTGTGTGGAGTTGGCTCTGGGGAGCTGCTGGCTGCTGGAGCGCTCAAAGGGCCCACCTAAGGCAATGTCTGTCTGCTGTGTGTATTTGGGGGCTGGTGGCTTTGTGACTGCCCGCCAGACTGGCTGCCTATCTGCAGCGACAGCAAGTCATTAGCAGTGGCATGTGATACAGCATATGCGTGTCTGGGAATCAGGCAGGCAGTGCAGAATCACTGGCATACATGCAGATGAACAGATGAAGGAGTGATGACTGGTGTCGCTTTATGTCCCTGTGTGCTGCAGAGACATAAAGCTGTCCTGTGCTGTCAGCCGTCACTATTAGCATGTTGACTGCAAGGACTGGTTGGTGCATATAGTCTGAAACTGAAAGCAAGGGACAGCTGCTTGTGCCACGTTGGCCGTGTACGGTGTAACAGCTGCAGCAGCACATGCATGGCAACATCACCACTCAAGCAGTTGTGGTAGGAAGTAGACGCCAAGCAATGCATGCATGCAAGCTCTACCTTCTCCGCTGTCAGAAATGCTCTGGGGTGGGGATGCAATTGGGGGTTTGACCCCCTTGAGTTTGGTGGGTGAGGGCGCCGCCAGCTTGCTATTCCTTAGTGCACCAGATCTGGCCCTTGTGACAGGGTGAGTTCGCGTTGAGACTGCAGTTCCTGCAGAGCATCAGCATGTGAGTGGCCCACTGGAACAAGCCTTCTTTGAGATGTTGAACACATGTAGGTCCTGTCTGACTGGCTTTGCTGCTGACCCTTGAAATTACAAGATGCAGTCAGTCCAAGACCTTAACACCTTTTAGTGCAGCATTGTGTTGCTAGTGAGCTTACAGAAATGGTGCTGTTTTTATTGCATGCAGTAACACAGAGCAGGTCATGCGTGAACACTTCATGCTTGCCATGCGGTGCAGAAGCTAAGAAATCATCACCATGCAACAATTCTGATGGCATAGATGCTGTGGAAAACTGCATCATGCAGGCACAGGCTGGTTTGCAGCATAAATCCAGCTTAAATTGTGACGGGCAGCACTGAATACCTCTTGATGCTTGCCGATGCAAACTGCCAGTGGATGTGCCCGGTTGGTTAAGTTTGGGGATTTTGCTTGGTTGTGCATATGCATCGGTCAGTGCTTTGCTGGGCGAGCGTTCTATTTGCCTCCCTGATGCGTCAGCAGCATTCCCATTGGTCTCAGGACTGAGTGCCCTATGCACAGCAGAAGGTGCCATAAGACAGAACTGTGTCTATGATACTACTGCTGGTGGTGCTTAAAGACTGTCTAAACGCTGCTCTTACCTGCCATTTACAGCATCAGCTAAGTGAAAGCCATTGGAGCCAGGTGCCACTGCTGATGTGGGAGATGTGTATGGTAATGCCACCAGCCTACAACCAGACAGGTCAGTGAGCTACCTGCACTGTGCAGGGATTGATCAGGCAGCAGCCTGTAAGATTGAGGAGCAGCACCTAGGCAACTCAATGCACCGGGTGGCCTTTACATCAGTGGCATAGAGCAAAGCCTGACTGGCAGTACCAGTTGTCATCGGAGACATCCAAGCTCGCTAGCATATCTGGCCTTAGCTTCTGTGCAGCGTGCTGTGTATCGGCAAGTGCTGCAATGCCGCTGCCTGCACCAGCAATGCAGCTGAACCCATGTGATCCATGCAGCTCGTCAAAACAGGAGCAAAGCACGGTTCATACCGCTGGCGCTGTGGATGTCGTCAATCCTCAGTTCCCTATCTTGAAGCAACTCATCTTCGGGAGTGTTGCTGAGCTCTCGCTGGAACTGGTCTGACAAATGCTCGCTGTTGATCCGTCCCACAAGCTCGTGCTCGCCAGTGCTTCTGTTGCGAAAAGCTGACATAACTGTTCAGTGAATTTTGACAGTATATCAGCCGCGCTGACCCCTAAAAGCTCGAGACGAGATGCCTATGAAGACTGTGCCTCGTGTGACCAATTACGACGAATGCAGGCCTGATGACTGGCAATTGGACGATTCGGCATTCGTGAGCAGCGAAACACCTACCTATCTGCCGAGCTTCACAGGTGGCGAAGCATCCCTTCTTCTTCCTGGTCAGGCGTGACCATTTGAATTGTGTTGGACCAGCAGCAATTGCAATGGCGATTGCATACTTTGCGTGTTTTATTCAGTAGTGATGATCTACCAGGTTTGTTGGTGGCTATAGGTGGCACAAGAGTCCTTTCGGCTTTGGAACTGACTTGATGCAGCTCTTCCATGTGACTTCTCTTACCCGAATGTCCAAGCATTAAATACTAACATGTGCATTGGGTAAATTGCATGGGGCATGTCTGGCCATAACACCTTCCAACTTGGTGTGGCACCTGACTGTACAATTGTGCAAAGCATGTACCCTATGTACAAGCCCATAAACCATGTCCTTCACCAGGCATAAGCCTGACATCCGATGCGGATAATCGCTCCCGTGCATGCACTCTGGTTGCAGATGTTTGGAATGATATGCTCACTCAGCGAAACGCTTGTGTAAACGTCAACATGTAAGAGAGCTGTCGGGGTCGTGGGAAGTCAGCCAAGCTTGGCGGCATGCACATTGTCGAGCCCAAAAAGCAAGCTCTGCCGGAGAAATGGCTTGCGGACTTGCTTTCAAGGGCTCTGTTGCTTGAGTATCAGCAGCCTGTCAAGCATTCGAAGCGAAAGAATAAGCGCTCTGGCAAGAAAGCTCGCCTGCAGAGCAAGAAGGGCCGTGCGCCAACTCGCGAAAGCTTGGAGAATAACGATGCAGCCCCTGCTCAGCTTGCTTTGACCAGCAGTACCAGTAGGGCGACATCTGGACAGCCTCAGCTGGCTCTTACTGCAGAGCAAGGTGTTTGGAACACTGAAGACGTTCCAGTTTTCCACCTGTTTGCGCAAGTCAAGCGACTGCTTGGCAGGTAAATCTATGAAATCTGGTCGGGCCACTAAGCACAGCAAGCATGCTTGCTGCTGCTGTAGGCTCAGTTTGCTTCAGTCTTGGCATGTCCTTGCTGTTATGCCCTACATCCATCATGGCATACAGGGTGCCTGTGCCTGTCCACATAAACAACCTCGGCACGCCCAGGGTGCAGCAGATTGGCCAGCTGTCAGCCAAGCCTGCAGTTGCAGTCCTGCCAGAAACAGCCGGGCTGCAACATAGCACAGACAGCAACAATCACATGTGCAAGCTGCTGTCTCTGCCAAGCTTTGGCAAAGTTGTGTATAGATCCAGCAACTTTGACCAGGCGAATACTGCTGTCAGTAAGCAGCGCAGCTTGTCTGGCCCAGCTGCAAGGGTTTTGGGAGGAATTGACAGTCAGCAGATGTTGCTGCAAGGCCATGCCAGCTCTCTCTCAAGGCCGCCAAGTCTTGAGTTTGATAGTCAGTTCGAGAGCGGCAACCTGCAGAAGGCTGTTCAGGCAAGTGATCACTTGTGACCACATCATACTGACAGCTTACTCAAGATTTCAAGCTTGCATGCATTTTTGCTCACATCAGATGCATTGCCTGGTTGCTGTTGGTTCAGGTATATCATCAATGACAGTGTTTGCTCACAGACTGTCCTTCTGTATGTTCGAAACCTGTATGTGCAGGCTTCTATACACTAGTGTCAAGAGAGACCCTTTTCAAACAAAAAATGTGCCACTGGTTTTTTGTGCACATCAACTCCCTATATCAACTGTTGTCTTATCTCCAGTGAGAACATTGACAGTGTAGCACCAAAGATGCCTTAGATAAACACAGTCCATACAGCTTCCCAGCGAGTGAGTCTCAGTCAGTCAGACTCAGTCTCATACAGTCACACTTCTGATATAGCATCATGTATAGTATATGTTATAGGATCTATTACAGCATGCAAGTGTGATGTAGGTGTCAGGTCAGGAATATGAGCTGTGGCTGTCCCCAGACAGCAGCACCAATGGGCATACGCAGTGGTACTTCTTCAGCATTGCCAATGGCAAGCCAGGGGTGCAGTATCGGCTGCACATACACAACTTCCGGAAGGCTCACAGTCTGTACAGTCAGGGCCTACAGCCCCTGCTGCACTCTGCCAAGGAAGCTTCCCTCACGGTACACCTCCCTCTGACGCCTCGCATGTCCATCTGTTGCAGCTTGATGCAGCACGTTACCAATGCAACCATCACAGGCAAGGGCAACTAACATTTGCTCTCAACTGAGATCCACACACCGGCAACCTGCCAATAATGCCATATGTTGCTGACCTGCCAGAGAGCTGAGCAAGGAGGACTTGCAGCAGAGGCTGGCCTCTTCCACCTGTACATATTGCCACTTTGTGCTCAGCGTTGTCTGTGCCCACCTTGCATAGCTTGTTGTAACTGATTGTGTATTACGTCTTCATCTATGCCAGCTGCTTCCAGCCGCCACTGCAGTGTCCTGTCATGCGCAACATTGAGTGATGACACTAAGTACAAAACGGAAATGTGAACAGGCTTCGTGTCAATGATGTACACACTGGTCCTGTTTTGTGGCAGGGCAGGGGATGGTTTAGGGTAGGCAGTGGGGTTACATACCATCAGAGCCCTGTGGTCGGCAGGGAGGGTTCCCCCCAGTACACCCTTACCTTCAACCTCACCCTGCCCCATGACTGTGATGTGGTGCATTTGGCCCACTGTTACCCCTACTCCTACACTCACCTCATGAGGCAAGCTTTCTCTGCATGCCCTGCATGCACCTGTGCCATACAACCCAGCATCTAGACAGTTCAGAAGTGCAGGCATTGACCATTGCACTGCTGCTCTCAGAAATGCTCAATTACACATTACGGTGCCGGTGCCTGAGGCATCCCTGCTTGCACGCTTGAGCAGCTGCCATGCATCAGCCTTGCACATCTGCAATTGGTCAGCTGTTGTGTCTTGTCCATGGTTGTTGACAACAAAATATGGTGCACAGGGACTTGGAGCAGCTAGAGGCAGTGCCAAGGCGGCAGCAGTGCATGCAGCGCAGTGAGCTGTGTCGCAGCCTAGCTGGCAATGTTTGCCCTCTCATCACCATCACCAATCCCTCCCCTGAACCCCACACCCCAAGGCCTGCTGTAGTCTTTACAGGTCAGTGGTCTCTGCCAGTATGCGTACACTGGGACCTATCAGGTTGTTTTTGTGTCAGTGCCTTGAGTGAGGACCAAATTTTGTGGTGCATGATCATACGTGGTGCATGATCATACGTCAAGACATCGTTGCTCACCTGAAACAGCTGCGTTGGAAATGCAGACAAGACTCCACCGTTACGCATGTTTGCTGCCCTAACATGCTTATGTCATTTGGGTAGAGCACCGGTCAGGCAAGCCTGCACATTGAATATGTTTGTCGAATGCTCGTGCAGTCTTTGTTGTCTGAATTGTGGACAAAAGAGAATGCACACACATGACTTACCGCGCAACTTGCCTCCCAGTCAGACTGGGAATTGGATGTCTTTGCAGGCAGGGTGCACCCAGGGGAGAGCAATTCCTCCTGGATCATGAGGGGTCTGCTGGAGACCCTCACTGGACCCTCTCCTGCAGCCCAGGCTCTCAGAGACAAATACCTCTTCATGGTAATGCGCTATACAGCTCAGCAACAGTGTCAGCATACTTACATCGGCTCATGATGTAGTAGTCGAAAATTGTGTGACATTGAAAAGGCATTTAGCCTGCACATGTGCAGCGTTTACACACCACATGCACACACAGAAATGCTCGCACAACATGTCCTGTCCTGAAATAGACGTAGTCATACAGGTAGTGCCAATGCTTAACCCAGATGGTGTAGCCTTTGGCAACTACCGGTGCAACCTGGGGGGGTATGACCTGAACCGGGTGTGGCAGCAGCCAGACCCCCTGCTGCACCCCACCATCCATGCTACCAAGGCTCTGCTGAAGCAGCTGCATGCTGCAAGAGGGGTAGGTTTGTAACAGGATTCTCACACCACCTTTTCTTGGCATATCTGCTTGCCCTGTGGTGATTTTGACGGTCTGGGTATGCAGAATTAGCGTACATAAGCAAGACACGCTGCTGTAACCGTCCTTGGCTCAAACTATGCGCTGCCGCATATTGCGGAGGGCTGTACTGTGCACTTCAGAACCCTGAGACTCATATGCATAAAAGGACACCATGCACAAATTAAATATGGCAAGCCCAAAGCAATTCTGAGAAGGTCTGCATTCCTCCACTTTGGCAGTCTATAAGTCAAGGCCACACAGGAGCATTTCCAGGCAAGCGCTGCTATGCTGCTGTGCAGGTGGCCCTGTACTGTGATCTGCATGGACATTCAAGGAAGCACGGCACGTTCATGTATGGCTGTGAGCAAGCACCAAGCCCACAAGTAAGTCACACTAGTTGCTTGCCGCATTGCATGCACTTCTCAGCTCCTCCAATAGTGTCCTACAGGTCAGAATCCCACACTCACCACGTTCTTTGTCGTCATGTATACGCCTTGCAAGGCAGATGGAGCTTGCTTGTTGTCAAGGCACCGCATGTGAGAAGCAATGTACATATAAATATATGTATATATGCAGGCCAGCAGCAGCAGCAGCAGCAGCAGCAGTGGGATTATTTGTGGGGAAGGGCAGAACAGCGAGCCAGGCAGCGCCCCAGCAGGACCCCGTCTGTTTCCTTTCATGCTTCAGCAACGCTGTCCTGATCTCTTCTCCTACACTTCCAGCAGCTTCAGGGTGCAGAGGAGCAAGGCCGGCACTGCCAGAGTGGTGTGCTGGCAAGAGCTTGGCATCTCCAACAGGTACCCAATAAACACAAAGACCTTGCTTCATATTCTGGCTTTGTTTTTGTCACTGTACACCTAAACCAATTGGCAAGAAGAGCAACATATAATGCTAGTTTGTCACATCTAGCAGGACCCACACAGGACCTTTGTGATAGGCACACACTCTCGCATGGCTGCAACAATATCTGTACATGGCAGCAACAGACACTCGGTGCATCACAAGCACTGCAAATTCTATCCTCGACCATTGCAACCCTCTGCGCAGCTGTGTAATGCATCAGAGGTGATGCAAACCTTGTCGCTGTTGCTGCAGTTTCACCTTGGAGGCGTCCTTTGCTGGTCCTGACACAGGTGCATTTGCCGGCACTCACTATGACACCAGCCAGCTGGAAAGCATTGGGGCCAACCTAGCACTGGCACTGCTAGACTACTCAGACCCTGTGCAGGCTACACAGGCTGCTCAGCAGGTGCCCAGGCAGCCGGCTGCTGCTGGTCACCAGGCACCAGAATGTGATTGTGAGTCAAGCGGCAGCTTGAGTGATGGAGGCACAGCGGTATGCAAAATATTGCTGGTTTCAGAAATGTCAGCAGAAAGATGGGTGACATGCAATGCTGTCTGCATTGTCTGCCTTGCAGAGTTGTGTGCACTGGTTTAGAACACAGTGTTATCCTGGTGTGGGACTGTGTCAAAGTGCTCTAGAATGGCTTCGTGCACAGTCTGACTGAACTTTGTATGAGCTGTGTGAATCATATGAGTATGCTGTTGAATTATGTTGGTGTCAGGGCAGTGTGATGATGTCATCACGGTGAGAGAGGTTGCTGCATTCAGTTGTCAAGCTGTTTTGTTGTCTGCCATCAGAAGCGGCGGCAGAAACGCAGTTGTCACTCATGACCTGCTGAGTGGTGATGGAAGCAAATTGCTGCCATGCTGACTGCAGGATAGCATATTGTCAGACAGTGATGCAGAGGATGAAGAATCGGAACGTGCCGTACAGCAGCAGCTTGCTAGCCCTGCAGCCCGCGCTGCTCTCACAGCTTACTCCATCGCTCTTGCACCAAATAGGCACAAGTCATTTGAGGTTGATGCAAACACAAGCGAAGAGCATGAACCAGCAACATGCAGTGAGCAGCCTTGCAATGATGAGACAGATTGCAGCAGCAGCAGCAAGCAGCAGCAGCAGCAGAGACCGCCAGTATCACCCAGCCAGCAGAGCAGAAGGTCTCGACGGCTCAGCAAACAAAGGAGTGGTACTGCGGGTGAGGCAGATGCTGATTGGCAGCCTTTACAGGTGCAAGGCAAGCATGGGTCATCCACGACACGAGATCCAGCCAAGGACATAGCCAGGGCAGCGGCTCGAGGCAGACCCAGCGGTGTGACTATGAACACGGCTTTGAGTCTGGTCCCGCTGATCAGGCCAAATACTGGTGACACAAGCTTCAGGGTGACGAGCTTTCAGCCAGCGGTGGCAGCTCTTGGCCCAGCTCAGTACAGCGCCCTTGAGCCTGTTGAGTTCGCAATTGACAGGCCACCTTGGAGGCGGCTAAGCAGCGCACAGCGACGCCTGGACTCCCTTGCTGACCGCAGCCAAGCTGTTACGTCAGACATGTATGAGGAAGAGGTTGGTTTTGCTGCAGCAACTTCGTCAGCAACACCAGCTGTAGTCACACCTATCTTGACCACCGCCCAGCTGGATGCTGACTCAATGGAAGCAGCTCGTGCAATTGCGGATTACCCGTGGCATTACAACTTTATACCTGCAGCAAGGCGTGCACCAGCAGGAACGGCAGGTTTTGCAGCCAGCTCCTCAGTTGAGCAAGACAGGCGACGGACTTTGCTGCAAGATGCTGCACAGAAGAGGCAAGGACTGTCAATGCCTGCTTTGGCCAAGGACATCCCAGACGAGCCCTTGTCCAGCTTGCCACCATTGATGAATGCAAACAGCTCAACTAGGATGATGATGGGCTACAGTAGAAGCCTGGCTGGTGTGGCACAGCAGCGTGGTCTTCCAAGCTTAGAAATCAATGGCCACCCTGTAAGTCTGTCACCAGACAGACCCAGCTCTGCTGCACGGATGACCATTGGGTAATGTGTAGATTAGTCCTAGTCGCATTGGCTTAGAATTAGAGTGAACATCTCCAGGATCATCATAGACGTCATTTAGACTGAAGCACAACCGCTCATCACATGCTCAGGATGTGCTCAAGCATTTATGAATTTTGAATCAAGACTGTACATTTGAAGCATATCTGAGCATGTGAGCCTCGTGGTGGCTGGATTCGGAGAGGCAACATCAGTGTTGCCATGTATCTGCCAATGGCAAGCACTGCCATACAATGAGCTGGATGTGCCAAACGGGAATGCATGGCAGCTGTTCAGGCCATGCACTGTTCTACACTGTCTACAATCCAGCAGGGAAGTTCTTGACCTCTGCCTGTTCTACTTTGTTTGCACCACCAGATGTGAATCCAATTCGTAACCTCATCACCAGAGGTTTTTGCCCATGCATGTTGTTTTTGACATGCAGCTTCTGAGTGACAGCATCAGAGCTGTTTGCGGCCAAAGTGCTGCTTGAAGCTGGTTCAAGCCGCAATTGCATAAACTTGGGCACTGCTGCCTGCATAGCCACAACACGCTGTGGGAATAACGCATTACTGATTGTCGGCTGCAAGCATTGACATGCACAATCAGTGTTCATGGCAAGAATGTCATCCGTATAAGTGTCCGACTCAGCATGCATAGAACTCAGCCTGCATAGAACAGCATAACATATTTGCAGCTGCTTGATTACCTGGAGGGAGAAATCTGTGATAGCCTCACTGCTGTTGTTGCTATATGAAGCCTCAATGTCAGTAACGGACTCCTGCTCAGCAGGTTTGCTCAGCTTGAAAACCACCCGTATGCCATCCTTCTCAAAGGCAGTGATTGGCTCAAACTGGGATGTGCTTGAGGGTGTTGGTTGGCTCAGCAGGTCTGCAAATGCGCCTCCTGTCGACTCTGATGTGCTGGGGACACTTCCGCCTAATAGATCTGCCAGGTTGGTGGGATTCGAGGCTGGCATCTGCCCCATTCCTCCCAGCAGATCTGCAATGGCTTGTTTGCCACCTGTAAGACATGCTTCAACTGGGAAGCAGCCGATATAAGCAGTGCAAAACCAAGAGCAGCCGGATGATGGCGCAGTCTGTCTCGCAACACCATCCCTCAAAGGCCACACATGCGCCAGAATATCTATGCTTACAAGAGCCAAATCTCGTGGAAGTGAGCACTGCTGTGCAACTCAGGACTGACGGTGCTTTGGACAAGACAGCACCCACCAACTGTGACCTTGTAAGAACCAGTGGATACTGACCTTGCAGGCATGTTCATCAGCATAAAGTTGACATTCCTGACCAGAGCTGCAAAGCGTGCATGCAAGCTAAGACAACATCCCAACAGCAACAAATAGCCTATCGCTCATTGCTCAGACATTCTGCTTAACAGCGCAGCTTGTGCGTGCTGGCAAGCAAAGTTCACCAGGTTGACATACCTGCTGCTGCCACATCAGACGACAGGTCTCCGCTTAGCAGATCTTGCAGGGCTGTGACAGCTGAGGATGCGCTTGCAGATGCTCCTGCTGAGTCATCTGTTGCATCCAGACTGAGTAGGTCAGCAAGGTTGCCGGCAGAGGCTGGTGCATCTGCAATGTCACCATTCGCCACAACCTGCAGATGGAATTCAACCAGTCAGCATTGCTGCAACGCATGATGGCTCACACATGGCAGCTACAGAGCCTGCAAGCTATGCTCCCAGAGAGATTTGGTGTTAATTCAATGATGTGATGCAGCAGGGTTGACAGCAACAGTGGTGGAGTTGACTTTGTAATCAATGTTGCAGCCCCTCTGGCTGGCTCTGTTAACAGGCAGAGGAGAGGAGAGGTGACCTGGGCAGCAGCTGCACCATCAATGACCTGTGAGTTGCCCAGGTTGCGTGTGTAGGTGGACTCATCCAAGGGAGGTATATGTTCCAGCAGTGCAGCGCGCATGCCATCCAGCTTGAACATGTGGCTGTACTCGCAAGAGCGTGCCTGTACCTCCAGGATTGAGCTGCCTCTATATTGCTCCACAATGCCCTGCATAGAACATGCAGCTTGTGGTCTGTGGGGTTGCGCGCGTTGCCTGTTGGCATCAACAGTGTTGCCGACACTTGTGCCACCAGCTGAGGTACAAAAGAGCAAGAGTCTTGCGGTTAAGCAGCAGATGGCAGGGTTGGGCTGCACACCATTTCAGCCAAAGAGCAAGACTACGACGTCACACCACTTGCGGTGCACCTCCTGTTTCCTTGATGCAAGCCAAGCAGACTGTATGAAGTCATCAGACAACAGTCAGGTCCGGAACAGCAGTAAGCATGTTGTGCAGGGTCACCTGGATGTACTCTGAGTAATCTGGGAGGCGTGTGGAGAGCTTCATGAGGGCGGTGAGGGCGTACTCTCGCCCCACAGGCCCAATGGTCACCTTAGACAGTACTGACTCAAGCAAACTGACCAGCTCCTGGCTGCTGACTGACAGGGGCTGCTCACCATCTTGCAGGGGGGCATCAGCTTTGCCCAGCAACAGCTCTCCATACTCACCTGTATGAGGGAAAAAATCTGCCGTCACAACCTATGTACCAGTGTTTAGGTAATCGATTGAAGTTGGGCACCAGTACTGACTTGGACTATCAATTTTGCTGATGCACATGCACTGAGTCTATGACTCACGCTGCTGCATAATGAGTTGCTGGCGCACATACACTGGACATCAGAGCTGTTTTCATATGACGAATGCAGGAAATGTTTGCAATAGATGAAGGATGGCATTGGTCTGAAGCTTGCAGACCTGTACCTGACATGCTGCACTCACAGTCATCCAAAAAGAAAGACAAGAATGAGCAAGCTCACCCAGGAACCAGCAGGTGGAGGTGACAAGGGACAGAGTTAGCTCAGCCTTATCTGCGCTGTCCTTCAGTGCACGATACATGGAGCGTGCTGTGTAGCCATGTAGCTCAGGGGCATTGCTGATCAGCACAATCAAGGCCCTGCATACTTCCTCCTTCACATATGCACCTGCTTGTTGCATCACCTGCACAACCCATACTCTCTTCACTGCAGCTCAGGCATGCTGCATCAGGCTATCCGTTCGTACACTTGGGCTGCTGCTGCTTCATGCATTTGCATCCAAGACGCAGCTGGAGCACAGTATGGCAGACAGGACCAGGCAAACTTTGCAAGCTTGCTGAGGATGACATGCTGCAGCACACTTGAAACACCTGATGCAGATGGCCCCGGTCAACCACGGGCTCTTGCTAGGCACCCAACACAGCAGTCCCTGATCCGTCAAGGATGCTATAGGACTCGAAAAGCTACTGACGAGGTCTGGAGCAGACCTGTAGAAGGCTATCAAGGTGCCATTGCTTGTCAGGTGCAAAGCGCTGCACCAGCATGCAGATCTTGCTGGTCAGGTCAGGCTTGAACTCCAGGTCACTGACTTTCAAGTAATCCAGCAGCTCCTTGGTCAGTGTCTTGATGTTGCCCTCGTTTACCAGAGCATACACCAGCTCTAGCGCTCTCCGCCTGCCACAACATACTGTCCTCATTGCCTTCCAGCTGTAATTCTTAATTGGACTGATATCAGGCAGGGCTCTTGCTCATGCATAGAACACTACTGCATGAAAGCTGCGTATGTGGCATGAGCGCCAGAAGTGATCCGCAGTTCATCCCATCATATGTAATCATAGAATAAGTACCCTGATGCATAGCAGGCTTACTGCTGGCCAGGAGAAAGCTAGGAGGTGATTTCACTGTTTGTGTAAGTACTGAGATGTGCACACCTGATGGAAACATCAGCATCCTTGACGCACTCCACAACAGTGGTGCGATGCCGCTGCACTGCCTGTGTGTCCACTCCCACAACCTTTGCCAATGTGTTGAGCGCCACATATCGGATGTTGTTGTCCCTGTACACAGCACAGATCAGCTGAGCATGTCACTGTGTGCATGTAGCGCAGCGTATTGCATGCTGGATTTGCTGAAAGCTTTTGATGCTTGAAGCATGCGCTTGAGTCTTGCATGCCGCAGCAGAGGGGACTTCCAGCACTCCAGAGAGCATCAGGACGGGAGTCTGTGCCATCTAGACTCAGCAATCTGCTCCTGATGTGCAGACAGGCGCTTAGGTCACATCTGCAAGGCTACAGCACATGGAGGGATGGTCTGAAGTCATACCTGTTTGCCAAGAAGCGACCCAGGATGTTGATGGCAAGCGTACGCAGGCCACCCACACTCTCCACTCCCATGATGGTTTGTACACATTCATAAAGAATGGCATTGCCAGCGTTGCGGGCCCCCTCTGTGTTGGTGGCAACTTGTGCCAGGATGTCACTCATCTGGTCGCTGGCATCTGCATGACCCTTGCCAAGCACACGCAGCAGCCGCAGCACCTGTGTGCAAAGGACAGCAGACAGTCATCCACTTGTCATGGCTGTCACAAGCAACTGATTTGCTGAATATGAAACTGTACATGTTTGCGACATGAATGCGCAACATGGTCAGAAATTGCGCCGCTGCAGAGGCATGGAGATCCATTTTTCTATGTTGTAGATTGCTGCAGAGCATGCTTCCATGAGTGCGTAACATGGTTGGGTGTCGGTGGTACACACCTTGACTTGCAAAAAGGGGTCTGTGATTCCCCCAACATCATGCTCTGGAGCAAAGCCACTCATGAGCAGGCTACGCAGGATCTTGCACAGCATGGGAACATGCCGCCTGTACTGCTCTATAGTGTTTGGCTCGATTTCACAGATCTCCAACATCAGAGTTGTGCCGGAAAGCAAGACTCCATGATGCCGGTCAGTGAGGAGACCTGCAGCCTTGTCTGCAAAGGTCTCTATGGCTTCTGGAACTTTCCTCAACACCCTGCGCCAGTTGAAGCATTCACTGAGCCGTACATCATGTGTGTGGTCCAAAGACCTTGCTCATCAAAGGCGCATTTGCCACTGAACTCTGAGACCAATCGGCGCTGCCGCTACGTGCATACACACCATGCTGGGAATGGCTGGTACTTTCAGGTTGCTGAAGGTGTTGCAGAATGATTTGATGCATGACATGTTTGCAAAAATATGACTGCATAACGTGATCCTAAAATATGACTGCAGCATGATGACAAGAAAAGCATTTAGAGACAAGCCAACAAGCTGCAGTGAGTGTGATCACAGCTGGCTCAAAGCAAGCACAGGAACAGACTGCCAGGTGTGAAGGGAGCAGTAGGCATCAGCTTCTCATTTGCCTCTTCGCTAATTGTGTGCTGCCATAGAAGTAATCACCTAGTTGCACAGAGAGCAGCCTTCTTTCGCACATATGAGTTGGTGCTGGCCAGCAACTTCTCCACTTCTGGAGCAAGATCTCTAGCCATCTCGTTGCTGCAGATGTTGCCCAGTGCACAAAGTGCCAGTCCGACGATGTACTGGTTTCTGGTGTTCAAGTCATTCTTGAGAGAGTTTGTCACCAGCATCAGCACTTCCTGGCGCTCATCTAGCAAAATCATGAGCCCAAGGTATCCAATCCTCTGCATACAAAGTACTCACCGGTTGTGGTCCACAAATGTGCTTCCACCCCATATTTGGAGCAAATTTTTTGCAGACCTGTGTGCCAGCTTCCATTTGCAACTCAACTGCATACCTTTTCAGGAAATCCACTTGCAGCGATCAGCTTGAGTGTTTCCATCTGGCCAAAGTGTGTTGGGTAACCCAGCATGTGGATATACATTAGTTTAGACACATTTCTGTGCCGGTATGTGACGTCCTGGTCTTTAAAAGCATTTCTGAGAGCAGCACTTTCCTTAGCAATGACATTTCGCTCTTCAGCGGCTGTTTTCGCTTGCCGAACATTTCTGATCAGTTCCCTACAGACAAGAGCAAGTTTGCAACCTGGTTGATCAGCTGCAGAAGTGGAAAAGGCAGCTCCAAGTATGACGTTACGAGAGAATGGTATGACCAACCTCAAGCGTGATGACATGATCGCTCCGGACAGACTGTCTCCTTTGCGAGGCCTGTCCGAGGGCAGAGGTGTCTTGTGCTGACTTACTCAGCCCGGTGCATGCTCAATTTCGACACGCTACTGGGATACGCCTTCGAGTACAACTCGCTGCATGTGCGCGACGTGTGTGCGTTGCTTGATGGATGTTCAGCAATTGCCGATGGCGCCTGATATCGCGCACGATCGATTGCGAAAGTGCTGGAGCTCGAAATGTTTCTGAACCCCTCACCTCGCCTACTATTAGTTGGAATCTGTCCTTTAGAACGTCCAGGAGGAATGCAACCGCTTGGCAAGCGGATGTGGAACACTAGTTGCTGCCAAATCGTGTCGGAACAACACGATTCGACTTAGTCGGAAAAGGCTGTGAAGTACCGAGCGACGCGCTCAGGCGTTTGATAAAAACGAAGGTATGCCTTACGATCTGCATACGTGTCATCACTCAAAGCCGACTTCAGCCCTCCGTTATCATCCTCAAACCTGTCAATTGGTGTTGATATGGTACTGTGCTTCGACGCGTTTGTTTGCATCGTCTTTTGGCAGGGTCAGAATGCTTGTCAGCAAGCATTTGCTACAGTGACCTTGCTTTGTGAGCAGTCTTTGCAGTCTGATTTAGCGTGGGATGATAACTGCTACGTGTAGGCAAAACACTGCACAGTTCCTAGAGTTTTGCGCTACGTCTGCACCTCTTCCTGTTGACTTTGATCACAAGCCTAGACTGGTCAACTTTGCCTGCTTCAAACCTGTTTCAGCCAGGGTTCTGGCTGGCTGCAGCACAAATAGTGTTGGCTCATGTGAGCTTGATACGCAGGCATGAAGTGATAAGCTGATGAGGACATTGTTCAGAAATAGTCCCCGTCAGTGTGCGTCCTGGCAAACAGTGACAGTGTAACTTAGCTTGCGAGCCTTGATTGTGTCACAGGTTGATGAACAGCCGGCCTAGCAAGGTATAACTTTAGTCGATGCAGTAACCAGTCACTGTGACAGAAACCTGTGCTTTGCATACGCATGCTGAAGGCAAGTCTTTCAGCCAGATGCTTTACTCTGTGCCTATGTTTCTCAGGGCTTCAGCAAACGCTTTAGCAAAGGATTGGATGAGGCGAATACAGCTCGCTCAAGCTTGCGGCCAACTGAAAAGATCTTGGCTACACAGCGCAGCAATAGTGTTCAGATCAAGCTAGATGATGACCTGCAGTCATTGGTGAGTGGCTTGCAAAGTGTCACACTGCATGCATTATATGCACGTGTCCTTGTCTCATTTCAGCACCCGGCATGTGCACCATAACGGCAAAAGTCAGGTATGTAGTGAGCTGTCTCAGCAGTCCTGATTTAATTGGATGTACAGCATGCTGTGATCAGGCAACAGCAAGGTTGTATTTGTTCATGGCAGGCTACAGGTGTGAGCAAGCTGGATGGACCAGGAGCAGATAAAGAAGCTGTGAGTCAGCAACTTGCAACAGTTCAGCAGCAGGTCGAGCAAGTGAGAGGAGAGAATGAGGAGCTGCGCACCTTCTTTCAGGAAGCATTGCAGGCAAGTGCTTGAATGTTATGTTGCATCTGGCATGCTGTCTTGACATTCTGCTCACTTTGTGAATGTATTTTGCCACTCTACGGTTGTGATGCACAGCCTTTACATGTCTGTAGGCAAAAGCTTATGGTCTGCATACTGCTTTCAACGTGCAGAACTCCATGTCAACTTCGTGCATTGCTGTCTTTACCATGCCATTTTCCTGTCTGGAGCTGTTTGCTTGTCTGTCCGTGCTTGTTTGTCTCATATTCAAACTCCATTTCACAGGAAGCAGAGAGGTTGAAGCATGAAAATGAGGAGCTGCGTAAGCTTGGGGAGGATGCCGTTCTGGATCAGCAGCTCAGCAAGGCGCTGCAGGAGACTGACAAGCTCAAGCTGGCTGCTGATGCCTACAAGAAGGAGCTGCTGCAGCAGAAGGTTGGTGAGCTGCAGGCAGAGCTGGCGCAGACCACCAAGCGCCTAAAGGTGGCAGAGGAAGAGAAATCAGGTGTTTGGAAAAGTCTGCATATGGCATTTGCTGTTGTGTGTGCAAAGGATGCATGTATGAGTGAGCAATGCAAAAGTTGGCATGCAGCCAATTTGACGCTGACACAGACGACATGCCCCCATTGCATGCTTTGATGTAGCAAATGCGCATTACCGTGTGCTTTGATAGCATGCTAAATCAGGACTATCACAGACTAGCCTTGTGTTTGCCTCAAGCCCTTCAAGGCGCTAAGGGAGGCCGCAGGGACAGCTTCAAGCGTCTGGACAAGCAGGCCAGTCACCAGTCTCTCAATGGTTTAGCAGAGGAGAATGCTGCAAGTTCTGCCAGCCTGCAGACCAGCAGTGGGGAGCGCAAAGACCTACTTGCTCGTCTTCAAGGTCCTCAACAGACCAGGGGTGATTTGGACCAACTGCTGGCTGCTGCTGCTAAAGTCCTTCAAGATGCAGGCACGCTTTGCACAACTGCTGTATCGCCATTTGCCACTTTTGGTCTAGAAAGGCAGTACACATTTCAGCTTGCGGCCATGCGCCTACAGCTGAAGGATAGTCTGTTGCATGGGCAACAAGGATGACATGCTTGCTGCTTGTGGGTGGCGGTGCTACTCACACAATCATACACATACTCATGGGCCGTCAATGACACAAACCTCTTCATCAGCTCACACAATCGTACAAATCAAAACTTGTATTCTGTACTATTGCTTCTAGTTTGGAAATGATGCTGCAGAGACTCTGGAGACCCAGCTGACAGAGGCAAGGAGCAGAAATGCTCAGCTGCAGGGTGAGGTTGAGAAGCTGAATGACACAGTCTTTAGCAAGACCTTCCGTGCTCCCAGTGCCTGGGCTGAGCGTGAGGTCAAGTATAAGATGGAGAAGAAAGACTGGGACACCCAGGTGACCTGCTGCATGCCTCATGTTCATCCTAGTGCCTACAGCTCAGGCGGCAGGACTATATATCAAAACATGCCCTTTTCCCTCACCAGTACTCAAATCACACGGAAGAAGAGCTGCACGTCAGGCAGCTGCCAGTGCAAATCATATCAGCACATCTCAAACACCAAGCTTGTCGTTCAGGATACAATCACTGGCAGTGTGAGACTATCTGTCCATCAGCACACCGTTGTGGCATTGAATGGAAACAGCCATGCTCTGTGTGTCTTTCACTTGCACAGTCAACAACCTCATTTGCATCGGCGTGCAGGTGGAGCGCCTGCAAGGCATCATCAACAAGCTGACTGCTGAGAATGTGGAGTACCGTGACAACAATAAGACCCAGCAGTTTGAGGTCCGCATTCAAGAGCTACAGCAGATGCTGAAGCAAACAGGTGAGTTCTTGGACTTGCTGCTTCAAGCGGGGCAATGTATATACACTGTATGCATTTTGTTGCGTCTGCTACTCAATCATATGCTTCTGGCATGACAGACGCAGACTTACAGCTGCGTCAGCTGCTTGGTCACATTAGCAAGTCGTTGCATTGAACGGAGCTGTTTTTGACATTACTGTGAGAATGCAGAGAGCAGCAAGGTGACAGCAGAACGTGCACTGCATGAGTTGCAGCTGGACATGCGTAGCCAGATCGAGAAGTATGACCAACTTCAAGAAGCCCGCAGGTCAGTTCCAGACCAGATCTGCTGGTGTAACTTTGCACTTATCAGCATATAAACCTTCAGATTTTAGCAGCTGGCCCAGCAAACATGTACAATAGCAGCAGCAACACCCAGCAATATTACACAGTTGATGCTGTGGGTACTCGCAACAACGGCAGATTGCAATGACCATGTGTTGATGCTCTGATGCGCTTGGCTGACCCGTTGTCTGATGTGCAGACACCAGGAGGCTTTGTCAGAGGAAGGTGTCACCTCAATGATAGATGGCTTTGACCGGCAGCAGATTGGGGGAGTGCAGCCCCGCAGGACACAGACCAAGGGCACTGCAAAGCAAGCAACCAGTGCTTTGGTGCCAGATGCCTCGTCTGCTGAGCCATCAGCACTGCAACACATTCAGGAAGCCAGTCCTCACACCCATGTACAGGTATGCAGTTTGGCTTGGTTTTGAGTGGACTGATTATGCATATATCATTCAAGGGACAACTCAAATCTTACTGTCTAAGCTTATGTTGCAAGCAGCATGTGGACAAAATCTCGTGTTTGTGACCAGTCAACCATGACATAGGGATCTGGGAGACATTGCTTGTACATCAATGTGCAGGGCTTGATTCCATGCTGTACAAAGGCTGAATTTAGTCAAACTGCTGCTGCACATGCGTCTGCCAAGCATGTGCTGTCTGCCAAGCAAAGGCGCAATTTGCAGTGTTGATCTCCCTATTGCTCCTGCATAGATAGAACACCTTTTGCTCAGCAAATTCGCCTGCAGGAAGTAGTCAGTGACTTTGACACACACCACATTGGTGTCCACCAGCCACACGCATCCCCTCAAGACGAGGCTGACACTCATCTGCACAACCAACCAGCCCCTGACGTCACCAGCCAGCAATCTGCCCACACCTTGGCAGCCACTCAGGATTCTGCTCCACACACCAGCTCTAGTCAGCAGCTTCCCACGCAGCCTCATGCCAGCAATCCTGGCGCTGGCCATGATCACTCCGCTGCACAATCTGCACAGCCTCAAGCTCACGTTTCTGACTTGTCGCCCACTCACAGTCAGCAACAATACGATCAGTCAGGTGTTGCTGTCTTTCCACAGTCACAGGCAGGCCAGCTGTCAAGCAGCTCAGAGGCTGGCATACAACCAGCAGAGCATCAGTTACCAGGAGAGGCCAGTGTCAGTGCTCAAGAAGCAGCAGGCGCTTTTCAGCAGCAGGGTCCTGCTGGTCGCAATGCTCCAGATCAGGCTTTGTCTTCAGGGCAGTCACAACAACAACAACAACAACAGCAACTCAGGGTCGACGCATCTGCTGAGGTACCATCATACACGCAGCTTCATCGTGACGGAGCTTCACACACTGTACATAGCAGCACAAATGCTCAGCAACAGCAAGCCAGGCCTTCAGCAGATCCTGAGTTACAATCAACTGCCCAGATGCAGGCTCCACCAAGTGATGCTGCTGGCATGCCAGTAGCTCAGCAGGAACAGCATGCTGGACAGAGAGGGGCTGCCGATATGCCACCTGATAACCAGCAGCAGCAGGCTGCAGTCAGTGAAACTGCTCAGACATCATCAAGTCAGCAGGTCCACATGTCAGAAGAGTCAGCCTCTCAGACTTCAGCTTTGCAGGCAGCACCGCATGAACCTGGTCACCACAACAGCCAACAGGGTGATGCCACAGCAGCTGCTCAACAGCGTCAGGATCCTGCTGAGACTGCTTCAGATTTCCAAGGTGTGGGTCAGCAACAGCCAGAAGCAAACAGCGTTGCGTCTGATGCAGAGACAGATGGATCTCTGACATTGGAGGCAGCCACAAGCTCTGGCGTGCAGCAAGAAGGATCTGAACGACAAGCTGAGGACCGAGGTGCAGGCTTTCCAGCTGGACCTCTAGGTGATCATTCTTCTTTCAAGGCTGTTGACCCATTTGCTGGCATATGCCTTGACAAAGCACAAGCTGACATACAAAGCAGAATTTCTCCTTGCCTGAAATCTAACTGCATTGACCGCTTAATTGTCATCTAAATGCTGGCTCCAAGTCACTGTCTCAGAGTATATTGGCTGCAGATGAGGATGACTCTGACACAAGCTCATCTGAGGATGATTTGCTGACCGTCAAGGACGCAGTCACGCACATTGTCCGCTCCACCAGACACTCCAGAGCCAACAGTAACGAACATCTAGACCTGTTGGATCACAAGGAGGCATCTCCAAGAGATCAGTCAGATCCTCAGACAGCTGCTGATCCACTGGCGACAGTCAGAGGAGTCACGTTCTCAGACGCTGGCCACATCTCCCTCTCTGGTGCATCTTCCTTGCCACCCCTGGCCACTCGCCGTGCCCCTGGCGGCAGCAAGGAGACTAATGAGATAAACGGGGGAGCAACCACTGAGAGGAGTGAGAGCAGCGAGGCATGGTCAGAGGAGAGGATACGCCAGCTTGAGGAGGACAAGGCAGCCATTGAGCGGCTGTGGGGAGAGCATGCTCAGGAGAACGACATTGGAGTGCTGAAGTTCAAGCTGGTATGCTCGCCGCCAGTTGCACTGGCCAATCAGCATCACAATGCTTTGAATTTTGTTCTGCAGAGTGACTTTCACCATTCCAAGGACCCTCTGCAGGCTGGTGTTGTGCGTGTGTTTTTCGTCCTTTGTTGAATGCTGACATGCTCACATACCTGCTGGGAGAAGTCCTAGCCTTTTGCTTTCACAATTTGCATTGGTCACAACTGCACATATCAGGCCGACATGCTTGGAGTACCAAACCATACTCTGCGATGTATGCAGGCTGAATTTGAATCTCGGTGTGAGATGTATGAGGCCCAAGTGACTAAGATGCAGCGCTCCCTGGAGAGAGGTGATGATGAGAAGGCCAAGGTGGAAGAGCAGCTCGCCAAAGCCATGGCTCTCACTGCCCAAGGAGACAAGCAGGTGACAGACTCTGTATGCCAGCTCTCTGGCACTTTGCTGCAAGCAACAGCTCAACACCACAGATCAATGAGACTGTTGCTCTTGACACGACACAACCTGGCACTTGTTGCAAGAGACACTCTAATAGGATCCTGCCTGCAGCATATTTACCCTTCATCAATGGGGATTGGTTTGCTGCATATCTGTGAGAAATGTGCACAGCAGCAGTGTGGCTCTCATGCTAAATCAGTGCAGAAGGCTGAGGCATGCTGTGGAAATGTGCAGGGGCTGGCAGCATTGAGAGATCGCCTGTCAATGGTTGTCACCGGCAGAGCCAGCAAAACCTCTCAGCTTGAAGAGCGTCTCAAGGTATAGCTCACCTGCTTCCCTGTCTGAGCTGTTGATGCCGTTCCGATCATAGTTCACAGTTTGACAAATCACAGCCCATCTCTGTCTGCAAGCTTGCTGCAAAACATATCAACACAGAGTTGCACCCTCACTGCATATTGTCAGAAACGTCGCATCAATATGGCATGAATTTTACAGGAAGCTGAGGAACAGCTGCAGCAGAGCTACAGGGAAAGGGCAAGACTGGAGAAGCAGCGAGCCAAGCTGGAGCAGGAGCTGGCCAGCTGGAGCTCCAAACTGGGCGTCAACATGGACCTCTCCCGTGCTGAGTCCCTTGAACCCTCAGAGCCCTCTGGCAGTGATAAGGTAGATCCCATGTTGCTTTCAGCTTGTCATGGATGCCTGGTGGAATCAGCTGAAAGCCACCTGTATTGTGAAACATCCTGGCTAAGTTGTTTCTAGTTTGCACAGTATCTGTTGGGAGCCTTGTGATAGCAAGTCTTGCTTCAATGTACATGCGCATCATGTATCACTCTTGATCCACCTTGTCGCCGCTGGCCGGGAGACCAGCCGATGCAAGCATTGCGGGCCTGTTCCACGAGTCACATTTGTGCAGGGAGAGCGCAAACTGCAGCATTGGAAGAGCAGTGGCAGCAACATAGCTGGATTGAATGATGGGGACATGGAGGTGATGCGGTTGAGGGAGGAGAATGAGGCCCTCATGGACAGCTTAGTTCGCACCAAGGTTGAACTGGCTGAGACTGAAGGTAGCCTGCTTGCCTGCTAGCATCAGCTTGCTGAACACAAAGCCTGATCTGCCTGTTATTATTCTGTGGGTGCATGTGGTCTGCCACTGTCAGATCTGCACCAGAGCCTAACTCTGCAGCATGAGGGTCTCCAACAACTCATAGCTTTCTTGACTCACACCTTGCCTGGCTTTTGCTTGGTGTGTACAGAAGACAGTGTTGCAAGGTCCATGAGAACAGACGGCATGACTCATCACATGTGACA
>JAABUP010002690.1_pt1 | contig 33507 bp, 2 predicted proteins | sample 5559201 | NCBI WGS metagenome assembly JAABUP01 (sample SAMN10711887, study PRJNA513373) | rock metagenome | isolation source: Antarctica rocks | place: Antarctica
ACTAATGGATGGATGTAGCTATGTAGAATGGAATAACCATCACGAGAAATCTCTATTAGTCTGCCAAGGCCCCCTGACTAGTCCTGATTAGTGACTACCGAGGTTGACCCGGTCTGAATTCCAACAACCCTAACCCCACGAATTGCAGCAAAAATGTAGGCTCGATATACTTATAAAATCAGTTATATCTTCTACGTACGTAGATGGATTTCTATAATTTTTAAAGTATTAGATACCTTAGATAAATACGTATCTTTTAGCTGACTTAGATAACTATTATAAGTCGTTATTACTAGTAGGGTACGTTAGGAAGGTATAAGTATAGGTATAGCAGGTAAAGCGGTATTAAGACTACTAAGACCTATAGATTTAATAGGTAAATTTATAGGATTAGTTATATCTTTATTACTAACGGACGGATTTCTATAATTTTTAAAGTATTAGATACCTTAGATAAATGCGTATCTTTTAGCCTACTTAGTTATATATTATAAGCGTTGAATATTAGGTAGTATAGTTATATAGGCGTAATAAAGTTAGTAACTTTACTGTAATTCGCGGGGTCGGGGTTAGGGTCTTACAGCACACCAATGACATTGATTTTGCACACGGTAATTTTGAAGCGCTTACGCTTGTTGGTACCGCTCGTTTAGGCCTTTTCCCACGCACGTATTATGAAACGGAGAGGAACACATGTACGAGCGATTATGATCACCAAGTGTCCTTCAGCGTGGGAGAGCCTAAGACTGCAATGGAAGCCCACCCCTACATCGAGACCAAAGCTAAGACAATTAAGACATAAATGCATCAACACGAAGGCTAACGCTTATATCAACATCGAGACTCAGTCAATCGCAGCCCACTGCTACTTTCCTCCTAGCTATTCCCTCTATACTTCCTCGTCCTTTGATTTCCTTCTCATTCTGTGCTGCAGTAAGCCTCCTGGTCTCGGTCTCAACCTCAACGATTCGTTGCGAAGTCCCCAGCAATATGCCCCGGGCGGCCTCCGCTATGGCTTAACCACCAACCGTAAAGAAATATGCATTTGCATGACCACTCCAACCGGCGATACAACGAGGTGGACAAAAATCGTTATGTTACGGATTATTATGAGAATCCACATCATTAATGGATCGACGGAAGGTCTGTCAATAGTACAGCCTCTCCCTTCATGCCCTAAGTGTCTCTTTATTGACTAGCGAATCTTTTCAGACTCCGCAAGGTAGTAAGCATTAATGATTTAAACATATTAGAGAAATCTCCCGCGAGTATTAGCAAGTACATCTACCAGTTGTGTAACGAGTATACCATGCGGGAAATGAGTTGTATTACTACGTACTGGCACCAGCTCAGCCTAGTCTACATTAGATATAAGGGGAGACGAATCTGTCTATTAGCGTTGAAGGTATACGAGATATACTACTCTCAACGCAAGAGTACTGGACAGGGTTTACATGAATCAGCTCGTCGTTGAATTCCAAGCACAGGAAGTATGTTTTGAAAGAGAGCGATACTAAGAAACCCTTATTGTACGCGTAAGAAATTTTGGAGGGTTTTTATTATTACAACGTGACAAATATTAACCGATTCCCGTACGAACGCTTCTGAAGTTAGGTTAGCGACAAAGTACGGTCGAGTAACGGCTAGAGAAGAACACGTATCTGCTTTCTTAGCTCTGCTACTTGTTAGGGACGTAGCTCGAAGGAAGTTTTCGGAAGTAATAAAGGTGTGTCCTACTTAAGACGCCGTATAGAAGTAGTAGATTACTTATTAGCTAAATGAACTTAAAAGAAGGGATATTAGGGAAGGAGAAAGACTATTCGCTTATAGTTGAAATACTAGAGGAGGATATCTTAGGAAGGATTAATTACTTAATATTCTACTTATAAGTAACTACCCTACTTATATATAAGTAGAATAAGGATAGAATAAAGGATATCCTACTTACTTATTTATATATAGCCGTTTATAGAATATACTATAAACGGCTATTATAATACTATAAATATTAGAGGTTCTTTAAGTTCTTTATTCTAATACTCCCTCTAACTCTAGAATCTTAGTATCTTATATCTCTAAAGCTAATTACTTATAATATAACCTTTATACCTATTTCTTTAATTAGATCTTTAAACCTAGGCCTAGGTAGTTCCTTTATTATAATATCTACTAAGTTATCCTTAGTATCTACTCTTTATATAATAATCTCCCCTAATATAACCTTTTCTTAGATAAAGTAATATCTTATAAAGATATACTTTATTTATATATAAAACTTAGGGTTTTTTAATAGCTTTATTATTAAGTTATTATTAATTACTATTAAGATTATAAGATTATTAAATATTAGTAAGTAAAATTCTCTAATAAGATTTTATATCTAGATAGTATAAGGACTAGTTAGGAATATAGTACTACTATTAACATGGCGTTTATAGTACGTAGTAGTACTACGCTACCCCTTTACCTATAATATATAAAGGAGGGAATTCCCTCTAAAGGAAAGGGTAGTAATTAATCTTACTAGTAATAAGAGTAGAGAGTTCTATATATATACGTATATATACTATTTATAGTACTTAATAGCTATATTATTATATAGTGCCCTTATATTCTAATTACTCTACCTTATTTAAGGGTAGTAGCCTAACTATTAATAAGATAAGTAGAGAAGGGTTATTATAAGTATAAGGTAAAAAGGTTAATTAACTAGCGTAGATAACCCGCTTAAATATAAGGGATTAAGCTTATAAAGAAAGTAAGTCTTAAGAATTAATTAATAAATTAATAATAGATATATTATAATTATAATTAATTATCTAGGGGTAGCTACTAGGCGTATAAACCTAGTCCCCGCTACTTAAAACCTAAGAAGTACTATTATAAAGGATATAAGAACTTAAAGAAGAAGTCTTTAAGAGGTAATAGATATAAGATCTATAATAATATTTATAAGAGTTAGAGTAGGAAATATATATTAATAATACTACTTAAGTAGGTTATTATTATTACTTATTATTAATAGAAGAATTAGAATTAAAGTATCTTTAATATAAAATTTATATTCTTAGGCCGTAGGACCTATATATATATAATAGGAAGTTAATATAAAAATATTAAGAGTAGTTTAATAATATAATTAATATAATTAAAATAAATATAACCTATTTTTTTAATAACTTTATAAAAATCTAATATATATTATAATATATAGCCCTAGACCTTAAGGCTATATAATATAAGTATATAAAAGATATATTAAAGGATAAAAAGTCCTAGGAATACTTTAATAGTTTCTTAATAGATTAAATAAAAGATCTTTAAAATTAATATTTAATAACTAGTAAGTACTACTTAGAAGTTAAGTAGAAGGAATATTAAAAGATTATAAACTTTATAAATTACCTTACTAGGTTAAAAAGATAACTTAAGCTACTAATAAAGTATATACTTTATAATAACCTTCTAAATAAGTTATATAAAGATCTTTATAATTAACTTATAATATAACTTAATATCTTAAAGATAAAGGATACTCTTATTATATTAGTAATCTAATTAGAGCCTTATATAGTATTATTTATAGATAAAGATTAAAGGGATAATACTCCTATTAAGGGTTAACGCCCTTAAAGAGGAAGAGGAAATTTCTAAGGGTAAAGAGACAATAGCTTATATATAAAGTAAGAAGGGCGGGGTACTATTAAGGTATTATTATACCTTCCTTAAAGGCTTAAGCCTAACCTTTTTATTATTAAATATTATAATTATTAAAAGAAGGGATATATAATTAAGGATTATTAAAGCGTAAAATTAATAATTATAAATATTATAATTAATAAGCTTATAACTAATAAGATATCTAGTAATAAACTAGTTAAAAAGGCTTAAATTTAAAAAACCCCTAAGTATTATAATTATATCTACTATTATAATATAAGGAAAGAAGTAGATATAATAACTTATTATTATAATATAAATAGAGCTTAAGAGTTTATAAAGAGAATCTATTATATTAATTAATTTTAGAGTAGATATTAATTATATTAATATATACTTAATAAAGGAGTAAGATTAAAAAATAGACCTTAGCTTTAATAATACCTTATATAATAGAGTTAAGAACCTAATATTATTACTAGGTTCTTATATAAGAAGAATTAAACTTATTAATTCTAATAATATTATATAATATTATAAGGGCGCCTTTTATATAATAATAAACCTTAATTATAACTTTTACTTAAAATATTTATAATTAAAGGAATAAAATTCTTAAATAGATTAACTTATATAAAACTAGTAATTCCCTATTAAGAAAAGTAATATTAAAGAGTACTTTAATATTATTAAAGCCTTAGAGGAGTAGCTTAATAATATTATATTTATTATAATATACTTAAAAGTAGGTAATAAAAGCCTACTACTTAAAGTTAAGCTCCCTTTAAAATTTTAGGAATTTTAAGATATCTTTTTAATTAAGAATATTAAGGCGCTATTAGCTTATATATAATATAATTATATAATTAATATAAAGGAGAATAAGGAACCTCCCTTTAACTTATTTTATAACTTATTAAAGAAAGAGTTACGCGTATTAAGGGAGTACTTTAAGTAAGCTTTAAAAAAGGGGTAGATTTATTATTTTATAAGTCTAATAGGTATATTAATTCTTTTTATATTAAAAAAGGATAGAATATTATATTTATATATTAATTATAAGGCGCTTAATAAGATTATAATTAAGAATTACTATTTACTTCTATTAATTAATAAAATATTAATAAGATTAATTAATATTAAGTATTTAATTAAATTAGATCTTAAGGATATATATTATTACTTATAAATAAGAAAGGGTAATAAATAGAAGATTATATTCTATATAAAGTATAGCTATTTTAAATATATAATTATACCTTTTAGACTTATTAATATACCTACCTTATTTTAAGTATATATTAATAAAGTCCTAATAGGACTACTTAATATTATATATATTATTTATTTAAATAATATTCTTATTTACTCCTAGTATAAAAAGTCTTATATTAGAGTTATAAAGGTAGTATTATAATATCTTTATAAATTTAAACTTTATATTAACTTAAAGAAATATAAATTTATAATAATAAAGATAGAATTCTTTAACTTTATTATTAATTATAATAGTATATATATAAATCTATATAAAGTAAATATTATAATAAAATAGCTAGAACCTAGGAGTATTAAAGATATTTAGATCTTTTTAGGGTTTACTAATTTCTACTATTATTTTATTAAGTACTATTCCTCTATTACCGCGGCGTTAATAGAATATCTAAAAAATAATTACTTATATATTAAAAATAGAAAGTTAATATTAAGTAACTATAAGGCCTATACCTACTAGCTCTATAATAGCGTATTAGGTAATAAAAGACGTAGAGTCATGTTATAGGGTTAAATAATAGGTATAGGTCTACTAATAGATTAGGTAGTAGGCCTATTATAATAGTAGAACTAATCTCTAAGGAACTTAGAAGAATAATAGGGGATAGCTAGGAAGATATATATCTACTAAGTATAGGCTTAGTCTAGGCCTCCTATTATTAGGATGTTACCCCGTATTTCTAAGGAAGGTTACTTAAAGTAGGTTATAAGGTGGCGCGTAAGGCGTATATATACCTAAGCCTAATAAGTACCTCCCCTCCTAGGCCCTAGTCCCTAGGGCTAATAAGATTAATTAGAATATTTATTAAAAAACCTTAAAACTATATAAGAAAAATAAGGGAAAAGAGTTATTTAATATACTACTATTAATATAGTATTAATATTAGCTAGGCTAGACGCGTATATTAAAACCTTTTATAAGGTAGTAATAATATTATATAATAGTTAGTAATAGAGTATATTAACAAATTATTTAGATAGTATATATATACTTTTAAACTATTTATATTCTTTAATTATACTAAGATAATATATAATATAATTTAAAATTATTTTAAATACCTTTAATATATAGTTAGATACTTAGCTTATTAACTTTAAGTATTAAAGTATATAATATTTTTATATAATTAATATTACTATATATTAATAGGGAATAACTTATTAGGTATAAATATTAATAATATATATTAGTAATAATATAAAAATAAGAAGGTAATATTAACTAGTAGGCGCGTATACTTTATTATTAATAATAGATTAAATATTTATAAATATAAAGTATAATAAGTAACGCGTTACTTTAATATATTAATTATAAAATTAAATAAAACCTTTATTATTATTATTATAATTTAAATAGCTTTAAAGGAAATTGTATTAAGATAGTATTATAAGATATTAATAAAGTTTTTATTCTAATATTTAAAACTTCTTATAACTCCCTTAGCCTCTCTTATAAGTACTTACATTAACTTAATAATATTATAAAATATATATACTAATATATATAATATTCTTATTATATATTATATATAATATTTCTCTTATAAGTACTTATAATATCTTATTAATATCGCGTTATATTTATTAATATATTAATATTATATATAGATATTAACTTATTTTAAGTATATTTACTTATATATATTATATAATAGCTTACTAACTTATATAATATATCTCTTCCTTATAAGACTTATTTTATAAAGGGTTTAGATAATTATAAATAAGGTAATACTCTCCCTTATTATTAATATACTAATAGTTATTATAGTATTAATTATTATATAAAGGTAAGTATATTAACCCTTTAACTTTATAATAGTATAAGTACTTATTATAATAGATTCTAGCTCCCTTTTAAAGGAAGGTAAGGAAATCTATACGCGCTGTTACTAGGACTAGCTAGGTAGATATATATTTAGTAAGGAGAAAGAAACTTAGTAAGAAGATAACCTAATAGTAGAAAGTTTATAAGTAGATAGTTATAATAATTAGATTAGTACCTAATATTATTATTAATTTATAGGCTTTAATTAATATATTAAATATATAGAATAATAAGTTAGAGAGTTAAGTAGAACTCCTCTAAATTAAACTTAATAGTATTTAGTAGTATAAGAATATACTAGATAATCCTAACCTTATAAAGCCTTTAAACTTTTAAGGGTTTAATAATTAAAGGTTAGTTTATAATTATATTTTAGTATAAATAAGTTATTTATATATCTTATTTACTTAAGTTATTTACTAGGTTTAAGATACCTAAGCTTATTTTTTTATTAATATATCCCTAGTATCCTTATTAAATTATATTAAGATTAAAAGTATTCTTGTAATATAATATATTATTAATAGCTTAAATCCTTAAATAATATTAATAAAGAATATTTTTAAACTATATTATTATACTTATAAGTATACTTATATATAAGAGATTAATTATTATATAATATATATAAAGATAATAATCTTAACTTATATTATAACTTATTATATTATTACTACTTATTTAATATAAGAATATATTTAATATTTTATTTATACTTTAATTACGCTAATATATTATAAGCTCTTATTAGTTTATAAGACCTATTAAGGTCTTTATCTAGTACTTATTAATTATATTTACTACCCTAACTAGTCTACTTAACTTTATACTAGATACCTTATTTATTATTAACCTTACTAATAATTTCTTCTACCTCCTATTATTCTTTATTATTAATAAGTTTAGGTACTTATATAAAGATATCCGCCGTAGGAGAGTAGTCTCTTTAATAGTAAGGTTTAATTAGTAAAATATAAAATATATTATAAATCTTATATAATAGTAATAATAATAGATAATATACTTATAAATTAACCTTATTAATAACTTAGAATAGTCTTATATACTTATAAGCTAACTTCTTACTTAGGTATTATTACTTTAGGTTCTTTATAACTAATATTATTAAATTACTAATATTATATATCTATAACTTATAATTCTAATTATAATACTTTACTTAAGACGCTTAGGCGGCTTAAAGGTATTTTATAGCTTTATCTCTTACTACTTATAATATTCTAACTCTATTATTTATAATAGGTATTCTCCCTTCTAGAGACTTATCCTTAAATTCCTAATAAACTTCTAGGTAATAACTATATATAAGAAAAAATAGTATTATTCTAATAGAGGAATAAATACTATTTATATATATAAATTTAGTTATAAGTAGTTATCTAGCTTAATTAGTTTACTTATTATTAGTAAATATATATAAGTAGTATTTTAATACCTAATTTTAATACTTAATCTACCTATTAGTTTATAAGTAAAAGGTTATACTTAGGCGGTATTTTATCTTAGAGTAAAAATAGACTACTAACTAAAAGGTACTTATAAAGATAGAACCCCTATTACTTATAATACTATTAGGTATATTATAATAGTAAATAATTTTATTATAAAATATATCTACTAGCTTAGTAGTATTAATTATTATTATAATAGGTATATACCTAACTATTTTTATAAAATAATTAATAATTATAAGGATAGAATTATAAATAATTCCCTTAGCCTTATTTAAGGGTAAATGTATAATAAAGTCTATAAATATTTCTTTTTGTAATTAAGTAGTAATAGGTAATAAACTTAATTTATTATAGGTATAATAGCGCGGTAACTTAGTTCTTTAATAGATATTATAAGTTTAATAATACTTAATAACCTATTTTATACTACTATTCTAATAGTATTTATATATAAGAAGATTATATATCTTCTTAATACTAAAATATCCTAATAAAGGATTATTATAATAGTAATTAATAAGTTTACTACGTAGGGCTTTATCCCTTAGAATATAAGGATAACCTTTAAAGGTTAGTAGCCCGTTAAAGTCTAAACTCTAGGCCTTAGAATATCTATAATAATATTATTTAATAGGCGCTTCTAAAAAGGATTTTACCTAATTATTATATTTTTATAAGTTATAAATTAAGGTCTTTATAAGCCTTTAAGTATCCTTATAAGCTAAGTCTAGGATATTTATAATATCCTTTCTAGGGATAATAACTTAAATACCTATAATTTTAAATATAAGCGTTATAATTATAATAATAGCTTATATTTCTTTAGAACTATTATTCTTTTATAAGGTAAGCTTATTTTATAGCGTTAGTAAGAGCTTTATATTTAAGGGTAATTTTCCCTTATAATTAGGTTAGTAAGACGGCGCGTTAGTAGGGTTTAACTTCCCTAAGTAATAGAATATTTTAAAGTTATAAGTAGTAAGCTTAAGCGCCTATCTAACTTACTTAGAGTTTAATTCCTTTTACTTTATAAAGCCTTTTAGGTTATTATAGTTAATTTATACCTTAACTATAAAAGTACTTCCTTCTAAGTAGTATTACTACTATTTTATTACTATTATAATAGTAAGTAGCTTCTAATTATAGGTTTTATAATTTTATTCTAGGTTAGTTATCTTTTAAGACTAAAATATAATAAGTTACTAGTTACTATCCTTATCTTATTAGGATAGGATAGTACTTATAATAAAATTTAAGGTATCTATTTCTATCCTTAAGGCCTTTATAAGGTTATAGTAGCGTAGGAACGGCGCTAATATAAAGGTATCCCGTAGTAATTAGAATACTCTATTAGTAGTAATAGTCTAATTTAAAGGACCCGTTTTCTTACTATCCTTACTACCCTTAAGTAGGCTAGTAAGTAGCTTAGTTATATAAGAGTAGCTATAAATAAACTAATAGTAGAAATTTATAAAGCCTAAAAAGACTTATATATCCTAATAGGTCCTAGGCTTAGGCTAGTCCCTAATTATTATTATACGCTCTAGATCTATCTTAATACTATTAGTTAAGATAATAAACCCTAAAAATTTAACCCTTTTAATACTAAATAATTTAGAGTTTGAGCTAAAACGGACTAAAACTCGCTAAGCTACTAGCTCCCGAAGTTGAAAGTTTTTCTTTCTCGATTTTAAAACTTTCGACTTCGGGAGCTAGTAGCTTAGCGAGTTTTAGTCCGTTTTAGCTCAAACTCTAAATATAGCCTATTTAGCTATTTTATTAGTAATATATGACGTAATATTCATAAATTTCCTATTAGGGCTAGTATGAGCTGGTCTGAGCACATGTCCCTCCCTACGGGCTACTAGAGCCGCCAGGGCCGGGTTCCCGAATTGCCGATGTAGTAAGCTTAAAAGGTATAATTAAATATTTAAAGTAGTTATAATAAGTTTAGAAAGTAGTTTTCTATTTATTACCTTCCTTAATATAGATCTAATAATAGGTATCCTTTAAGTTTAACTTTATAAAAATCTTAAAATTATATAAGTAGTCTAATATCTTAGTAATAAGAGGTAATAGGTATCTATTCTTTAATATTATAATATTTAACCCCTTATAATCTATATATAAACGTAGCCTACTATCCTTCTTTAATATAAAGAGAATAAGTACTCCGGCTAATAAGATAGAGCGGCGAATAATCCCCTTTTAAAGTAAATCCTTAAAGTAGTACTATAGCTCCGCTAGCTTAGTTTAAGATAAATTATAAAGCGGCTTATAAGGTAGTTCTTTACCTTTTATAAGATCTATAGCGTAGTTACCCTCCTTAAAAATAGGTAAGGTACCCGCCTTCTTATTAGAAAAGATATTAGTAAAGGCCTCTAATTCCTTAGGAACTTAGGGGACTTCTTATTTACTAGATATTATACTAGTGTATATAATAGTAAATATATTTAGCTCTTTCCTAATATTTTAAGTAAACGCTTAGGGCTTATTAACTTATAATATACTAGAATTAACTTTAAAGTACTAGTAATCCGCCTCTAGATTTAATAGTATACGCTATTATTTTAGTCCTAGTATACTTAAAATAATATTAGGGCCCTTTTAATCTATTATATAGAAAAGAGTAGTATACTCCTTTTTATAGCCCTAGCTATCTATTAACTAGTAATATAACTAGTAGGCTTTATAGATATATATACTACTTCTATTAAGCGCTTATACTTATAATAAAATAGCTTTATAAGGTTATAAATCCTATTAGATTATAAACTTTTATAAAATTAAGTTTAAGTATAACCTAGAGTCTAAAAATACTATAACTTAATACTAGTTACCTTATAACTTTACCTAACTCTTTATAAGGATTAATAATATTACCTTTATTAATTAGTCTTCTTACCCCTCTTTTAAGGTAGTTAAAGGGCTAGTTCTTTTTTTACTAATATTATATTAATATTAAAATAAGCCTAAGGCTTATTAAGATTAATATAATTTAGTTAGATATAACCTTCTTTATTATAATAAAAATAAATTATAGAATCTATCTTAATATTAGGCCTAGCCTTCCTTTTTAAGGTATTATCCTTAAAGCGTAACTACTTACTACTACTATTATTAGAACCCTTAGGCTTTATAATATAGTCTTTTAAGGACTTATTACTACCTTTTAATTTTAGCTAAGACCTATCCTAGGTTTTTCCTTAAGAACTTAAGCTACCTACGTAGTACTTATATTCTAGAGTATTCTCTAGTATAATAGCTTAAGTAAATATCTCCTTATACTACTTAATAATATTACTAGTATTAAGAATTTTATTCTTTAACTCGCTATAAAGCTTTATAAGGAAAATATAAGCCTTATACTCCTTATTAAAAGGTAGTAAATAGGACTCTAACTCCTCTAAATAGGCCTTAAAATTTAAGACCTTTTAATTATTATATTAGCGTACCTACTCCTACTTTTTATAAGTAAGGAGACGGCGGCTTACTAGATCTATAATTAAGTCTAGTAGAAACCTCTTAAAAAATTTAAATATAACGTTAGTAAGATTATAACTCTTAAAGTAGGTATACTATTAAGCTTTAGGGTCTCCTTCTAGGGAGTTTATATAATAGGTTATATAGGACTTATTTATAATAAAATACTTTAGACTTATAATAAATTTAATATTAACTTTATAGAATTAATATAAGTACTCCCCTTTAAAGGATCCTTTATAAAGTCTTATCTTTTTAGGGCGAAGTACGTATATATAATTATATTAAGACGGCGCTAAGATAGTAGTATTCTAAACTTCTAAGTTAATATCAACTTAAGGATTATAAAGTACTTTATTATAGGCTAGTAATATAACTAATTTATTTTATTATTTAAGATAATATTTTTTATTCTAGGCCTCCTTTAATAGCTATTCTAACTTATCTAGAGTAGAAGGAGTAAAGAGTCCTCCTTCTATTAAGGTATTATAATAGCGTTCTAGTAATATTTTATATAATAGTAGTTCTACTTATTTATTATTTTTAGCCTATTAAGTATTATAAGGTAAACCTAATATAATAATAACTCTAGGCCTTTTCCTTTTTAAAAGGGAGAGAGATTAGAATTATAAGGCTTATACCTACTAGCTTTATAACGGCGTATTAGGTAATAAAAGATATAAAGTTATATTATAAGGTTTAATAATAAGTATAAGTCTATTAATAGATTAGGTAGTAGGCCTATTATAGTAGTAGAACTAATCTCTAAGGAACTTAGAAGAATAATAGGGGATAGCTAGGAAGATATATATCTACTAAGTATAGGCTTAGTCTAGGCCTCCCGTTACTAGGACGTTACCCCGTATTTCTAAGGAAGGTTACCTAAAGTAGGTTATAAGGTAGCGTATAAGGCGTATATACACCTAAGCCTAATAGTAATATTATAAGAGCGGCGTTTAAGTAGTTAAAATAATTCTTTTAAAAGGTACTATTACTTATATATTTTAACCTTATAAAAAAAATCTAACTAGAGACTAATACTTTAATTCTAGCTATTATAACTATTTTATTATAAAAGTTCCTTATTAATATTAAAGGGGCGGAAGTAGAATAGTATCCTATTACCTTCTACTCTTATAAATTATATTTAGTGGAAACTAGATATAAGACTTATAACTAGGAACTACTTATAATAATTAAGGTATTTTAGGTATAAAAGTACTTTTTAAAAGGTAGCTTATATCTAATTATAATAATTATTAATTATAATAACTTAAGGTATTTCTAGATAATATTATTATTAATAAAGAGATAAGTATATTAAGTAATAAAGCTTATAATATATAACTTTAAGATATATTATTATATAAATATTAAAAACCTAGCTAATATCCTATTAAAGTAACTAGATTATATATTAATAATAGATAAAGAAGATACTTATCTATTAATATTATAAAATAAGTTAAAGAATATTAAGTATATTCCTTTTAATAAATATTATATATATAGTATTTATAAAGGTTTATAAGATAATAAGGCTTATAATTATAAATAGTATAAAAGGTTAGAGATAAGGCTTAGAAAGCCTTATACCTTAAAAATAGGAGAGAGTAACGCGCTTTTAAGGATATAAAGTAATATAAGTAATAGCTTAAATCCTATTATAAGATAAGATAATATTAATTAAATAGTACTTAGAAGGTATATTATAATTATATTAATAATAAAGCGCGTATAAAATAAATATAATAACTTAATATTAAAGATCCTTTAATATCTTTAAAAGGGAGATAAGGATATTTATAATAAAAAATAATTATTAAAGTCTTAAGATTATAAAAAGGCTATTAATATATCTTTATTAATAAATAAGATAAGGGTCCTTTATAAGGGTAGTATAATTTTTATACCTAATAATAAAGTAATTAAATAAGAAATCTTAAAGCTTTATTATAATAACCCTTATACTAGCTACTACTTATAAAAGTATATATAAGAGCTTATTAAGTAGAAGTTCTATTAGAAATTAATAGGATAAGATATTTATAATTATATATAAAAATACTTAACCTACTAATTAATAAAGCCGCGTAGATATACTATTTATAATATACTATTACTATTATTAATACTTATAAAACCTTTTTAAGAAATTATAATAAATTTTATTATAAATCTCTTTTTAAATAAATAAAAGGGTAGTATTTATAATATAATCTTAGTAGTTATAAATTATTATATTAAGGTAGCTAGGTATTTACTTATTATAAAGATAGTTAATACTATTAATATTATTAACTTATTATATTATAAAATCTTCTTAAAGTTTAATTAATTAAAAGGTATTATTAATAATTAAGGGATAGTATTTATAAGTAGCTTCTAGGTAGCTATATATTATTATACTAATATAAAAAGAAAGCTTAATACTACTTTTTATCCTTAAATAGATAATTAAATAGAGAGATAGAATAATATATTAAAGTAGTATTTATACTACTATTCTACCTAGAGATAAGATAATTAAGTAGAGTTACTTTATTTAATAGAATTTATATATAATTATATAAAATATACTAATACTAGGTTATCTTTATATAAGGCGCTTTATAACTACTTACTTAAGCTAGATATAAAGCTCTTAGAGCTATTATTAAAAGAAGTCTTATTAATATAAGAAAGGGTTAAATTACTTTAAAAATAAAAGGAAGGTTTAAAGTAATACTTATATTAAATATAAGTTATATAAATAGAGTATATAAATAAATAATAAAAGTAAAGATAATATAATATAAGTAATTATATCTTATTAAATATAAAATATATTAAATTAATATAAATAATTAAAATATTATTATAATATTATTTAAGGCCTTTTAAGGTCTTTAATTATATTAGTAGTTAAGTATATAAGTTATAACTACCTAATACCTTTTATATATATAATATCTTTTATATCTTACTTATAAAGTTATATTAAGGTAGTAATAAGAATATTATAAAAGCTATATAAATAGAGCTTATAAATAATAAAGATAAATAGGAAGTTAAAGTTATTCTTAATTATAAAATCTCTTATAATAAACCTTAGTATTTAATAAAGTAGAAGGGTTAATCTTATAATTAATAGTTATATAAGTAGGACTTAATTAATATATTAGATATATTAAAAAGATTTAAGTAAGATTACCTTAAAGTATAAAGTTTATATTATATAAGAGGGGAAATAATTTCTATTATTATTAATAAAAAAGAAAAGATACTTAATATAACTAGACTATTAAAGGTATTATAAGAGAGGGCTATTATATTATACTAGTAGTAGTACTAGGCCTAGTTTTATTACTACTACTAATAATAAGTTTATCCTCTTTATCTTCTTCTTCTTCCTTTATAATAGGAGGAAGGCGCTTTTATAATATATTAATAAGGCTTTAATAGAGCTTTAAAAGGGGAGATAGAGTAATATATATATATACTAGTAAAGGATATTAAGAATACCCTTAAGGGTATTTATAATATAAATAGTAATAGCGGGGTCTACCCTAATAGGAGTAGTAGTAGTAGAGGGGGCGGAGGAGGCGTAGTAGAGGTAGTAATAATATTATTAAATAAGCCTATTAAAGGTTTACTAGAATCTAGTAAGTTAAGGGAGGTTAAAACTAGTATCTAAAGTAGTTATAATATTTAAGGATTAAAGAAGGCGTATATAAGTATAATAAATAGAGGTAGAGATCTCTTATTAATATTTAATATTAAGATCTTTATAATAATTATATCTAATAGAGCTAAGGGAGGCGCGTATATAAAGTATACTATTAAAAGGGTAAGTAAAGCCTTAACTAAAAATATTAGACTTATAACTCTTTACTTTAAAATATAATATATTAGAGGTATATTATATAATATAATATAAGAATAAGTTATAAGTAACTTAATAAAGGAGGTTAAGTATTATTATAAGTAAAGGGGGTAGTAGTCTTCTTTTAATTAATAGTAAGGGTAAGTTTATTACTAAAGATTATTTATAAAGTAACTACTAGGAGTATAAGTAGGTATAATAAGGCGTAGAGGAGGTAATAATATAAATAAAAATTAAAAGGGACTTAATATAATTAATAAAAAAATTAAGATATTATAATTAGAAGAATAATATTAAAGTTATATAAAGAAGGTATACCTTAAGTACTTAATAAACCCTTAATAGTAATAACTTCCTATTTACTTTAAAATACTAAGACTTCTAACTACTTTTATAATAAATTAATAAAGAATAATAGGAAGTATAATAGGAATATATTATAATATAAGGATTATATATAAGAGTAGTATCTATAATTATTATAATTTAATAAAATTATAAATTCCTTAAGGCTTAGTTTAAAAGGCCTTATAATTAATTATATTATTATACTCTTATTAGAGGTATATTTTATTATTAAAGGAGTATCTTTTATAAATTATAACCTTTTATACTCTTAAAGCCTAAGAGCCTAGATAGGGAGATAATTATAAGGACTAGTTAGGAATATAATACTACTATTAACGTGGCGTTTATAATATATAGTAGTACTACGCTACTCCTTTACCTATAATATATAAAGGAGGGAATTCCCCTTAAAGGAAAGGGTAGTAATTAGTCTTACTAGTAATAAGAGTAGAGAGTTCTATATATATATATATACGTACTATTTATAGTACTTAATAGCTATATTATTACATAGTACCCTTATAAGGCCTTTTTAAAGGATTTTTACTAAGAGACGTCTTTTATATCTAATAGGAGTTATCCTTTCTATAAATATCTAGTTAGCCCCCTTAAACCTAATTCCTCTATTAATAATAGGTAGGTTATCCCTTATAACCCGTACCTATTAAAGAAATATAGTACCTATATTAATATTAAGATCTATAGCTCTATTAAGTCTATTTTCTATTTATATAAATATGTTTATAAGGGACTTAATTAGGCTAATATCTCCCTTACTAGGAATTATACGCGTAATAATAATAACCCTACTCCTAACGGCTAGCTGTAATAGTAAGAGGAGTTAGTAGATAAGATTATAGAGTATTAGTCTACTTACTAGATTAAGTCTATTAAGGCTATCTAGAAGATACTCTTATTTAGTATAAATATTATAAAGCCTTATATAAAGTATTTATAAATCTACCTCCTAGACTAATAGCGTACCCTTTTTAAGCTGGCTAATAACTAGGCTATTAATAAGGCTACTAAATAAAAGCTAATAGATAGTAATAAGCTTTATAAGACTATATTAATAGAGTTTTTTAATATAAACTATCTTATTAAGGAAGCTTATAATAATAGTTAGCTATTACCTTTTATAAAATAGAATAGGAAATATCCTACTATTATAAAGGATTTATTTAATTATTTATATATAGATTTTCCTAAGTTCTTTATATAGAATAAAAGAAATAAATAATAGAAAATATATAAAAAAGGGGAGACTCTTAGGCGTATTAATTTTATTAGTCCTAAAACTAAGGATCTCTACTATTACTAACTACTCCTCTATTATATTAAGGGGGCTATATTATTTAATAACCTCTAGATAGTAGATAGCTAGCTAATAGAATAGAAGGAGGCTTATATAGAGCTTAAGTCAACTAAAAATAATAGATATACTAATAAGATCCTTAATAAGAGAAAGGATTTTTAAGGAGGTATAAGGACTCTGTATAAGCTAATAGGCCCTAAAAAGGACGCTAAGGTATTCGGATTATTACCTGAACACCCCTATTCTTCTAGGTATGCATACGCGCATGCATGCCTGGGGCGGACAGCCTAAGGTACGCCTACAGCGCATGCAACCCTTACAATTATCCCCCCCTCTAGAGCCTTCACCCCGAAGGCTAGGGAGTGGTGGCGCAAAATATACATTGTTCTAGGACAGCCATGCTGACTATCAGGGCCTTATTAGCCTAATTACGGCCTGTAGCTAGGGTACGTGACCTAATTAATACAGAATACTCGGTCGGACCGTGTCCGCCGGCGGGTAGCGGGCGCGCTGGCCACTTATTAAGGGCCTGTAGCCGGGGCGTGCAGCCCAATCACAACAGCGCGGAATCTTACCGCCTGCGGGGGCCTCAGTACCCTAAGAGGAATGGCTCTGGCGGCTATGCCGCCCCCAAATAGCGTCGGTGACGCGTCGCGCACGTGCAAATGACGTGATTTTTGCCCCCAAGCAAGAATTTGACAGCCCCCTGACGGGATTTTTTGACTGCCCACAGCATGATTTGAACCCACAGCATGATTTTCTGACCCCTTAACTCGGCTACCCACTTGGCGCCTAGCCCCCGGAACTAGCCCCCGAATGATCAATCCTGAGGCGATCCGAACACAGTGTAAGGACTCTACATGGGCTAATGGGCCCTAAAAAGGACGCTGAGGTGTTCGGATCATTACCTGAACACCCCTATTCTTCTAGGTATATATACGCGCATGCATGCCTGGGGCGGACAGCCTAAGGTACGCCTGCAGCGCATGCAACCCTTATAGGAGGTTATAAACTATATAGTCTTTTTATATTAATATTAGTTAAACTCTAACCTACTAATACCCTTACCTTATAAAATAAGTATAAGGAGTATACCTTAAATAACTACTTATACCTCTTATAACGGGATTTTTTAACGTTTTAAATACTAGATAATTACTATAAGTAATAGTTATTTATAGAATAGTACGCCTTTTACCTAATTAACAGCTAATTAGAATATTAATTAACCCTTAAATATACTAAGAATCTAACCTAATATAGCCTACCTATTCTAACTATTCTATTTAATAATTTTAATAATATTTTAAATAGACTTTTACAGGAAGAAATATCTTATTAAATTACCTCTAATAAGGTTAAAGTCTTATAAAATAGGTTAGATACTAATTAATACTATACTATTAATTAGATTATTACTACTATTAACGCTAATACTAATAATAAATTTAGTACTCTAGGTATACTATTCTTCCTTAATAGTACTAGGGGGACTAGTAAGATAATAGTTTAAAATACTATTATAGAAATGCTATATTCCTAGTAAAAGGTTACTCTAGTAGTAGTATCTTCTAGCATTATATTAATACTATTATAGGGAGGTTAGACTACTTACTTATAGTTTAAGATACCCCTAGACTCTAATACTACCTCCTTATATAAGATTAAGAAGGGGACTAATCTTACTAAGCTAATTAAGCGAGCTTATATTATCTTTTAGGATAAGTCTCTTATATAGAGTTAATATAATATAGAAGCTATTAGTTATAGCCTTTAGGATATTTATAATAATAACTAGGCTTATTTTAGGGGTAAGGTAGTCTACTTTTATAGTAACTTCTAATAAATACTCCTAGTTATTCTAGGAGGATCTAGTAGCTAGGTTATTAAGGTATATCTTTAGAAGGCCTATTTCTAGAATAAGGTTATATATTTAAATCTTACTATTAATAAGTAACTTAATAATCCCGACCTAATAGATATTATATATTATAAAATAGGACTATTTATAAGTAATCTCCTCGCTTAGACTAACCGTCGAGTCGGGATTTAGTACTAAGATTTGGTACCGACCGAATACTCAGGTCAGGGTCTTAGTACTAACTGAAATACTCGGTATCTACTTCTAGTACCAACTCGCTAAGGCCTCGATACCTTGGCGAATCGGGTTAACCTAACTTGAATCGCCAAGGTATCGCTAAGACGCCAAGCCCCTAATAAAATAGTAAGGATCCCTAAAAATTTTCTAGAATTACCCTTATACTAAAAATAGAATTTTTTTTTAATTAGAGTTTTAATACCCCTTCTAGTTCCCTAGGGATATGTATTACCTTTTTGCATTACCTTAAAGAATTACCTAGGCTAGGCTAGGTAATAATAATAATAATACTTAGTAATATAGTAGTAAATTATAGATATAATAGTAAATACTACTATAAATAGAAAATATTAGTAATACTATAGTTATTATCTTTATAGGAATAGCTAATTAGCTATTATCTTTTTATATTACCTTATTTACTATTAAGAATTACCTAGTTAGTAATAATAATAATACTTAGTAGTCGATTAGTAAGTTATATACATAGTACGAAATATTATAATAAATAAATAATATTACTAATATTATAGTCGTTATTTTCCTAGGGATATATATTATCCTTTTATATTACCTTATTTACTTTTAAGAATTCCCTAGGTAATAATAATAATAATAATTAGAAAAATAAATAGAAAATATAGTAAGAAATACTACTAAAAATAGAAAATATTACTAGAGAAAAAAGTCTTAGCGATTCGAGTTAATACTTCGGTACTAATACTTGGTACCTACCTAGGTACTGACTTGAGGTACTCGGTACCTACCTTGGTACCGACTTGAGGTACTCGGTACTAGATTTTAGTATCGAATCGCCAAGACTCGAGTCGGGTACCCGACTTGAGTTCGAAGTACCGACTCGACGCGGTTAGTCTATCCTCGCTATTAATAATAGTATTAATATCTAGAAAAGCCCTACTACTAATAAAGATATATTATATTAGGAATATAGTTATACCCCTAGAAATACTATTAATAATTTAGTTAAGAATATCTATACTAATATTAGGATAAATATCTCTTAGAGGGTTTATCTATTAGAATAGGCTATTCTCGCTATTACTAATAAAGATATTACTAGTATTAATACTAAGATAATATTACGTATCCCTAGTAATATAATAATATATTAGAGTATTAATTATATTATATTAGAAGAAGATAATAAACTCTTCCCCCCTAAGTACTTTTATAGGTTTTATAAACCCTCCCTACTATCTTATAAGTTATATATTAAGCTAAGCGTACTAGTTATACTATTAAGGAACTTTAATCCGCTATATCTATATAGTAGGACCTAATTATAAGTAATAAGATATAGTAAGTATATCTTTAAGGGGGAGATTATAAGTAGTACTTATAATAGTAAAAAGGTAATACTATTTAAGACGCTATTATAATTTAAAGAAAATAATAGGCGGATTCCTACCCCCTTTATTAATAAGTAGTACCCTATCTAACTAGTATTTACTATAAGTATTAATAAATTATAAGGCTAATTAATAAAGTATATAAGTATTAACTTATAAACTAGGCCTACTTTTAGCTATAATTAGTTATACGTAGCTCTATTATAAGTAACGAGATAGGAAAACCTTTATATTATTAGGCCTAAAACTCCTAAATATATATCTAGCTAAATAATAAGAAATATTATATATAAGTAGGTACTATTAGATAATAGGTAGACTACCCCTAATATATTAATTATAACTTATTAAGATACTTAGATCCTATTAATAGCTACTTAGCGGCTTATAAAAATACTAATTATAATATTAGAAGTATAAAAACAGCCTAATATTATATTTAATTATATAGTTTAGTCTTTATATTAGACTATAATATTAGACTTTTTAATAATAAAAATAAGCTATTCTACTATTTAGTTTATTAAATACTACTAGTTAAACTTTAGAGGGCTAGATAAATACTAGGTTATACTAACTTTTATATCTAATAGATTCCTTTATATTAATGTAATAAATCTAGTAGGACTATTAATAGTTATTATAAGAGTATAAAAGATATATTATAATATAAGGGATATAATAATTAAAGAATTACGTTAAATAGTCTAGTAGTATAAGAGTTATTAATAGAATAGAATATTACTATACTAGATATCTTATAGTTAGTTAGGTACCTAGTAGATAGTATTAGTCTTTTAATACTTCTATCTTAATAATAATAATATCTTTTCCTAATAATAATTAATATAATAAGTTATCTAATAATAGTATACTTAATTATACCCTATTAGTCTTAAATAGTAATATTATAGTAGAGTTATAATATAGGTAGGCCTAATAACTATTTATTAATACTCTAGTACTAGGTAACTATTATAAATAATCCCTTTAGTTTAGAATTAATATTTTTAGTAACGCTTACCTTATAACCCTTATAATACTTAAGGGGGGTCTTAGTATTTATAAGAGTTTATATAATTATCTATTATATTTAGACTTAAATTTACCTTATAACTATTATTACTTACTAATAAATAAAAGAACTATACTTTTAAGTATACTTTTCCTAAGTAAAAATCTTGAATTTTTACAGGTATTTTCTAGTATTTTTAATACTATTATATAGATATTAATACCTCTCCTTATAATCTATAATATATAAATCGTACTAACCGCCTTTAAATAATATAGTATTACCCGTCTTATACTAAATTTAGCTCCTCTAGCCCTCTATTAATACCTTCTAAGCGCCTAGCTCTTTCTAAGCTATACCCTAATACTATTAATAAGAGGGTTAGATCTTATAAGATTAATAGTATAAGGTATACTAGGCGCCTAAAAAAGACTAATTTAGATACTTAGATTAAATCTAGTAACCTATTAATAAACCCTAGATATAATATATTAAGAGAACCTTATTATAAAGAAATACTATTAAGTACTTATCCTTATAACTACCTTAATAATAATATTACTTCCTAGTAGTATATAGCCCTTACTAATATAACTATTTAAGTAGTTATTCTACTAAGGAACTTATAATAACCTACTCCCCTAATCTTTAAAGAGGCCCCCTAAGAAATTACTCCTCTACTACCTCCTAAATATTATTTATATATACGTCGCTAGTATACCTAGTAATAGGCTACTAAAGAAGATAATTCTAAGTATCTACCTCTAGTTTAATAAGGCTTATACTAGCGTTAGAATAATATATATTAGGGGTAGATACTAGATTAGAGATATTAAGTATATAGGGATCTCTAGATAGTAGGAGAAATAATACCCTACCTAGTTAATAGATTATTTAATATCCCTACTAATAGATATTATTGCGATTACTATATATTTACATGCTATTTATATTACAGCGATACCTAAATAGGCTTAGCGTCCTTCCTTACTAGAAAGCCAGACTTCTTATATATAGAGAATATATCTTTTACCTACTATTTATATTCACTCCTAATAAATAGTAGTACTATCTTCTAGCCTCTACTAGGTACTATTAATTATCTTAGTATATCGAGATTATAAACCAGCGGTATTAGTACTAGCTCCTTAAGTACTAGCGATATTAGTACTAGCTCCTAGAGTACTAGTCCTCCTCCAAAGCCTTCCGCAGCGATATTAGTCTATTAGCTATAATAGCAGGCCTATCTACTAGTTTATAAGCTATTAGTAAGACATCCTCCTTACTAGCCTTAAGCACTAGCTTTATAAGTACTACTAGCTATTACCTAGTACTAGGTCCCCTTATTTAGCCTTCCGTACTATACTATCCCCAGTCTATTTATTACCTAACTAGGCTATTATAAAAGCCTCCTACAGCCTTAGATACCTTTATAAACCCCCTTAGAAGACTTATCCTTAATAGTAGCCTTATTTATTACCCCCCGCTATTATCTAATAGTCTCGGGATTATCTACTTAGAAACCGCCCCTATATTAAGTCAACGTCTACTAGCTAGGATAGCAGGCCTATCCCTCTTATAAGCTACCTACAAGACGGTTAATAAGGCCCTTATTACTATTAGAAATACTACACCCCTTAGCAGTTAGATAATTAGGTACTATCTAAGAATTCTTCTTTACCGCTCCTTCTATTATCTAGAGAAAATAGCCTAGGCGATACGTGAGAATCCCTATTACGGTTTTTAATAATATTAGTAAACTTCCCTACTATATCTTATTTATCTACGATATTATAAATACTCTAGGCTTTTTAGATATATAATATACTAAAATATCTAATATTATAGCCTAGGCTATAAAGATCTTTAATTAGACTTAGGTAGCTCGTTATATCTTCTAGCTTAAAGACGTTAGCTATTTTAGCCCTAGTCTATAAGCAAATAATTATAATATCTACTATAATATATTTAGCTTTACCGACTATTTATATTCTAAGGCTACTAGTATTAATACAGATATTATAAGACTTAATATTAACGCTTACTTACTTAGTACTACTAAGGATTAGTATACTAGCCTACCTAACTTAAGTAAATATAGTCTACGATACGACCCGAATAGTATTATTAAATAGTATTAGTTACTTAAGGAACGCTTCTATAACTTATTTAGATTAAGGTCCTTATTACTTACAACTATATAGCTATAGCTATTTAACCTAAATAAGTTTATTAGAATATTAAATATTAATAGTAGGAATCTATACCCTTAGTTATTTACACTACCCTTATTTAATAATAATATCTATTAGGTAACTATAAAAGATAAGATATAAGATAAGCCGTTTACGTTACCCTTACTTAATATACTAGTCTATTAGGTAACTATAAAAGATAAGATATAAGATAATAATAAGAAGATATTACCCAAGTATATATACCGGACCTATACTACTACTTTTAATTTAAATAACTCGTTATACCGTTATATCCGTTCTAGCTGTCTTAATTTACGTCTAATAACTATTACTACTACGCCTGAAGATAATAAGGTCCTTAGTACCCCCTTACTAGCTAAGACTACTTAGCCTACTAGAGTTACAGTCTATAAAGAAACGTCGTTAATTCCTCTTACTATTAATAACGGAATACCCCTTTTAAAATCATTAATTACTCTAGATCCTAATAGTCTAATCTAGGTTATTAATAAGGTACCGTAAAAGCCTTCCGTCTACGTTATTAATAAGGTATAGTAGAAGCCTTCTATAAAGGCCTTATTAACAAGGACCTTATTAGTAACTAATAGTCCTACTATCCCACACGTTCTTATAATTAATATTACTATAGGTAATAGGGATCTACGTCTTATAATTACTAGTAACTATATAAAATCAGATAAATAGCGTGATAAAACCTCCTACTATAACGAGACGGCATAGTAACAGTTACCCTCTTATCTACCCTCTCCTCTATTATCTACTAAATAAGGTCCTTTATACCCTTATTAGACCGTACTAAGTCTAATATACAGCCGTTATAGGAATCAGGGGTTCCTAATACATGTATTTCTATTTAGCATTACTTATAACGCGTATTTTACTACTAGACGACGTCTATAAGACGCTCTAATTAGTTAGGAAGTATAATACATTTATAACTAAGGGTAGTATATACTATTAAGGTAATAGCTTTTATTTTATTATTAGTATTTATTACGATTACTATATATTTACATGCTATTTATATTACAGCGATACCTAAATAGGCTTAGCGTCCTTCCTCGCTAGAAAGCCAGACTTCTTATATATAGAGAATGTATCTTTTACCTACTATTTATATTTACTCGTAATAGATATCTATACTATAATATACTATTATAGAAAAATAAATATAATAAGTTAGAGGATAGTTAATAGCTATATTATAATAATAGGAAGAATAATTAGCTATCCCTTAACTAGTTATATAAGCTAGCTAATATTAACTTATTACCTAAGGGGCCTTAAAAGGAGGCTAAGGTTAGGGTATAATTTATTAATAAATTACTTAGTAATATAAATAATATTATTATTAGTAGATACTTTATAAGAAGGAGGATTATATATAGTAAAGAATTTTTAGATAATATTATTAGTTATAATAATTATCTCTCCTTTATTAGTAAGGATATAACTAATATTAATACCTATATTAGTTAAGTTACCTTCTAAATCTAGGGGTCTATTTATTATCTTATAAGTCCTTTTATTATATATAATAGCTTTAAGCTAAAATTCTCCTAGATCTATATACTAGATAGTATATAGGAGTAACTAGATATTTACTATTAATATTTTAATAATTTAAATTAAGATACCCTTACTTCTACTTAGTATACCCTCTAATCTATTAACTTATATATCTAAGGGTATAAATCCTATTATAACCGCCTTAAGGAGGATAAATTATAATATCCTATTAATATTATAAGCGTCTATATCTAATAGCTAAATCTTAAATAATAGGATAATAGTACTTATAATTACTCTATCTTTATAGAAGTTACTTATATTATAATAACTCCTAATAACGCTATAAGAGGCCGGATTAAGCGGGATATCTATATTAAAACTATTAAGGGGGGCCTTATATTAATTCCTAACTAATATCCTTTTTACTAGCTGGAAAAATATAGGATAGTATAGGATATTAGTCTAGCTAGCCATCCTGTAGTATAGTATAGGATTAGCGATTTTATTCCTATCCCGTTCTAGGATAGTATAGGTTTTCGTAGGATAATTCTATAAGATAGGTTATTTATAGGACTAGTTTCTAAGATAGGATATTTTTAGGATATCCTATTATTAGTAAGTATATAACGTAGTATTTTTTTAAAAAATATTCTAGAAATATTTACTATCTAGAACATTATAACTAGAAAGTTAATTTAAAAGCTAATATTTACCTTTCTAGTTAGCTTTCTAGTTATAGTATTCTATATAGTAATAATTTCTAGCATATTTTAAAAAATATTATATTATATACTTATTAATAGTAGGATATTTTAAAAATATCTAGAAATCTTTACTATATAGAATACTATAACTAGATAGTAAAGATTTCTAAAATATTTTTTAAAAAAATACTATATTATATACTTACTAATAATAGGATATCCTAAAATTATCTTATCCTAGAAACTAGTCCTATAAATAACCTATCCTACTAAAAAATCCTATCCTAGTATCCCCGTCCTATACTATTATAAAGATATGGGATTAGGACCTAATTTACCTATCCTATCCTATAGTCCTATACCATCCTACGTGGGATATCTCGTAGAATATCCTATATCTTTCCGGCTAGTAATCCTTTTTATATAGCCCTCTAATATCCGCTCTTATTTTTATTTAGTAAATAGTTATAATATAACCGCCTCCTATTAGCTAGCTATTAGCTTCTAGGTAATTATCTACTATATATATTGTAATAGAACTATATTACTAGTATACTTACCTAGTATACCTTAATTAGTAGTAATAATAAACTAGAGTAGGAAGATAGTAGTAACTCTAAGTAGGAACTAGACTAGTATATTACTAGCTAGACTAACCGCGTTAGGTTAGTACTTTAAACTTAAGTTAGATATCTAACTTAACTCTTAGTAAGTTAATACTAAATTCCTAGCCTAAGTATTTAGGTTAGTACTAATAGTTAGTACTAAGTATTTAAGTTAATATTATAAGGTAGTACTAAGTATTAGTATTAAAGTATTAATCTAACTTATTAAGACTTTAATTTTAGTAAGGGTATTTTATTAGACTATAATATTAGGAATACTTTATAGTAATATAAAAAGGTAATATAATTATTTAATAGTCTTTAATAGATAGCTTATCTATTTAGTTAGATATTTCTATAATCTTATACTTATTAAAAGGAATAGCTTAGTATAAGTAGATAAATTAATTAAATATAAGATAGCTTTTATTTATCCTAATATCTTAGCTATTATTACACCTAATTCTCTATTTACTTCTAATAAACCTATAGAGCTTTATAGTAATAATCTTAATTTTATAGACTTTACTTTAAAGTTACTTAATCTATTATTATTTTATACTACTATTAAGTACTACTCGCCTAGATTTATAGATATATTAGGTATTCCTTATATTAATCTACTATTAAACCTTTTACTATAGTAGATATTAAAATAGCTATACCTTTTATAAACCCTCTAATTTAGATCTATAAATTTTAGATCTACTTATAACTCTAGATAAATCTCTAAGTAATAATAGTAAGTTTAGTAACCTAGAGTAAGTAGTAAAAAGATTTAAAGATAGTAAAACTAAGATTATATAGAAATACTATATTAGTCGTTTTTAATTTAAGGTTTTTAAGATTTAGGCTTAGGCTAAGCCGCTACTTATAGAAGTAACTAGAAACCTCTCTAGCTCGCTTATTAATTAACGAATTTAAAAACTAACTAAAAAAATAGAATCTAGGCTAGAAATAGATTAATAAGATCTATTTATAAGCCCCCTCTACCTCCTACCTCCTCTACTAATAGTAGGTAACTTTATTAATTCTAAAATATTCTTAGATAGTCCTAGTTAGTCCTAGTAAGTAGGCTACTAAAACCTACTTATTTTATACTATAAGTACTTAAAGTAGGCTATAGATTTTTATAGATATAAAGATAGAAGAGAAAAGCGCTAATATTACGCGCTATTAACTAGGAGCTATATAAAGCTTAAATAATCAAGCTTTATATTATATAATATCTACTACTTTCTCTAAAAGAGGTTAAAGAAACTATAGAAAGAGAATTTAGCTTTATATTAGAGTATATCTACTTGGAATATATAATTAAAGCGAAGTTCTTATAGTATTTATATAGTAATAATTTTTCTCTAAGGTTATAGTAATATTAAACGCGTATAACTTAATAGGATCTAGATAAGAATATTAAGCTATATAAGATAAAAGTAATTATTAGAAAGTAATAGACTAGAAAATTAATTAAAACTAATAAAAACTCGCTTTAATTCTAGATTAGAGGAAATTTTATAGAGTTAGTAAAAGTTAATAGGTAGATAAAGAGGAATAAGATTTTAGAATATAACTTATACTTTCTAAGCCCTATTATAGGTAAGTATCTATTAGACGTGACCTTACTACGCTAATTATCTAATATAACTTAGATACTCCGTCTGCGATTTACTATTAAATAGAGAACTTAATTTTAAGTCCTATAGACTTATTAAGTAATAGATAGGTTTTATAGTCCCGATTTTAAGTAATTATTTAATATTATTTAATAGTTAATAGCTATATTAGGCTATAGTATTTACTAATTAAATATAAATAATAGCCTAATTAGGCTATTATTCTAATATCCTTTATAGTTAATTTATTACTTACCTATATTTATATCTATTCTATTCCTCTTATAACCTTCCTCTACTATTATTAATAGGTATTTTATACCTCTTAGGCGTACTCTAAAGTCTTCTAAGGATATTCTAGGTACTAGTACCTTTACTATTACTATTACTAGTACGCTAGATCCTCCTTTTATATCCCTATAACTAAAGATCTTAATATAGCGCGATAAATATATAATTACTATATATTTATATAATTAATAGGAAGATATTATTACTAGCCTCTATATAAACGTGTCTCTTATACCCTAGGAACCTTTTAATAATAATAATATCCTTCCCCTATATTCCTCTTAACCTACCCCGCGGAAGTCCCCTTATAAAGAGAAAGGTTATAAGGAAGCTAGGCTATATAATATAAAGCTATTATAATATTTAGGGAGGTATAAGAGAAGGGGGACTAAGAGCTTAGATATCTTATAATTAGATAGTTATAATAAGAAGTATAAGAGAGGTAAGTAGAAGGGATAAAGTATATATAAGGAATACTTCTTAATATGAAGGAGAAAATAATATTTATTAATTATATACTTATTAAAGTAGGTATATATAAACTTTCTAGTATAAATTTATAATAGAAGGATATATAATAGGACTTTAAGATATATACCTATTATTCCTACTTTTAGAATAGTTATTAATAAAAGGTAGTAGTACTACTTAAATAATATAAGTATAAGAAGGAATATAATAGGAGATCTAAGTATATAATAACTAATAATAACCTTATATAAGTATTAGATTAATAGTAATTAATAGCTAATAAAGTTTAGGCTAGGAAATATAAAAAGAAGTAAGATATAAAAGATAAAAAGGAGAAAATATAAGATTATAATACTAGATAAGATATACTCTCTACTTACTAGGGTAAAAAGGCTATAAGAGAAATAGAGAATACTAATTCTAATAAATTTCCTTCTTATAAAGAAAATAATAAATAAGACTCCTCCTTAGAAGGCTTACTTATTTTACTCTTATTTATAGTAATATTACTATTACCCTCTAGTATAAGTATTATATTAAAAGGTTCCCCCTACTAGTAGTAAAGCCTAAGTCCTTAATACTAGAGTAATACTAGCTACTAGAGTAGTATTAATATTAAGAGTAATCTTAAAGATAAAGCTAACTCTATTAATAGTATTATCTATTAGCTATAATAACTATAATAGTAGAATAAGAAAAAGAATAGGGGGATAAGGTTATAAAAGGATAGGTAAAGACCTAAATAAGTATAAAGGTCTTATTTAACTTAGGATATAACTACTATTTTAGTTAATTTTATAAAGTAAATTTTAAAATTCTTTAAATCTTACAATATAATAACTCTAGTAATAATACCTATAAGTATTAATAGGCTTATATTAATAAGTAGTACTTAGGCCCCTCTACTTATTAATATTAACGCATTTATAATAACTAGTACTTAGAACCTAGCTTTAATTAAGAAGCTAGAACTTATTTATAAGTAGTAACTTAATATTAATATAAAACTTAAATATTTAATTAAAGGAATATAATAGATTTATGATATATTAAATATACTTTATAAGGAGTTATAAGCCTTTATAACTCTATTATAAAAGTAAATAGGGGCCTAGGAGGACCTTATTTAAATACTTTATATAAATTAAGTCTTATATTAATAGTACCTAAGTAAAGAGATAGAATAAATATAAAAGATACTAGAAAATATTATTAGTAAGATTAGTCTTATTATCCCTATAAATAATAATATACTAAGCCGTCCCTAGATATCTAATAAAAAGGTTATAGGTATAGTATAATTATATATTAATAGGCTTAATAGTATTAAGGATATAGATTAAGTAAGTAATAATAGAGACTCTAAAAGTAATAATAATAATAGCGAGTAAAGGAGAAATATTATAAAGGATTTTTATATAAAAGTTAATAAAGAGCTTAGTAAAGATATATTTAATAATATATAATAGGAATATTATACGACTAGTAGATATAATACTTAAGTATATTTTATAACTCTAATATATAAAATAATATAAAATAATATAAAATAATAGAATAACTATTAATATAAACTCCTAATATTTAAGCGACTTAAGATTAGGATATTTTAAAATAAGAAGTAGAAAAACTAAATAGAATATAGAAGTAGAAACTTTAAGTAAGAATAAAAAAATAAGGCTTTATAAGATACTTACTATTTTATAGTAATTATATAAATAGGTTATATTACTTAATAAGGGCGGGTTTCCTATATTTCTTATATATATTATAAATTTAGGCTACTTTATAACTTATCTTTATAAGCTTCTTTATAATCTTAAATTTAATAATAAGCTCTTTATTAATAATATAATCTATAAACTAATAGTATTATAATATTAGAGTTAGGTAATTATATATAGATTATAAGCTTATAATCCCTTTATTTATATTATAAGGCTTAATATAAAGAAATATACCTAAGTAATTATTAAGTAGAGTTAATTATTAATAAATATTAGTAGATTATTAAAGGCCTTATTTTAAATTAACTAGGTACTATATTTTAGCTTTATAAATAGGTAAAATAATTTATTAATAATACTACTACTTAATAGATATTATTAATAGGTATTAGCCCTAATTTTATTCTATACTTAAAGGTATTTATTACTTAAAGTATTTATATTATCTTAAAGTTATACTTAATAGTAATTTATATATTAGCTATTCTTTTATTAAACTTTCTCTTTTATATATTTAAGTAGCCTATATATAATAATATAATAAATTCTATATACTTATAAGCTTTATTACTAAATAGATCTAGAACTTACTACCCTTAAAATACTTAATATAACTAGTCTTATATATTAGAAGTTTATAATATTATTAAGTTATTTACCTTTCCCTTAAATAGGTTATATAATATATTAATTAAACTATCTAGGTATATTACCCCTAAATATATTATATTATATACCTTTTTATATATAAAGTAGAAGAACCTCTAGTCTTCTTTTAATTAATAGAAGCGCTAAAATATTCTATTAATAAACCCCTAAATTATAGACCTCCTATATATTTTACTTATATATTTAATTATCCTTATATACCTCTAGATCCTATTATATTTAAGAATAGGATACTAGTATAAGATAGGATTATAATAATTATATAAGTACTTAAGGATATTATTAATTATAATAGAAATAAAGGAGGAAGACTAGCTAAATATTATTAATAACTTATATAAAGGATATAGGTATAAGAATTTTATTAGAATAAGATATAAAGTAAGCTTTAAGCTAGGTTAATAAATATATTATTAATTAATACTTTTAAGGTTAAAATAAGTAAGTAATTAATATATCTTATCTTTAATAAATTTAAATATCTACCTTATTTACTTAGGTAGGAAATTATTAAGACTCTACTCCTTACTCTAATACTTAACTAGTAGGATATAGGCGTAGCGCGGGACTTAACTAATATAATATAAACTAAGGATAAAGAGAGCTAGAGTAGTTATATATATAAATTCTTTATTAGAATTAATATTTATAGTATATTATTATTATTAATATAGATAAGTAGATAATTACTTAAAGGGATTCTACAGGTAAATCCTAGATAGGTAGGGCTAAGTAGTAACGGCTTATATTTAGGTAAATTCAGATTAGGGTTAGCGTACGGCTAGACCCGTACAAATCATTAAATAAACGTTAAATAATCTCACTGCAAAACCTGTCTAATCAAGACATATCTTTGAGAGGCGCTATAAGCATTCCACAGACTCTTCAAGTACTCTCTCCTACCTCTTCGATCTCCAGCATTCTTCAGTCTGGATACAGTTCTTTTGTGGGACGGAGCCCCGCTCCTATCTTTCAAAACGATTCAACTGGGTATATAGGTCTCAATCCAGTCGAACTTCGATATAGAGGAACACATGAGGCGAATCTCAGGCATGTACTTTCGGAGATCGAAACGCTCTATGGGACTGATCATTGTGAATATCGGCACAAGCTGAAAAACCTGGGTGCACTGATGATAGACCAGGGCAGATACAAGTCTGCGGAAGAAACATCGCGAAGGTTGATAAGCATCACTCCAAACGTGCATAGCAAAAACCGCAATGATATGTATGATGCTTTAGATCTTCTAGGAAAAGCTTTGCTTCACCAAGGACTTTTTTCTCAATCGGAAAAGCTGTTTCGACAAACATTCACAGCCAGACGGAAGGCGCAGGGTTCGGAGCATCCAGATACACTGATCAGTCAAGGTAATCTTGCATCGACATATCGGGAAGAAGGACGATATATCGAGGCGAATTAGCTACACCTGCGAGTGTTGGGGACGAAGAAATGCGTGCTAGGAGCTGAGCATCCAAAAACATTGAGCAGTAGAGGTAATCTTGCGTTGAAATTAGAGCTTCTCGTATTTGACCCGTGGTTTCAATTCTCAACGGATTTGATTACCATATTGCAAATTAAATTAATCGAAAGTGAACGCACTGTCGACATAATTTGTAGCAGTATATATAAAGAAGCTAAATTGTCTCATGTGTGATTGATTGATCGAGCAGTCGGAACCCTTCTTTATCGAGAATGCTATGCGGCTATGTAACAGACAAATCAGGCCTCACCGCTTACCCCTGAAGAGTGCTTTCGATGCTTCAGGTCACGTATGGCAGTCAATGCAACATTTATGTACAACTAGTGTAATTTCATTGTTTGGCCTCGCTGGTGTTGGATATCAGTATCAGCCCTATATGCTTGGCATGGACTACAAATAGCCAACGTGTCCATAGCTAGACAATCAACCGTTCCATCAACTATTCATCAGGTTATGAGCCCGGCTAAGCGCTATCGTA
>JAABUP010002691.1_pt1 | contig 33497 bp, 25 predicted proteins | sample 5559201 | NCBI WGS metagenome assembly JAABUP01 (sample SAMN10711887, study PRJNA513373) | rock metagenome | isolation source: Antarctica rocks | place: Antarctica
TGCAGGACAAGGTGCTGGCATTCATCGCCTACGACAATCGGACGATGGCCCAGCCCTTCAAGTGGACCTACCAGGGCAAGGCCCTCATGGCATAATCCACAGGGCTATTCCAGCCGCGCTGTACTAGAGGGCACGCGCTCAGGGGCGCCATGCGGCCACACGAGCGGCCAGCCAGGCGTCATCCGCCGGCTGGAAGCGCGGTGGTGACGGGACGTCGCGATAGTCCAGGCGCTCGGCATAGAAACGTGCGTAGGTGCGTGCGAAGGCATCTTGGAGATCGAGCACCGCATCGGGATGATCGGCGGTCAGCAGCACCGCGATGACCGGCAGCGAATCGCGGAGGTTCCAATACCAGACCGCGAATTCGTCCGCCGTCTCCGCCCGTTTCAGGAGCGCATAATAGTCGCTCAGGCCCGCCACCTCGGGTGGCCGCTCGCCCGCGCGCAGCAGATCGATCTCGATCCAGTGGACCGGGGCTGCCAGCAGGTCGCGCCGCTTCCGCAGGAACGCCTCGCGTCCCGCCGTGCCCGCCGCCTTATTGGTTGGCGAAAGCACCTCGATGACGGCCACAACGGTATGATTGCGGCCATCCCGGATTTCCAGGTAGCGCTGGCGCAACTCTTCTGGGAAACGGGCAGTCACCCGCACCGGCTGCGTGATCGAGCGATCCGCGACGACGGTCGGCTGACCGCCGAAAGTGCGTCCGGCATCAACCAGGTACACGTCCGGCTTCACCGGGGGGCGCGGCGCTACACCGAGATCGACGACATAAACCGAGGACTGTTCCTCGACATAGAAATGCGGTCGCACCCGAACGCTCAGCGCCTCGTCGAGCGCACCGATATAGCGATTGTGGAAGCTTTCCCACAGGCGCGGCTCTTCGAGGAACGGATCCATCCCCGGGAAAGGCGAGGTCATCGCGTCAGCCCTTGTCTCTCTGCCATAGTCGGTGCGGTGCGCGGCACACCGCGCACCGCAGAACCGAGTATAGCAGGGCCGATCGGAGACTGGCTCACCGTTGCCTTCCATGCAGGGTCAGGGGCTCTTCACTGACTGGTCGGCGCGGGTGCAAGCGCTCCGCACCTATTGCGGGATCGACCTGCTCGCAGATCCCGTACCAGCAGCACCGCATCTGTAAGCCAAGTCCGTGGATGCTTTCACCCCTTGTCGCCCGCGTCGAATGTCGGTACAGCAACAGTATCCGGTATATACTACCGACCAAAGACCGCGAACGGTGCGGATGCGGGGGCGTGCGAACGGGTGGAAGAGAAGAGGGCATGGCGATAACCGCGAATCGGACCGATGTGCGCGCGCAAGAACGCGCCGTGCCCAGCAATGCGCTGCTCTACCTGGCGGTGTTCATCGGCGGTGTCTCCTCGATCGGCATCGAGATCACCGCCTCGCGCCTGATCGCCCCATACTTCGGCAGCTCCACGATCATCTGGGCGACGGTGATCGGGCTGACCCTGCTCTATCTCTCGCTCGGGTATTATATCGGCGGCAAGCTCGCCGATCGCTTCCCGACCGAGCGCTTCTTCTACAGCACTTTCGTCGTCTCGGCGCTTGGCACGGCGATCATTCCGCTCCTCTCGCGCCCGATCCTCAACGCCTCGCTCAGCGCCTTCAACAACCTAAACGTCGGCGCGTTCTACGGCGCGCTGCTCGGCATCCTGGTCCTCTTCATCGTCCCGATCACCGTCCTCGGCTGCGTCTCCCCGCTGGCGCTGCGCCTGCGGCTGCGCGGCGTCGAGGAGGTCGGCGGCACGGCGGGCGCGCTCTACGCCCTCTCCACCGTCGGCTCGATCGTCGGCTCCTTCCTCCCCGTCATCGTCCTCACCCCCTACCTCGGCACCCGCCGGACCTTCTATATCTTCGCCCTCGCCCTCGGTCTGATGGGGTTGATCGGCCTGCTGCGCGGTCGCAACCTCCGCGCGGTCGGGACGACGGTCGCGGTGCTGATCCTCGTCCTCGCGCTCGCCCTGTTCGGGCCGAACGGCAACCTGCGCCAGGCCGAGGCCGGGCAACTCCTCTACGAGGGGGAATCCGAGTACAACTACATCCAGGTCGTTCGCAACGGCGACGAGGTCGGGCTGGTCCTCAACGACGGCCACGCGATCCACTCGATCTACAACCCGAACCAGCTCCTCACCGAAGGGCCGTGGGATTACTTCATGATGGGGCCGTTCTTCAATCAGCATCAGCAGCCATCCGATGTGCGCTCGCTGGCGCTGATCGGCCTCGCGGGCGGCACCACCGCCCGGCAGTACACCCAGGTCTACGGCTCATCGGTGCAGATCGATGGCGTGGAGATCGACCCGGAGATCGTCAAGGTCGGGCGCGAATACTTCAACATGAACGAGCCGAACCTCAATGTGATCGTCGAGGACGGGCGCTATTTCCTGCGGACGACCGCGAAGACCTACGATGTGATTGGGGTGGACGCTTATCGTCAGCCCTACATCCCCTTTCAATTGACCACCAAGGAATTCTTTCAGGAGTCCGCCGATCACCTCAACGAGAATGGGGTGATGATCCTCAACGCCGGGCGTTTCGGCACCGACTATCGCCTCGTCAACGCCGTCGCCTCGACGATGCGCGCGGTCTTCCCGAATGTCTATCTGATCGATGTCGGGCGCTTCTCGAACACGATGGTCATCGCCACCAAGAAGCCGACACAGATCGGGAACTACGCCGCCAACATCGCCAAATTGCCGCAAGGGTCGCCGCTGCGGACGATCGGCGACCTCAGCCTCAGCACCGGTAACGTACGGGAGTGGACCGGCAATGACATGGTCTTCACCGACGACCACGCGCCGATCGAGTTCGTGATCGACCGCCTGATCGTCGATGCCGCCCGCAAGGAGACGGAGGGCCGGTGAACGCACGCACGCACGCGCCGACGGACACGGCGGAGACTGTCGCCCTCCCACGCCCTTTCCGCTTTGCCAGCTTCGCCGCCGCACCCGGCGTGCGTCATGGGATCACCGGACGCGCCGCCGCGCTATGGCGCGAGGGGGATATCAGCTACGCCACCGGCGGCGACCCGGCGGCGGTCTTCGCCAACCGCGAGCGTTGGGCGGCGAGCATCGGTGTCGATGCCGCCGCGAGCGTGGCGGTGCGGCAGGTGCATGGCAATACGGTCGATATCGTGACCGCCGATGCGCGCGGACGCGGCGCGCGCAGTCTCGACACGGCGACCGTCCCCGCCGCCGACGCCCTCCTGACCGACGCGCGCGACATCCCGCTCCTGCTCGCCTTCGCGGACTGCACGCCGCTCCTTTTCCACGATCCGCACCGTGGCGTCGTCGGTCTGGCGCACGCGGGCTGGCGTGGCACGGTGGCCGATATCGCGGGGGAGACGGTGCGCGCGCTGGTGCGCCACTACGGCTCCGATCCGGCACGGATCATCGTCGGTATCGGCCCGGCGATCGGGCCGTGCTGTTACCGGGTCGATACGCCGGTGATCGCGGCCTGGGAGGCGCTCGGCGTGGCCGATGCCGCCGTCGCGCGGGAGGTCGCGCCGCAAGGGGGCAGGCGGCAATGGCGCTTCGATCTCGCTCTTGTCAATCGCCGCCTCCTCGAACGGGCAGGGATCACCCCGGACCACATCGAGGATGCCGCGTGCTGCACCGCCTGCCACGTTGCCGCATACCCCTCACATCGCGCGGAGGCGGGCCAAGCAGGACGCTTCGCGGCGCTCATCGCCCTGACCGAGGGCAACAAGGGAGGGGAAGGCCGATGAGCGAGCAGACCGGCACTACAACGGCGCTCGCCACCCGCATCGCCACGGTGCGCGCGGAAATCGCGGCGGCGGCGGCGCGTGCGGGGCGCGATCCTGGCACTATCACCCTGATCGGCGTCTGCAAGACGGTCGAGCGCCCGACCGTGGACGCCGCCTACGCGCACGGGCTGCGCCACTTCGGCGAGAACCGCGTGCAGGTGGCGAAGGCGAAGTTCGGCGCGGATCGCCCCGCCGATCTGGTCCTGCACCTGATCGGCTCGTTGCAGACGAACAAGGCGCGCGACGCGGTCGCCCTCTTCGATCTGATCCATTCGGTCGATCGCCTCGGTCTGATCGAGGCGCTGGCGAGCGCCGCCACGCGCGCCGGACGCCGCCTGCCGGTCCTCTTGCAAGTAAACATCGCCGGTGAGGAGAGCAAGCAGGGCTGCGACCCGGACGAGGCGACCGCGCTGGCGGCGGCGATCGTCGCGCACCCGACCCTGGAGCTGCGCGGCCTGATGACGATGGCCCCCTACGTGCCGAGCGAGGAGGCCCGCCCGGTCTTCCGCGCCCTGCGTGCACTGCGCGACGAGCTACGAGGGCGCCACCCCGATCAGCCCCTCCCCGAACTCTCGATGGGCATGACCAACGATTATGGGGTCGCGATCGAGGAGGGGGCGACGATCGTCCGCGTGGGCCGCGCGATCTTCGCCGAGTAAGCGCGTGCCCAGGCCGCGCTACGAGCACAATATCGGCGTAGCGCATGTAGCCTACGCAATACTAAGCACGCAAAGGGGGGCGCGGTCGATGACCGCGCCCCCGCGTTGACTTCACACCGCTCGATCTTCGAGCGTTAGCCCTCGAAGCCCCCGAAATCGCCGCCCATGTCGTCGAAGCCGCTGTCGAAGCCCGGATCCCCGGCGGCCATCGTATCTGCGCCCGTCTCGTCAGCCGGGGCATCGGTGCCCGCGTCCGCGCCCGCATCCGCCCCACCATCGAAGCCGGTGTCGTTGGCGAAGAACTGGCCGGCGATCGCCGTGCCGATGAACGTCCCGGCGACGCTGGCGAGCAGGGTGCCGGCGATCATGCCGCCCATCCCCATGCCGCCCGGGCCACCAGCGCCCATGCCGCCGCGATTCCCGCCGAACGCGCGCTCTAGCGTGCCTGGCTGGCGCATCTCGGCGCGCGTCGCCAGCCGCGCCAGCGCCTGGGGATCGCTGCTCGCCCCCGCGCGCTCGCTCTCCGGCACGTTGGTCGAGAGCCCTTGCAGTGCCAATTGGCGCTGTTCCGGTGTCAGCCGGGCGAACGCCTCCGCGTGCGCCTGCTCGATCGTCGCCGGGGGCGCGGTGCGGAGCATGTAGCGATACCGCTCCACCGCCTGCTCATCCTCGCTCAACGGCGGGCGAGTGGGCTGCTGCGTCATGGCGTCACGACGCAGGGGTTCCTCCACGCCACCGAATAATCGCCTGAAGAAACTCATGACTCGTCACTCCTCCTGTCCTTGGTCGGCATACTGAGTTTGTTATCGTACAGCCAACCTCGTTACAGATATGCAAGAGGCATACCGTTGGTGACAGAGTCAGTCGGCGATCGGCAGTGGTGATGTGGGTGCTGATACCGATGATAGCGCCTGGTGGTCCGTCAGGGCTGATGGCTGCTCGCCGAGCGTCGCGGGCTCCTCCTTTCATGATGCGGCCGCCAAGGGGCACGGCACGATGCGGCGGACGCGCAGCGAGCACGACGACGGACACTGGTCGGGTCGCGCTCGCTCGGTGCCAGGCACGCCGCGCCCCTCCCGGTGGTCGATGCCGTTGCGACAGCAGGCAGGCTGGTCGCATGGCGCGTGGTGATCAGCAGGGGCGGTGGCCTTCCGCGCCGGAGGCGCTTCGACGGTGCCTCCGGCGCATAAACGGTTTGCTGTCCGGTCGTCCGTCCGCATCGTCCCCGCACACCTGGCTGCGGTGTTCGCGCGGTATCCAGACCCGCGACCTCGCCCACGCCTTGACAGGTTTTCGGTCGCGCTTCTAGGGTTGGAAGAGTTCGCGCAGCCCTTCGGTCAGGGTGGCGGGTCGGTGTCCGAGGAGTGTTTCGAGGTCGGTGCTGGTCTCGTCGAGCTGGTTATCGCGGATGTCGGAACAGAAGCCGAGCATGTGGCGGGCGGCTTGCTCGGGCATCCCGGCCTGCACGGCACCGGCGACGTACTCGTCGTCGGTGATCGGGGTGTAGGTGATGGTCTTGCCTGAGATCTCGGTGAGCGCGGCCGCGACGTCGTGGAAGCTGTAGGCCCGGGGTGAGGCGACGACATAGGTGCGGCTGTCGCCTCGGTGGTCGAGCATGGCATTGGCGAGCGCCTCGCCCATCTCCCTGCGTAGCGCGTAGGCGACTTTGCCGTCGCCGGTCGGGACGCGGATGACGCCGGTGCCGAAGACGCGCGCGCCACCGACGTAGAACGTCACGGCGTCCAGGTAGAGGGCGTTGCGGAAGAGGATGTGGGACAGCCCGCTGCGGCGGATCCGGTCCTCGGTCGCGAAGTAGTCGGCCATCAGCCCGTTCTCCGAACCCTGGATGTCCCGGAGCGACCGGCTGGCGAACCCGAGCAACGCGACGCCCGCCTTCCGAGCGGCGTCGATCACGTTCTGGTGTTGCTGCACGCGACGCTGCGGTGCGTTGCCGGCGATGAGCAGGACACGGTCGACGCCGTCCATAGCCCGTGCGAGGGCGTCGGTATCGTCGTAGTCGCCGACGTGGATCGCGACGCTGCGGGCCTTCAGGTCGGCGGCCTTGGCCGGGTCGCGCACGAGCGCGGCGACCTCGGTGGGCTCGGTGCGCCGCAGCAGCTGATCGATGACGGCCGTACCGAGCTGGCCGGTGGCTCCGGTGATAAGAATCATGAAAACCTCCATTTCGTGGCGTTACTCCGAGGGCATACCGCGCGTTACCGCCCTCGGCCACCGGGGGCCAACCCCGATATCAACGACAACATTATAGCATTACCATCGATAATGCAACCAGTGAAAGCAATATCCTGCTATCATCGTTAATGAAGCGATCGATGGATAGCGGTGAGAGCGAGGCGGGGATGGCTATGCGGGGGGATACGCGGGAGCGGATCGTGCGGTCCGCCGCCGCCTTGTTGGCGGCGGGGGGGCGGGACGCGGTCTCCTCGCGCGCGGTGGCCGCCGCCGCCGGGGTTCAAGCGCCGACGATCTATCGCCTGTTCGGCGACATGCGCGGGCTCCTCGACGCGGTGATCGGCGTCACGCTTTCGGCATATGTACGCGAGAAGGCGGGAGGGGAGCGCGCGGGGGATCCGGTGGAGGACCTGCGCCACGGGTGGGATCTCAACATCGCGTTCGGCCTCGCCAACCCGGCGATCTACCAGCTCATGTACGGCGACCCCAGGCCCGGTGCCGCGCTCTCCGCGGTCGTGGAGGGGGGCGAGCTCCTGCGCGCGCTGGTCGCCCGCGTGGCCGAGGCGGGTCGTCTGCGCGTCGGGGTCGACCGTGCCGTGCAAATGATCCGCGCCGCCGGATCGGGTGTCACGCTGACGCTAATCGGCACCGCGCCCGCAGAGCGCGACCCCGCGCTCTCCACGACGACCCGCGAGGCGATCCTGGCCGCCATCATCGCGGACGAGCCCGCGCCGGAAACCACGGCAGGGGGTGGCCTGAATCGGGCCGCACAGCGCGCCGTGGCCTTGAAGGCCGTCCTCGCCGAGGTGCAGGCCGAGTTCACGCCCGGCGAGCGGACCCTGCTCGCGGAGTGGCTCGACGCGATCGCCACGCTCGCCCGCTGAGTTCTTCCGCGGCGAGCGCGGTTGACCGGACGCCGAATCGGCGGGTGTACGATCGTAAACTCGGTCGACGGGCCGCGTACCGCGCGCAACGGCCCGATCCCTGGCGCAACACGGCGGTGCGCGCGCGGCTCATGCCGCGACAGTGTCGCGACCGCTGACCGGGCACCCACCACGAGTAATCTTTCGACAAACTACTACAGCGCGCTCGGAATATCTCGGGAGTATTCTTGGCGACACAGCAGGGAAATCGCACGGCGAAACCCCCGAGGAATACCGGACACGCTGTACTACGGACCCCAGACCACGGACTTCCCTACTCACGACTCACGACTCACGTCTCGCTCACTGTCCCGCGAGTTGCTGCAGGAGGCGCTCCATCTCGCCGAGTTCGCTGCCGTAGGTGGCCCAGTCGCCGCGCTGTGACGCCTCCTTCGCGCGGTTGAGATGATCGAGCGCCTGCGCCGCGAGATCGGCCTGCGAGCCGGTTCCACCCGTAGCGGGCGGCGTCGGTGTCGCCGAGGGCGTGGTGCCCGCCTGTGCAAGCACGATCCCCTTCTTCCCCTGCGCCAGCGCCAGGAGCGCCGTATCGAGGCGATCGCTCATCACCACGCCCTGATTCGGATTGGAAGAGGTGACGAGGATCCGCTCCAACTGCGGCAACCCGTTCGTCGACGCCTGCAAGTAGAGCGGCTGCACGTAGAGGAGCGCGTCACCGAACGGGATGACGAGGAGATTCCCCCGGATCACCGACGAGCCGCGCTGATCGAGCAGGCTGAGCTGCGAGGAGATCTCCGGCTCCTGATTGATCCGGGCCTCGATCTGCTGCGGGCCGTAGACGAGCGACCCTTGCGGGAAGGTGTAGGCGCGTAGCTGCCCGTAGTTCGCGCCGTCCGAGCGCGCGACCATCCAGGAGACCATGTTGTCGCGGTTCGCCCCCGCAGGGGTGAAGGGGAGGATCAGCGCGAACTCCTCGCGGCTCTCGCCGGGCAGGCGAATCGTGACGTAGTACGCCTGCATCCGCTGCACCCGCTCGGCATACGTCTCACGCGCCACCGCCCACAGGTCGCCCTGATTGTAGAACGCCTGCGGATCGGTCATGTGGTAGCGCAGGTAGCGATCGGCCTGGATGTTGAAGAGATCTTCCGGGTAGCGGAAGTGCGCTGTCAGGCCCGCAGGCGCGGCGCTGAGCGGGGTGAAGAGGCCGGGGTAGATCTTCCGGTAGGTCTTCAGGATCGCGTCCTGCTCATCGATCGCGTAGAAACGCATCTCGCCGGTGTACGCATCGACCGTGACCTTGACCGAGTTGCGGATGTAGTTCAGCGAGCCATCCGCCGTGGCGGTCGGCATGGAATACGGGAACCGGTCGGTCGTGGTATAGGCATCCTGGATCCAGATCAGGCGACCATCGAGGATCACCAGGTAGGGATCGGCGTCCAGTTGCAGGAAGGGTGCGACCCGCTCGATCCGATCGGCGATCGTGCGGTGGAAGAGGATCCGCGAGTCATCGGTGAGGGAGCCGCTGATCAGGATATTGGTGTCGCCGAGCGCCGCCGCGAAGAGGAGACGATTGAGCGGCGACCCGAGCGGCACCCCGCTCGTGCCGGTGTAGTTCGCGTATTCCTCGCTCCCCCCGGCGGTGCCGGGGCGGTCGAACTCGCGCTCCCGCGTGTTGACGATCGCGTAGTCGCTCGTCAGCGCGCCGTAGTAGATCTGCGGGCGAGTCAACGTCAGCGGCCCGTCACCGACCGGGGGGATGTTCCGCAGCACCAGCTCGGGCTGGCCCTGCGAGGTGAAGCGATTGGCCGGGTTGACCACCGCGCCGTAGCCGTGCGTGTAGACGAGGTGGCGATTACGCCAGGTCTGCGCGCGCTGATCGAGCAGATTACCGTCGAGCTCGCGCGCGGAGAGCATCGTCTGCGTCGGCGGCCCGCCACCGAGCTGGTAGCGATCGATATCGACATCCTCGAAGTCGTAATACTGGCCGAAGCGCTGGATCTGCCGGAAGGTCGTCAGGAGCGGGCGATAGTCCCAGAGGCGCACGTCGTTGACCGCCGTGGTATTGGCGGCGATCGTGCTCGTATCGAACGCCGCGTCCCCCTTCAACTGCCCGGTGGCGATCTGATCGAGGCCGTAGGCTTGCCGCGTCAGCCGGATATTGTTCTCGATGAAGGGCTGCTCCTGCCGGAACTCGTTCGGGCGCACGAAGAAGCTCTGGTACGCCGCAGGCGCGAGGACGCCGACGACGAGCGCCGCGACCGCCCACGCCCCCACCGTGACGAGGAGCGGGCGCAACCGCCGCGCGAAGATGTTCCAGAGGAGCAGCAACGCCGCCAGCGCGGAGAGCGCCATCAGGATGTAGTTGGCCGGGCGCTGGACGATCAGGTCGGTGCGCCCAACCCCGGTGACGACCCCGCGCTCCGAGTAGAGGAGCGCGAAATTCGCCAGCCAGTAGCTGAACGAGAAACAAGCCAGGAGCAGCGCCCCCAGCAGCGAGAGATGCCCGCGCGTCTCGCGTGGCAGGCTGAACTGTCGCTGGATCGCCACCTGACTGTAGCGCAGGAACGCGAGTACCCCGACCGCGACCAGGGTGAGGAAGAGCAGGCCGATGACCCACCCGCGCGCCGTGTCGAGCAGCGGCATGGTGAAGACATAGAACGCGGCGTCGCGCCCGTAGATCGGCTCGGTGATGCCGAAGTCGGTCCGATTGAGGAAGCGCAGGACCGTCCCCCAGGCGTCCGAGGCCGCAGTCCCGAAGAGGAAGGCGACGACCACCCCCCCCGCCGTCGCCGCCAGGGTAATCAGGCGCGGTGCCAGCACCACCTGACGCCCCTGTGCGCCCACCGGCGAGCCGAGGAGTTGACGTCCGGCGTGGCGGACATTCAGCGCGAAGAAGAGGCCGGAGATGAGCGCCCCGCCCGCGAAGAGCGCCCCCTGCGTCACATAGCGCGTCAGCAGCACGCCGCGCAGATCGAGCGAACCGAACCAGAGCCAGTTGATCCAGAAATTTGCCGAGAGCAGGGTAAGAGCCAGGATCGCCGCGAGCACCCCAACCACGATGATGATCGTTCGCCGCACCGTCAGCCCTCCTCCACGAATCACGGCGTGGCAACCTCGCCAGCCGGAGCGCAACGGCTCGTCGCCCACAGATACGCACGCGCGCCGCGAATGGCGTCACTCGGCGCAGGAGATCGCGGGCGCGACCCTTGTTGTCGTCCGGGCCGGGTGCTACTATCTGAGAATCGAACGTACGCTAGCGAGCGGGAGTGCCGCGATCCCTGGCGCACGGGGCGGCGGGGAGTAACCGTGCAAGCGACGAGTCTGGCGAGCGGGAGTACCGGCAACGCCCTGGTGATCGAACACGCAGGGGCCTCGCTGTTGGTCGATTGTGGCCTCGCCCCGCGCAAGCTGGCCGCGCTACTGCGCGAGGCCGGAGTCGCCCCCGCCGATCTCAGCGGCGTGCTGATCACCCACGAGCACAGCGACCACGTCGCCGGGATCAACGCGATCCCGCGCAAATCCGAAGTCCCCTTCTACATGACCGTCGGCACGCGCCGCGCCAATCCGCGCGTGGCCGGGGTCGAGGCGTTCACCAATCGCCCGGTCATCGAGCAGCCGCTCGGCAGCACCCGCTCGGTCGGCCCCTTCGAGGTCACCTCGTTCCCGGTTTCGCACGATGGCGCGGAGGTTTGTGGCTATCTGATCGAGGCGGCGGGTCGTGCGGTGGCGGTCTTCACCGATCTCGGCGTGGCCGAGTCGCACCTCTACGAGCCGCTCGCGCGCGCGGAACTGCTGGTGATCGAGTCGAACCACGACGAAGGGATGCTCTGGAACGGCCCCTATCCCTGGCATCTGAAACGGCGTGTGGCAAGCCCGCGCGGCCATCTCTCGAATGTGGCCTGCGCCGGACTGCTCTGCGATGTGCTGCCGACACCCGGGCGCGAGATCTGGCTGGCGCACCTCTCGCGCACGAACAACCGCGCCCCGATCGCCAGCAGCGCCGTCCGCAGCATCCTCAACGCCTTCGGCATCAAGGACGACGCCCACACGATCCGCGTCCTCCCGGAGCAGGGGACCGAACTCCGCTGGCACCCCGCCGCGCGACAACTCGCGCTCGGTATCTAGCGGCTCAGCGGGCGGGCGCGTGGCACACCACCATAGCGGCATGATGGTACAGCGGATCGCCCCCAGCCCGCGTAGGCGGGCTGCGCCGGTGCCGCCTATGGCTGCCCGCAGCCGGGGGCATTGTGCCCTTCATGGGTAGCGGCTACCCTCCGGGGTAGCGGCTGCCCTCCGGGGTACTTCAACCCCCGGCACCCCGCGCCGTCGAGCCGACCGGGCCACGCACAACGCGCGCCGCTCGATGCCTCAGCGCGCCCGCACGGCGACACGAGCACCATCGTTTAGCGCGCAGAATTATCCATGAGTTCCCGGGCGTAATTGCTCAGCGAGCGTTGATAGCGAGGCAGATAAGGCGCGAGCGCCGTCAGGGCGATGCCAACCGCTTCGCGCTCACGCCCGGTATCCACCAACAGCAGCGCCAGGAAGGCGCCGATCGCATCATCTAACTCATCTGACCCGCGCTCGCGCTCGGCGCGCAGCAGGGCGACCCCTTCCGCCATCTGCCCGGCGTTCCGCAATGAACTGGCGAGTTGGATCACCGCCCGCCGCCGTCGCGCGCCGCTCAGCCCGAGCCCGAGCGCCCGACGATACAGCGCCACCGCTCGCTCCTCATGGCCCGTCGAGTCCAACGCACCCGCCAGCTCGAACGCCGCGATCGGGCTGTCTACCGGCAGTTCCGCGACGAGTTCTTCCATCGCGATCGGGAACGCTTCCTCGCTGTAGTCATCGAAGGAGTCCCAGAGGGCCGCGAGACGCTGTTCCCATTCCATTGTCGCCCTATCTTCCTCTACTCGCCTACGCGAGTACGTGCCGCGTTGCACGCCTCCGTGGCGGGGTGGCCGGGGCCGTCCCCACCCGCCCGCTTCAGGGGCGGGTCGCCGCAGCAGCGGCGGGGAGCGGTCAGCCCCACCCGTACCCCGACAAGCGCTCGCGAAACGGAGCAACGTAGCAGTACGGCTACTTGCGTCCAGCGTCGACGTGGGGCTCCCGCCAGCAGTGTGCGCCGCCGGCCATTCAGCGCGCAAGAGATCGAAGACGAGCAGATCGCGGTAGAGACCACCCTTCACATCGAACCGATGTGTCCGTCCAACCGGGCGATACCCCTGCTTGGCGAGCGCCACTTTCCCGGATGAGCTACTCGCCACGGAGAACGCAGCGAACGCTCGCTCAGTCCGCCGCTTCCTCCGAGCGCCATTGCATGCTGTAGAGGTTATAGTAGTAGCCGCGCCGCGCCAGCAATTCATCGTGCGTGCCCATCTCCACGATCTCGCCGTGCTGCATCACCACCACCTTGCTCGCCTCGCGGATCGTGCTGAGGCGGTGCGCGATCACGAACGAGGTGCGCCCCTGGAGGAGGCGGCGCAGCGCGTCCTGGATGATCCGCTCGGTCTGGGTGTCGATGCTACTCGTCGCCTCATCGAGGATCAGGATACGCGGATCGGCGAGCAGCGCGCGCGCGAACGAGAGCAACTGCCGCTGCCCGACCGACAGGCTCACCCCGCGCTCGTGGACCTCCGTCTCGTACCCCTCCGGCAAGCGGACGATGAAATCGTGCGCGCCGACATCGCGCGCGGCGCGCTCGATCTCCTCGTCGCTGGCCTCGGGGCGCGCGAAACGGATGTTGTCGCGCACTGTCCCCCCGAAGAGGAACGTATCCTGCAAGACGATCCCCAGCTGCGAGCGCAGGGAACGCTGGTTAACCGTGCGGAGATCGTGCCCATCAATCGTCAGCGAGCCATCCCAGACATCGTAGAAGCGCATCACGAGGTTGATCATCGAGCTCTTGCCCGCGCCGGTCTCGCCGACGAACGCGACCGTCTCGCCGGGGCGGACGTGGAGATCGATGTCGCGTAGGATCGTCTTCTGCCCGTAGCCGAAGCTGACCCGGTTGAAGTCCACCTTACCGATGATCGGCGGCAGCGCGATCGCGGTCGGCGCATCCCGCACCTCCGGCTCCACGTCGAGCACCTCGAAGATCCGCTCCCCCGCCGCCATCGTCGCCTGCAAAACGGTGTACTGCTGGCTGAGGTCACGGATCGGCTCGAAGAAGCGGTCGATCAGGGCGATGAAGAGGACCAGCTCGCCGATCGTCAGCGACGTATTGAAGACAAGCCGCCCGCCGAGGACGAGGACCAGCGCCGTGGCGACCGAGCCGACGAGCGAGACGATCGGGAAGAGGATCGAGGAGAGGCGCGCGGCGTCGCGGTTGGTATTAAAATTCGCCCGATTCAGCGCATCGAAGGAGCGGAGGTTTGTCCCTTCGCGCGTGAACGACTGCACCACCCGCATCCCGCTGATGCTCTCCGCGAGGTTCGCGTTCACCACGCCGATCGTGCGCCGCGTCGCCCGATACGTCCCCACCGCCAGGGTGCGCCAGCGCCCCATGAATACCGCCATGATCGGCAGCACGATGAACGACAGGAGCGCCAGCTGCCAGTTCGTCGTCAGCATCAGGACGACGATCCCGACGAGGACCAACATGTTGGCGATGATCCCCGCGATCCCATCGCTGAAGAACTCGTTAATCACGCCGACGTCGTTCTGGATGCGCGTCATGATCGCCCCGACACCGCGCCGGTCGATGTAGGACATGCTCAACTTCTGGAGATGGCGGAACATCGTGTCGCGCAGATCGTAGACGATCCGGTTGCCGAGCCACGCGGTCAGATAGAACTCGCCCCACCCGGCCACGAAGCGAACCACCAATGCGACGAGGAAGCTCACGCCGAGCGCGTTGAGATGCCCGATCCGCTTGTAGAGGGTCACCTCGTCGATGCCGAGACTGAAGAGTTTCGGCAGCAGCAGGTCGCTGACCGACACCACGACCATCAGCGCGACGATACCGAACGCGCGCCGCTTGTACGGCACCACGAAGCCGCCGAGCCGTCGCGCGATCCGCGAGTCATACGCTTTCCCAAGCAGATCGTTGGGGTCGACGTTCATCATCGAGAGTACCCTCCGTGGTAAGTGATGATGGGTGGGTCAGTGGTGCGGAGTGGGCGAGTGGGCGAGAAAAGGGGCCGAGGAAAGGCTTCAGCGCATCGGCTGCCTACGTCGCACCCTACTTCGCCCACTGGCCCACTCCGTGCCACTACGCCCACTCACTTATCATCCGCGCTCAGCGCGTCGCGCATCACATCTTCCTGGTCGCGCAACTGGAGATCGTAGATCTCGGCGTAGAAACCACCGTTCTGGAGGAGTTGGATGTGCGTGCCGCGCTCCACGATCCGGCCATCCTGGAGGACAAGGATCTGATCGGCGTCCTTCACGGTAGTGAGGCGCTGCGCGATCACGAACGAGGTCCGCCCCCGCATCAAGGTGGCGAGCGCCTGCTGAATCTGATACTCCGTCTCGCTGTCCACGCTGGCGGTCGCATCGTCGAGGATCAGGATGCGCGGATTGAGCAGCAGGGCGCGCGCGATCGCGAGCCGCTGCTTCTGTCCCCCGGACAGGTTGGTGCCGCGCTCGCCGAGCTCCGTGTCGTAGCCATCCGGCAGCGCGGAGATGAATTCATGCGCCCGCGCCGCCTTTGCCGCCGCCACGATCTCCGCATCGGTCGCGTCGGCACGCCCGTACGCGATGTTCTCGCGCACGCTGACCGAGAAGAGGAAGGTCTCTTGTAACACCGTGCCGATCTGCGACCGCAACGAATCCAGGGTCAGCTCGCGGACATCGTGCCCGTCGACGGTGATCTGCCCGGCGGTCACATCGTAGAAACGCGGCAGCAAGTTGATGATCGTGCTCTTGCCCGCCCCGGTCGGGCCAAGCAATGCGATCGTCTGCCCCGGTCGCGCGGTGAACGAGAGCTCGGTGAGCGCGTCGCGCTGCTGCCCCGCGTAGCGGAAGCTGACCCCCTCGAACGCGACCTCGCCGCGCATCGGGCGCAGATCGACCGCGTTCGGGCGCTCCACGATCGTCGATTTGGTATCGAGCACCTCGAAGATACGCCCGCCGGAGGCGATCGCGCGCGCGATCCGGTTAACGATGAAGCCGATCCAGCGAATCGGCTCCGAGAGGAGGACGATGTAGCGGTTGAACGCCACCAGCGTGCCGATCGAGAGGGTACCGACGATCACCTGATAACCGCCATACCAGAGGATGACGCCGAGGCTGAGGCCGGAGAGGAACAGCACCGACGGGAAGAAGAAGGACCAAAGCTTGGCCGCACGCAGGTTGCGCGTGAAGAGCCCCTGCAACTCCTGCTCGAAGCGCACATTCTCGCGCTCCTCCTGCGCGAAGGCGCGCACCACGCGCGCGCCCGCCACATTCTCCTGCAAGACCGTGGTCATCACGCCGAACTGCTGCTGCACCGCCGCGAACATCGGGCGCACCGTGACGCCGAACTTCAACGACCACCAGACGAGCAACGGCATCGAGGCGAGGGAAATCAGCGCGAGCTTCCAGTCGTAGCGGATCAGGAGCACCGCCACCGCGATCAGCATCGCGAAGGCGAGGACCAGCGCGCGCAGGCTCATCATCAACATGCCACGAATGTTGTTGACATCATCGGTCACGCGCGACATCAACTGCCCGGTCTGCGCCCGATCGTAATACGAGAAGGGGAGGCTTTGTAGCTTGGCGTAGAGCGCGTTCCGCAGGTCGTAGCCGACCATCTCCGCCAGATACTGGAAGAGGTAGGAGCGCAGGAAGGTGAAGACCCCTTGCAACACCGCCAGGCCGATGATCACCAGCGCCGCATCGATCAAGAAGCGCATACTCCCGCCCGTCAGGCCGTTATCGATCACGTTGGCGAGCACCTGCGGGATATAGAGCTGCAAGCCGAGCGCGGCGAAGAGCGCGATGTAGGCGATAGTGAGCCGACGCCAATACGGCTTGAGATAGCTGAGGATGCGGAGGGTGATCTTCACCGTGACCTCTCCTTACCGACCGGCGTGAATCGGCTGACCTTGCTCGCGGCGCGAACGAGCTGCGCGTATAGGGGTGCTGCCGAGCCGCGACCGAACGCGCACGTACGGCGGGGGGCAGTCGGCATAGTGTAACATCTCAGCCGAAGAGGGAAAACGGTCATTGCTACAGGGGCGGGCTGCACTTTCGTACAGCCCGCCTATCGCATTTCTCTTGCCAAGTGAGCGAGACGATCGGGGCGATGCCGCAGATGACGCGCCCGACAGCGGAAGCGCCGCCCGCGCTTACTTCGTGCTGCGTTTCACAAATACGAGTCGGGTTGGCCGGGGCCGTCCCCACCCGCCCTCTTTGGGGAGGGTCGCCGCCGCAGCGGCGGGGAGGGGTCAGCCCCACGCCGTCACCCCACACGTATGCGTGCAACAAACTACTTCGGCAGCGCCTTGATCGCCTCGAAGGCGGGCCGATTGGTCCAGTCGCCGCGCAGGACCGACCAGGCATACTTCTCGTCGCTCGTCTGGATACTCGGCGTCGCGGCGTAATTGAGGTTCCAGAGGAACATCGCGCCCATCCACGGCCACTCCTCGCGCGCGATCGCGAACGCCCGCAGGATATATTGTGCCTGCTGCGCCTCGCTCGTCAGCGCGCAATACTCGTAGCCGTTCGGCGCGGGGAGGCCACCCTGGCAGGAGTCCCAGCCGAACTCGGTCAGCCAGATCTGCTTCGGCCCGTCCCCGGCCTCCACCATCACCGCGCGCTGATCCTCGACGCGCCGGAAGTAGAAGTCCAGCGCATTCTTCCAACAGTTCCCCTCCTGTGCGGCGTATTTCGGCGGACAGACCCCCGCGCCGGGGTTCGCCGGGAAAGCGGTATCCGGCGCATTGGCCGCGCTACCGGGGTGTGCGGCCAGCACATCGAAGTAATTGCGCCCCTCACCGTCCTGATAGGCGTAGAACTCGCGCAGGTATTCGACATCGTTGACCGCCACGGCGGGATCGTTGAGCCCGGTCGGCGTCAGCCCGCCGAAGAGGACGATGGCGTTCGGGTCCGCTGCCTTGACCCCGCCATAGCCCGCCTTCAACGTCGCGAAGTACGGCGCGATCGAGACCTGCCCGCCCACCTCACCGGCCAGATTCTGCTCGTTCCAGATCTCCCACGCCCCCACCGCGCCGGAATAGCGCGCCGCGAGGTAGCGCATGGTGCGCGCGAAGGCGGCGGTATTCTCCGGCAACGCGCCGGGATGCGACGGCGACGCCCACGCCGGAGCCTTCACCACGCTCACCAGCACGTTCGCGCCGCCCTTCGACGCCGCGCCGATGATCGTGTCGTAGACGGCGGTGTTGTAGCTCCCCGGCGACGGCTCGAATTCGCTCCACTGGAGCTGCACGCGCACCCAGCCGAACCCCGCCTCGTTCACTTTGCCCATCGTCCGCGTGTTGAAGCTGGCCCCGCCGCTATTACCGATCAGGAAGACGTTGAAGCCGTAGGCCAGTCCGTCCGTGCCGAGTGGCGTGATCGCCAGCGGCGGCGGTGTCGGCGTGGGGGGGATCGGCGTCGCGGTCGGCGGCAACGGCGTCGCCGTCGGGGGGAGCGCCGTGGGCGTGCGCGGGAGGCTCGTGGCGGTCGGGCTGACGCGGGCCACGGTCGGCGCGGCGGCTATCGTGGCGGCAGTCGGTGTCCCCGCGACGACTGCGGTTGCCCCGGTGGCGGTGCGGCTGAGAACCGGCGTCGCCCCGGCGTTGCCGGGACGCGCGGCGGTGGACGTGGACGCGGGCAGCGCCGCCACACCGGAGGCGACACCGCCGGGCGGGGTGGCACTCCCCCTCGCACTCACCGTACCCGTCGTGGCGACAGTGGCCTCGTTCCGCGTGCCGGTGTCACGCTCGGCGAGGAAGAATGCGCCCGCGCCGACGAAGATCAGGATCGCCACCGCCAGGACGAGATAGGGCAGGGTCAGGAACCGCCGCATCGAGACGCTCATTTCGTATAGCCGCGCCACGCATCAACGATGCGCCAGCGCGATTCTCAGCGCCGTCGCATTCGCGTCGGCGTCAGCATTCGGGATCGTATCACCGTCGTTGGAACGCGCACCATGCGATCCGGTTGTACCCGCAACACCGGAGACGCAGCCCGCGCCGCCGCTTGTCCGATGCCCGCAGCGGAGACTATACTGCCCCGTCACCAAAACGGCAGCATCGGACACTGCGGCTACCGGGCGGAGAGAGGGAGCGAGCATGGGCGGCGACGCGGGCGAGCGGGCGGGGCAGGAACAGCCAAGGGGCCTGGGCTATGCGGTGCATGGCGATCAGCGCGGCTCGTTGCCGGTCTTCGAGCGGCAGTGGCAGGAGATGCTCTCCGCCGAGGCCGAGCCGGAGTTCGGCCCGCAGGAACGCCTCTTCGCCGAGCGCAAGATCGAGGCGCTGAACGCGATCCTCCCCCCCACCCCGGCCACGATGCTCGAATGTGGGTGCGGCAGCGCGGAGGTCTCCGCCGCGATGGCCGCGCAAGGCTACGACTGCACCCTGCTCGATGCCTCCCCCGCCGCCATCCACGTCGCGCGGCGACGCTTCGAGCGGCGCGGCCTGCGCGCGACCTACACCCTCGGCAACGTCTACAGCCTGCCTTTCCCCGATAACACGTTCGATGTGCTCACCAGTTTCGGGCTGCTCGAACACTTCGTGGATGTGGAGAAGGTGATCGCCGAGATGACGCGCGTGATCCGTCCGGGCGGGATGTTCTTCGCGGACATCGTGCCGGAGCGCTTCTCGGTGCAGACGGTCGGCACCGTCTTCAACGCGGGCGTGCGCCTCGCCTATTACGGCTTGCAGGGCGATCCCCGGCGCGGTGCGTACGAGGCCGGACGCCTCTTCCGCCCCGACTTCTACGAGAACGACTACCCGCTCGCGCGCTATCGCCGGTACATGCACGACGCCGGACTGCGCGGCGTGGTGATTCGCGGGAACCGCCCAGTTCCCGTTCTCACCTTGCCGGGCGTCGTGGAGCGTCCCTACGTCGCCGCCCTGAAGCGCGGCGCGAACCTCTGGCGGCGCTTCGACGAGGCGGGCTCCCCGCTCACCAACTGGTGGGGCGCGGGCTGGTGGGCCTGGGGCGTGAAGCTGTCCCGTTTTTCTTGATTGGTAAGGGAAACAAGCACCGGACCAGACCGGTCTAATCCGCCCTTGCCGGTTGGTAAAAATAAATCTCAGGAAACCAGACAAACCAGAACCCCCGCCCAATCTGGGTCCGGGGTTCCTGCATTTTGGCAATTGACGGGTAGACTCACTGACCTTACAACGGTTTCAGGGCCTGGGACATCGGACCCAATCTGACATAGGGGCTAAGTGGTCGGTTTCGTAATTGTCTGTAGGGTTAGGCGGCAACCGCTGGGGCACGCGGTGATGGTGCTGCGGGGTTCGGCGGGGCGAGAATCGGCGGTGGCACCTCCGGGAGTGCAGCGAGGCGGTCCTCAAGGTGCTGGCGGGTGAAGCGCCAGTGGAAGGGCACGGCGGTGTCATTGTAGCGCAGCTCAAAGGCGAGCAAGCGCTGCTCGACCGCGGCGAGGTCGGGGAAGTCGTTGGGCGTCAGCACCTTGCGCTGGACGCTGGAGAAGTAGATTTCGATCTGGTTGAGCCAGGAGGCGTGGGTCGGCAGATGGACCAGGGTGAGCGTAGGGTAGCGGTCCTGGAAGCGCGCAACGGCGGTCGCGCCGCGGTGGCTGCTGCCATTATCCACGATCCAGAAGACGCGCGGGGCGCTGCGGTAGGGCTCTCGGGCCATCACCTGGTCGACCAACTGGTCGAACGGGCCGATGCCCGTCGTCGTGTCGCAACGGCCGACCACCCCACCACGGCGCACATCCCAGGCAGCGAGGTAGGCGACGGCACCGCCCCGGTTGTACTCGTGCGCCACGCGCCGTGCCTGACCTGGGCGGGGGGGCGTGGTCGCGTGGCAGCGCACGCGGGCCTGGATGCTGGTTTTCTCGTCCGCGCTGAGGACGCAGTCGTCCGGCGACAGCGGCGCGCCCTCCCACCACCCGGCGTACAAGTCGAGGACGCGCCCGGCTTTGGCGGCGAACTGTGGGTCGCGGGGGAAGAGCCAACTCCGGTGTCGCCAGGGTTTGAGCGCATCCCGATCAAGGATGCGCCAGACGGTGCTGCGGCTCATCGGCGGGGCCTCCGGGTGCGCCGCGATCAGCCGGGTCAGGTCCGCCGTGCTATACCGACTCAGCGGCACCGCGCGCTGCGCGGGCAGCTCACAGGCCAGCGCCTTCACCAGGGCGACCGCCGGCGGGGGGGAAAGCGGGCTTGCGCCCCCGCCCGCTCTGGTCTGCCAACCGAAAGCCGTCGCTTGCCCAGCGCTCGCGCCAATAGCGGACCCAATTCGCGTGCTTGCCGAGCGCACGCCCGGCCGCCTCGTTATCCAAGCGCGGGTTGTCGTGGAGCAGCAGCGCCAGCTCCGCGCGGTACACCTGTGCCTGCGGCGCGGTCTGCCGCCGCAGCAACGCCCGGCACTCGGCCGCTTGCGCCTCCGTGAATGTCGGTTGATACAGCGGGTCTGGCCCGGCCATCACGCACCTCCTCGCACGGCGCGTACTGTACCAGCCCCGCCTCTATCCCTACAATTATTTGTGGGATCGAGTACTAAGGCTAGTACATGGCGGCGTAGATACCCCCCTAGTATCAGGGCTGAAAAGCCTGTCACAGTGCCGCAAAAATTACCGGGGTACTTCAGCCCCGCCGTACTAGCGCCTGACCCGTGATAGCCCGCGATACAGGCTGACAGCTACCACGACCCCTACAATCTAACTAAATGGCACGGTCAGCGACCAAGGAAAGCGAAGTGGCAGAGGCGATACCCGGAACACTTCCACCAGTAATAGGACCGCCACGTTATAGATCAGATAGACCACTACGAACATCACCATCAAGGACAGGCTCTTACGACCCAGGCGAAGCAGCATACCCACCCCCACTACACACCACGCCGCTTGGCCTGATCCTACTGTGCTTTATGTGGTAGATGAATAGGTGAAAAGTGTGAACTGATAAAAGGATAAAGTCCTGACCAACCGGGGACCGGGACTGAAGTACCCCGGAGGGCAGCCGCTACCCATGAAGGGCACACTGTCCCGGCTAAGAGCTGCGGCCACGAAGTCCCCTCCGGGGACTAAAAACTGCGGCGCGGGGTCAAGCATTCTGCGTGGCACTGTAAAGGTTTGGAATAGTTCACTGACGCGCCCAAGGGCTAATTCCTGGTTTTCCTAGCAACCACGCCAATATCGAAGCACGCCGACGTTAACTATCGTTCCATATTGTCGGTAATCACAACCAGTTAGCATTGATGTCCTACTATTCCCGCTCAGAACTACTCTGCATTCTCACTTGCCAGACCGGCACCGAACGGCTATTATGTACGTACACTACGCCTGCCGGACAGTATGGTGGCGAAGATGGCAGCATCGGAGGAGCATGCAAATGCACCATGAGCAGATATTGCAGATCATCGACGACCTGACCGAGATCGGGCGCGAGGTGGACGAGTTCAGCGTCGCGGTGGCGTGCGGGGCGATCCCGGCGAAGCTGCCGCGCCACGCCTGGGTCCATCACCCGCTACGCGGCGACCTGATCCAGATCATCACCAACCTGGAGAGCGAGAAGCTGATCTACACCACCAAGCGTGGCTACTGGGGGATGTACATCACCAAGCTCGGGCAGCGGACCCTCGCGGCCCTCGCGGCCACCCCGCAGTCGGAGATGACGCTGGACACCCTCGAAGTCCTCCCCGCGCAGCCAGAGCCGGTGGCGGAGGAGGCGTGGGAGACGCCGCGTTCGGCGGCGCTCACGCTCACGCGGCGTCACGATCACTTCTACAGCACCCTGGCGCTCGCGATCGCCGGTCTTGGGGCATTGCTGATCTTCGCGTTCGGCCAGAGCGCCTACAGCCCGCTCGCGCGCGATAGCGCCGCCGCGCCGATCAACACAGCGGCCACCTCTTCGATACCGAGCGTTCTGCCGATCGCCGCGGTCATCACCCCGGTCCCGACCGTCGCACCGACCGTCCAGGCGACCAGGGTCTATGTCGTGGCGAACACCGGCGGCGAGGGACTTTTCCTGCGCCAGGCACCGAAGACCGGCACCAGGCTCTCGGCCTGGGCGGAGAAGACCAGGCTGGAAGAGATCGGCCCGGCGCAGCAGGTCGGCGGGGCCGACTGGCTCCACGTCCGCGCCCCGGATGGCAGCGAGGGCTATGTCCCGGCGCAGTTCACCGCCCCGGCGCAATAACCCGCCCCGCGTGACGAAGAGCCGCCTGCCCAGGCGCGGCGGGCGGCTCCTGGTTTTCCGGATTGCCGACGCCGCGATCGCACCGTCCCGGTGCAACAACCCAATCATCGGCGCAACGCAAATAGAAGAGAGGCGGGCCGTGTCGAACGGCCCGCCTCTCTTGCTGTGGTGGAGGTGAGGGGATTCGAACCCCTGACCTCTACAGTGCGATTGTAGCGCTCTCCCAGCTGAGCTACACCCCCACAGTTCGTCGCCCATCCGTCGCGAACGAGCGCAACGGAAGTATACGTATGGACCCGCACCCTGTCAACGGTTCCGCGCGGATTCGTCCGGGTCGATACAAAGTCGAAGATGCGGTAACGATCGTTGTGCGACGACGACGACCAGGGCTACCGTAGAGACATGGGCATCAAACTATCGCGCAACCCTTTGCGGCGGCACGATCGTTATCCGCGCCGCCATTATGAAGAAGCGAAGAACTCGCCCCGATTCGGGAGTCGCGGGCTCAGCGCGCCCAACTCGTGCCGGAGATCCCCTCGGCGTCGGTGAAGTCGCCGAGGCGCTGCGGCTTCCCGGCGGCGATCGTGCCCGTGGACTGATCGAGATCGATGGTGTAAAGCGCGAAGCCGGTATCCTGTTGCCGCAAGAACGCGATCTGCGTCCCGTCCGGCGACCAGCTCGCGCCGCGATCCTTGCCGCCATCGGTCAGCCGCTGTCGCCCGCTGCCGTCGGCGTGCATGATGTACAGGTCGGTCTCATCCGCCTTATCGGCACGCGCGGAGTAGACGAGCCACTGCCCATCGGCGGACCAGGCCGGGTCGTACGCGCCCTTCTTCTCGCTCGTGATTGCCCGATACGCGCCGGTCGCCGGATTAAGCGTGTAGAGTTGCGTCTCGGTCGCGCCGCTGGCGGCGTCGGTGACCGGGGCGACGAACGCGATCATGGCCCCATCGGGCGAGAGGGTCGCGCCTTCGATGTGGACGCCAAGCACTTTGGTGACGTTGACCGACACGGGTTTCCCACCGACGCCGCTCATCATCGCCAGATTGAAGGCTCCGCCATCGCGATCGGTGCTATAGACGATCCGGTCGCTCCCGTCCGCCAGCCGCGCCCAGGTCGGCCCGGTGAGCAGAAAGCTGAGGCGCACATAGTCCGCCGACTCGATCTGATAGCCCTTCGCCTGGTTGTCCGTCAGCGCGCGGGGGTTCTGCGCGTTGGTGTCGGCGAGCATCAGGTTCATGTAGCTCTCGCCGACCTGCACGTAGAGGATCGCGTCGCCAGCCGGGGACCAGCGCGGCTGACGAATGCTTCCACCATTGGTCAGTTGCGTGCCCTGGCCGTCCTGCCAGAGCCAGATATTGCCGCCGCGAACGAAGAGCAGTCGGCCCGTGGCCGGCGCTTCGGCGGCGGCCACCGCAGCAACAGCAGGAGCCGCCGCCACGTCTGCGGGAGTCGGCTTAGTGGCCCCGGTCGGCCGCCCGCACGCGACGAGCAGCACGGCGAGCAGGGCCAGACTCAGCCCGCACCAACGACGCTGCAAGCGCTGCCGCATCGCCACCGTCCCCCGAATCGCCCGCTCACCCATGCTCGCCCCCACCATAGCCACACGCCGCCAATGCTCGTCGCGCCTCCGCCGCCTCGTCCCAAGGGATCGTTCGGTCGGCATACACCATCGTATTCTCGTGCCCCTTCCCTGCCAGGAGGATCGTATCACCCGGCGCGGCCTGCGCGATCGCCCGCTCGATCGCCGCGCGCCGATCGGGCACGCACTCGTACTCGCGGCCCGCGCGCCAGCCGACGCCCTCCGCCCCCGCCGCGATCGCTCGCAGGATCGCCAGCGGTTCCTCGCCGCGCGGATCCTCGTCGGTGAAGAGGGCGGCATCGGCGAGGCGGGCGCAGACCGCGCCCATCTGCGCCCGCTTCGTGATATCACGCTCCCCGGCGCTGCCGAAGACCGCGACGAGCTGCCCCGCCGTCACCCCGCGCAGCAGCGTCAGAATCTGCTCCAAGGAATCGGCGTTGTGCGCGAAATCGACCACCGTGAGGAACGGCTGCCCCGCCTCGATCCGCTGCACCCGCCCCGGCACGCCAGCGAAGTGCGTCAGGCCGCGCGCCACGGTTTCGGGCGACAATCCGACTAGCAGGCAGACCCCCGCCGCCGCCAGGGCGTTGTAGACGTTGAAACGCCCGAGCAGCGGGGTCTGTATCCGGCATGCGCCCCAGGGCGAGGTGAGCAGGAAGACGAGCCCCGCATCATTCGCCGCGATCTCGGTGGCGCGGATGTCCGCCTCGACACCCAGGCCGTAGGTCCACTCCGGTGCGCCGACTGTCCGGCCCAGCAGCGACGCCGCGCCCGGATCGTCGCGATTGATGATCGCGCCGCGCGGCCAGCGCCCCTCTTTCGTCGCGAGCGGCGCGATCCGCGCCAGGAGTTCGCCCTTCGCGGCCAGATAGTTCTCGTAGGTGCCGTGAAAGTCGAGATGCTCGTGCGTGATGTTGGTGATCACGGCGATGTCGTAGGCGCAGCGCTCCACCCGGTGATTGACCAGCGCGTGCGATGACGTCTCCAGGATCGCCCACGCGACCCGCTCGCCCACCATCTCGCGCAAGAGGCGCTGCACATCGAGCGATTCAGGCGTCGTCTGGTGGATCGGGTTGCGCCAGCGGCGCGGCCCCACCTTCAGATCGACCGTGCCGATCAGCCCCGTCTCGACCGCCTGACCGAGGATCGCCTCGATCAGGAAGCTGGTCGTCGTCTTGCCCTTCGTACCGGTGACACCGATCAGCCCCAGTTCATGCGAGGGATTATCGTAGAAGGTCGCCGCGATCTGCGCCAGCGCGGCGCGGCTATCGGGGGCCACCACGACGCAGCGCGCGCGCGGATCGGCGACCGGCTCCTCGGCCAGGATCGCCGCCGCGCCGCGCTCCAATGCGGTCCCGATGAAACGGTGCCCGTCGAACGCCGCGCCGCGCAGCGCGACGAAGAGGCTCCCCGGCCCCGCCGTGCGCGAGTCGTAGGTGATGTCGCTCACCGGCACCGTCGCGTCGCCTAGCACGCGCGCCGCACCATGCAGCGCGGGCGGGGCGGCGAGGAGCGTTTCAATCGTCATGTCCAAGGAAGCTTCACCTTCGTCCAGCGCGGCGCTCACAGGAATCGTCGCCGCCTACGCGCGGCACGGACGTACGCGAAACGAACCCCGCCGCGCCCCGCTCATCGCCCAGTGCAGAGCGAACGATACCACGCGCCCGCCACCGTTGGACAGGCGCTCAGTGGGCTGTTTCACGAATACGTGTCGGGGTATTCTTCCCCGCTCCTCGGCCGGGCGGGTGCCCCTGGGCGGCGGGGTGCCGACAAGTAATTCTGCAATGCGGCGCTACGTGCGGCGTTGCACGCATACGGGTTGGGTTGGCCGGGGCCATCCCGATCCTCCCTTGTAGGGGATGGTCGCCGCCGCCGCGGCGGGGAGCGGTCAGCCCCGCTCCCGCCGTCGCCCCACATCTATCCGCGTACCTACGCGGTGAGTTGCTCGCCGATGACCTCGCAGAGCGCTTGCATCCCGCGCACCGTCTGCTCGTCGTCCGCGTAGCTGAACGAGAGGCGGATGTTGCGCCGCCCCTCGCCGTGGAAGAAGCAGGCGGTGCCGGGGAGAAACTCGACGCCGCGCTCGCGGCACGCCGCCAGGATGCGGGTCGCGTCGAGCCCTGCGGGGAGATCGAGCCAGATGAAGAAGCCGCCCTCCGGCACCCGCCAGGTGATCCCCTCCGGCATCCGCTCGTTCAGTTCGCCGAGCATCAGATCGCGCCGGTGGCGATAGAGGGCGATCAACTCCTGGACGCGCGCCTCCAACACCTCGTCCTTGCAGTACTCGTGGGCGATATGCGCGGCGAACGGGCTGCCGCCATCGACCTTCAACACGCTGAGTCGATCGATCAGCGCCTTGTCCGCCACCAACCAGCCGATCCGCATCCCCGCCGCGACGATCTTGGAGAAGGTGCCGAAGTAGGCGACGTACGACCCGCCCGCCAGCTCGTAGAGGGTCGGTAACTGCCCCCCCTCGAAGCGGAGGTCGAAGTAGGCGTCGTCCTCGAAGATCACGAAGTTGTACTCGCGCGCCAGCGCCACGATCCGGCGGCGGCGTTCCAGCGTCGTCGTCATGCCGCCCGGATTCTGGAAGTTCGGGATCATGTAGAAGGCTTTGGGGGCGATCCCGCGCGCGTGCAGGTCGCGCAGCTTCGCTTCCAGCACATCGACCCGCGCCCCATCATCATCCAGCGGGATCCCTTCCACGTTGACGCCGACGTTGGCGAACGCGCGCACCGCGCCGCTCCAGGTCGGCTCCTCGCTGAGGATCGTATCGCCCGGATCAAGGAAGAGGTCGATCAGCAGGGCCAGCGCCTGCGAGCCTCCGGAGGTCAGGAGCATGTTCTCCTGCGCGCAGCGGATCCCCTGGTCGCGCCCGAGCTTCTCGATCAGCAGGTCGAGCAATCCGGTATAGCCGCGCACCGCGCCGTACTGCAACGGCCCCTGCCCATGCGTGCTCATCAGCCGCCCGGTCGCCTCCGCGACCCCCTCGTATGGCAGGTGTACGGGGTCCGGGAACCCGGCGGTGAAGGAGATCATCCCCGGACCGCCGCCGCGCTCGCGCGCCTCGCTCGCGTTACGCCCGCGCACGCTGAACAGATCCTGGATCCCAGCCGTCGCCGTCATCGCCGCCCTCTCCCAGCCGTCGCGCGCGGCGCTGCCCCGCCCGTCGGTCACCACACTTTCGTCCAACGGCATCATTATCGCCGATCGAACGGCCAACGGGCGACCCCTGCCGGGATCGCCCGCCGCCCGTATCTTTCTGACTACTGACTACTCGCCCCTCTCACCCCTACTCGCCCGCGCGTCCGCGATCGAGCCGATTGCCGACCCCGATCGGGTTCGTCATGAACGAGGCTTCGTCCAGCGCTTCTTCCGCCGCCTCGCGCACAACCTCATCCTTGGTCCCGGCGAGACGCTTCAAGATGCGGATCGACGCATCGCCGCCGATCCGCCCCAGCGCCGCGACCGCCGCCAGCTGCACCTCGCGATCGTCGTCGCCGAGGAGCTCGATCAGCTGCGGCACCGCGCGCCGATCGCCGAACTCGCCGCTCGCGCGGGTCGCCTCGTAACGCAGCCCCGCCTCTTCGTTGTTCATCTCAGCGAGGATCGTGGATAGCCAGTGCTCGTCGAGGTTCCGCCCCATCGCGTAGAGGGCGCTCTCGAGCAGCTGCTCATCGTCGGACTCGTACGCCCGCTTGATCTCGATCGTGACCTCGGGATCGTCGGTGTAGACGGCGAGCGCTTCGAGCGCGCGGCGACGCACCTCGGTCGAGTCCTGCCCACGCACGAGTTCCAGCAACTTCGCGCGCAATGGCGTGAACCAGCGCGGCGACAACTCCTCCTCCGCCAGCAGTTGCGCGAAACGTCCGATCGCGCGGGTCGCTTCCTCGCGGACGATGCGGTCGGAATCGGTGACCCCTTCCTCGATCAGGTAGGCCAGGATATCCTCGCTGTCATCCTCCCAGAGTCCGGTGATCGCCTGCGTGCGGATGGCCGGGTCGGCGTCCCGCAACGCCACCTTCAGCACGCGACTGAAGGTATATGCGATGTTCTCCTCGCCGAGCTCGTTCATCAGCGTGACCAGCTGCCGCCGCGTATCGAGCGGCAGGCGCGGCCAGGCGCGGCGGATGACCGACAGCTTCGCGCGATCGAGATCGGAGAAGATCGTCACATCGGTCACCGTCGCCTCGCCGAGGCTCTCGATCCGCTGCGCGAATTCTTCCGCGCTCAATTCGGGGCGCGGGGTCAATGCGTCATCGTTGTCTATCATCTGTCTGCCATGTCCTTGCCCCGCTCAGGGGGGGCTATCTAGATGCGATGCGGCTGTCGGATCGTGAGGATCCGACAGCCGCGCGAGCGCCGAGAAGTGGGACCGATCCCGCGCCGGGGCGACGCTTAGAACTCCTCGTCCTCGTCCAACTCTTCTTCCTGGTTGCGGGCCGAGCGCTTCTTGCTCCCGCTCGCCGCCTTCTCCTTGATCGGCGGCTCGTAGAAGAACGCGCCAGGGGTATCCGCGTCCGCGACGAACTGCGGATACTGCGGCGACTCCATCACCTCGCGCAGCGCGCGCAGGCTGAAGGGGCGCTCGATGTTGACGACCGGCAACAACTCTTCCGGGGCCGACCAGTAGCGCGGCTCGCCCTTGGTGCCGACATTCTCCGCCGCGCGCTCGAAGGCCGCCCCGACCACCACGTCGGCTCGCCGTCGCTCCTTGTCATCGAGCGGCTTGACATTATTGAGGTTGGGGTAGCGCCCCTCGCTCAGCAACCAGCCCTCATCGACCTCGGTCGTGATCTGCTGCGGGCGAAAGACGTAGCGGTTACGACGCTCGTCGAGTTGCAGCGTGCGCTCCTCGCGCGCCGGGACGGTGCCATAGCGGATGATGAACTGCCCGTTATTATTCGGCGTCCGCTCGAGCATGAGCACCGAACCGGGGAGCACATTCTCGCGGTAGAACTCGTCGAATCCGGCCAGATAGCCGCCACGGCTGCCGGTCGGGTAGCGCAACTCCGCCAGGAAGGTGGCATACAACTGCGGCACCTCGAACCGGATCGTCGCCGTCTTCTGATCCTCGATATATTCCGCCGGGAAGAGGTCCACCAGCGTCCCGTCGAGCGGCAGGAGGCCGTACGCCCACTCGAAGAACGTCACAACGTGCGTCACCGCTGCCTCGGCCTCCTCGGCGGGCTCATCGAGCAGATAGCGATAGTCGGTGCCGAGCTCGCTCGCCTTGCGGAGGGTCGTCCCGAGCGGCGCGAGGCCGGTGGTAGACCACAGGCGCGCGTCGCGCGTGCCGACAAACTCGAACTCCCGCTTCTCGCGCGAGAGCCGGTAGTTGATCGAGAAGCGTGCCGCGTCGTACGACGGGTCGTTCGTGCGCCGATTGAAGAGCCCTTGCAGGAGCTGCTCGTCGGAGAGCGGCTCGTTCGTCTCGACGATGTACTCGCGGATACGGCGCAGATCGCCCCGGCTGTAGCGGTCGACCATGTCCTCCGGGAAGAACCGATCGCCGAACGCCACGAAGCGATCATCGCGCGCAAGTTGTTCGACCAATGCCGCGCGCACCGCCCCGACGGGCTGTTCGGCGAGCGTCACCTCGACCGGTGCCGCCGGAGCCGCGAGCGGCGGGTCGGGCGCGGGGGATGGGGCCGGGGCGATCGACTCGGTCGGCAGCGGGGTCGCCGCCACCACCACATCTTCGCCACCGGTCGGCGTGACTTCCGGCTCCAGCGCGGGGATACCCGGCGTGGCGGTCGGCGCGGCCGCGATCGCGGCCACCGTCTCCTGCGTCGAATCCGCGCCATCGAGGTCGTCGGCGAGATCGGCGAAGACCGGGCGCTGCGACCACCCTTCGGCGATCATCGGGGCCGGCTTCTTCGGCGCGGCGGGCGGCGGCGGCGGGGCCGCGACCGGGTCCATGAATCGCTTCCGCAAGGTGTGGCCGAGATCTTCGACGACCGCGACCGGCGGCGTGCCCATCGTCGTGGTGATGAAGGTCACGACGCCGTCATCGGTCTCCGCGCGCGCGAAGATCGCCGCGTTCTTCTTCATCGCCGCATCGAGCCGCTGCCCGAGGGTTTCCGCGTCCACACCCTTGTGCTGCGACGCGAGAAAGCCGAGGAGTTCCTCGCGCTTCAGTGCGACCGGTGCGGTCGCGGCAAAGTATCGCCCGTGGAAACGGGCCTGCGTATAGACCTGCTCCGCGATCTGTTGTTCTTCGTCCGATCCCGCATAGGTCAGCGTCGAATGGGTGGCCTGCATGCGCTCCGTCGCCCTTCCGCTAAGCGTCCCTTGTACCTGTCATGCGGATGCGTGAACATCCACTCGTCTGTTGCTGTCATCCGGGCGGTATACCGCGACCGAACGCCTCGACGAGGCGATCGGAGGCTACCCCTGCCGCAGGAGTTCGACCAACTCGTCCAGCGTCTGCGGCTTCATCCCGCGCCGGAACGCTTGCAGGAGCCGTTGCAGCATCGCCTCGGTGATTTCGATCGCGCGTTCGTCCATCCGGTCCCTTCTCTCTGCCGCACAACGCAAACCGGCCGGCATCGCCAACCTGGTCAGACACAAGTGTACTATACGAGCGGGCGAGCGGGCGAGTGGGACGAGACTGGAAGTAGACGAAGTAAGCAAGATAGAGAGAGTGAGGACGCCCCTTTAAAATTGGTTGAGCCCGATCAGGGGCGCGCCGGGCGGAGTCGTAGCCATAGGATGGCGGAGACCAGCCCCAGGGCGATCCAGCCGAGGAGCCCTGCGAAGCCGCTGACGCGCGGATCGCCCCCCGCAATCAGTAGCCCCAACAGCGGGGCGGTGCCGTTCACCGCGCCGTGCGCGGCGGCGGCGGGGAGGACGCTCCCCGTCCGCTCACGGATCGCCGTCAGGAGGAACGATGCGGCGGTGGTGAAGCCGAGCATCACCAGTACCCCCGAGATCGGGTGACCGGGATACTCGAACCCCTGCACGATCAGCGGCGCGTGCCACAGCCCCCACACCGCCCCGATCGCCAGATTCGCCCGCACGGCCCCGGCGGGCCGCCACGCCTCCCACAGGAAACCGCGCCAGCCATATTCCTCACCAAGCGCCAGGACACCGTTGATCGACCACCCCGCCCCGACGGCACCCAGCAGCCCGGCCACCACCAGCGCGGCGAGCGAGCCTGGCAGCCGCGCCTGGGCGGCGCGATCGGGGCCGTACAGGTCGGCCAGGTGGGCGCGCAGCGCCGCCACGCTCGGCAACAGCGTACCGACCGGCGCGAAGCCCAGCCGGTTCCCCAGCAGCACGGTGAGCGCGACGAGCAGTGCCGCGACCGCGACCACCGCGAGGACCGGCAGCCCGAAGAAGCGGAGCACCGTGCGAGCGTCGCCCCCGGAGGGAAAGACGAGACGTTCCCGCACGATGCGGCGCTCGACGAGGAGTGCCGCGACCGCCGGTGCGGGCATATAGAGGAGGGCGATCACGGCGAGCCCGACCGGCGAGCCGAGCGGGACTCGCGCCAGCGCCAGCACGGTCGCGATGAGCACAGGCCAGCCGAAAGCCAACCCCAGGAACCGCGCCACCCGCCCTTCCACCGCCCGCCCCCACGCCCTACACCAGCTTGTTCGTTGCGAAGATGACACCGCTTCAAGACCCGGTTCGCTCAGGTCACGGCACACCGCAGGGCGCATGCCACACCGCACCGATCAGGCGCGTCCGATGGCGTCCGCAGCTGTCCCTCGCCGGCGCGAGTGAAGCCAAACGGGGCGGCTCCGCGCGATTGCCGAGCCGCCCCGCCGCCTGTCGACCGCCGATGAGAAACAAGTGCTCAGTTGACGCGGTGGACCGGCTCGCCGCCGAGGAGCACCTGCGTGATGTTCAGCAGCGCCAGTTCCAGCGTCCGCGCGTCGGACTCGCGCGTCGCGCCGCCGAGGTGCGCGGTCATGATCGTGTTCGGGAGGTCGCGGTACGGATTTGCCGGGTGCGGCTCGACCTCGAAGACATCGAGCCCGGCCCCCGCGATCATCCGCTCGCGCAGCGCGCCGACCAGCGCCGCCTCCTTGACGATCGGGCCGCGCGCGGTGTTGATCAGGAACGCGGTCGGCTTCATCCGCTCGAGCGCCGCCTCGTCGATCATCCCGCGCGTCTGCGGGGTCAGCGGGCAATGGAGCGACAGGAAATCGGATTCCGCCAGGAGGCGCGGCAGCGGCACATAGCTGATCCCGTGCTGATCGGCGAAGGTGATATCCCACTTCACGTCGGTCGCCAGCACGCGCATCCCGAAGCCGCGCGCGATCAGCGCCGTGCTCTTACCGACGCGCCCCAGCCCGACGATCCCGATCGTCTTGCCCCACAACTCCGTCCCCACGAGGCGCGGCCACTCGCCGTCGCGGACAGCGGCATCGACCGCGCGGACCTGCCGCGCCAGCCCCAGGATCATCGCGAACGCGAGTTCGGCCACGGCGCGATTGTTGCCCCCCGCGCAAGTGCAGACCGCCACCCCACGCCGCGTCGCCTCCTCGACATCGATGTGGTCGTAGCCGACCCCCTGGGCGCTGACGACGCGCAGGGCGGGCGCGGCGGCGTAGAACTCCGCGTTCACCCGATCGAGCGAGGCCAGATAGCCGCTCGCATCGCCGATCAGCCGCAGCACCTCCGCCCGTTCCAGCGGCTGACTGTGATCGTGTTCGATCAGTTCGCAGCCCCGCTCGCGCAGGAAGGTCCGTACGTAATCCTCGCGCCCGCTGACGCGCACCGAGTTCATCAAGATTTTGTGTACCATCGCCGAATGCCCCCTCACCTCAGTGCTCTCGCCACCCCGTGCAATATCGGCGCATTGTACGCCAGTCGCGATCCGCGCGCCTGCGACGTTTCTCCCCGGTCGTGCGTCACAACAAGGCGGGCGTATACTCGCCCTGCGGAGCGATTCCCGACGCCGCGCAACGGCGGAGGCTCCCGCGTCGATACCGGCGCGCGGACCTGGCAACGAGGAGCACATCGACCGCCCCGCCGCAGCAGCGGAAGTTCCCCCGTTAGGGAACGTCAGAGAACAACCTGGTTATATTACCTGCGCGGTGTATACTGCCGGGTATGAATGAGCAGGAACGGATTGCCGGTCGCTATGCGCAGGTGGCCGGGACACTGGACGAACGGGGCCGT
>JAABUP010002692.1_pt1 | contig 33494 bp, 42 predicted proteins | sample 5559201 | NCBI WGS metagenome assembly JAABUP01 (sample SAMN10711887, study PRJNA513373) | rock metagenome | isolation source: Antarctica rocks | place: Antarctica
CAATGAGTGACCACCTAACCTGAACTTGATGAGTGAAAACAATGAAGCACTGGGTCTTATGTCACGAAGGTAAGAGACCATGACATTGGAGTCAAAAAACATGTTGTCCATGAAAAAGCTGACCTTTGTAGCTGAAGATTGGCAAATGCCGTGGTACCATTTGTCCCTTAGATGCTGCTCAGCATTGGCTAATGAGAAGGTTGGAACGTCACTTACTTGCGTTGATGGACACGGATGTATCAGAGCTGTTTCTCACAGACAACCCCTTTGGGTGAGATTGACCTACCGTCCCTCACTGAGTGCAAAGCTGCAACAGCTTCCATGCAAGCTGTCACTTTGCAGACCCACTCTGTGTGCTACAACAGGACGATCCTAGAAAGTCTTGAAGACCTCACTGCAGCATACGCACCATCAGGTATGCTCCTAAGTACCTTGTGTGCTTTCCTTTCAGCAAGTTACACGCAAGTTGGCTCCTCATATGCAAGTTACAACCAAGCATGGCCGGCTGAAGTTTTGGCTGCAAACATGCTGATGGCCAGGAAACTTCTGCATGACAGTTGCTGACTCAAGGTGGCCATTGGATTTGCAATTGCAGTTTCTTCTGTGCCACTTCAAACCAAAGGCTGCTTTGACGGCACCTCTGGGACCTCTGTCTCCTTCCTCTACCCATAGCGCTATGTGGTATGTGTGTGACCATCAATTGACATTGGTGTTGTTGATGCAGAAATACACCCTGCTGTGAGGCCTGGCAAGCCAGCTCAGCATGCATGGGAGGTCAATGGCTCTGCTGACGAGCTTTCAAATCACTCATACAAGCTGTTGTCAGAGCCTTCCTTCTACAACACCACAGCACAACAAGCAGCATGCAACAGTGATGCAACTGCGAGCCCAAATCTGCCATCAGCAATCACTCACATATTTCACTACCTGGACTGCAGCTCAGGCGTAAGTCTTGCCCGCACCTGCCATGCATATGCCTCTGAATTTGCCTTACAGAAGGAAGCTTTCCTGACAAAACGAATGGTTGAGTTGACGCCCATCTTAAGTCTTGATGAGGCTGACTGCCATCCAGGCAGCATACATGCATGGTGGAGCAGCACCAGTGCTATGCGTCGCTTGTATGCATTACGACATGATGCAGACTTTCTACAGCAAATTTGGCGGCGAGCCTGGCCAGAAGATATGTGGAGTGAGCTGCAGGCGAATGGGCTTCCAGCTTCTGTTTACCATACCGTAATTCGTGTTCAGATTCTAGTTGAGAGTGAAACAAACTTGGCAGTGCCATGGGAGTGGCTCTATGGTCCATTCATCCGGACACCATATGATATGCTGGACAATGTGCTTGGCCAACCATCACACACTCAGGTTGTGTTCTCGCTGCACAGGCTAGCACAACGTGGCAGGCACCAGGATATCATGCTCACTCACTTTCTTCAAAATGAAGAGGAGGAATTTGAATGGGAGTTTGTGACATTCAGCCTTCAGTCAGATTAATACTATCCCACTGATGAAGATGCTGTGGTGCTGCCTGATCATCAACAACGTGTTGCCATTACTGGCAGCTGGTGTCGCAAGCTTCCTGTTGCAGAAAATGCTTTGTGGCGAGCACAGCAAGGCTGCACTTTGTTTTCAGACTACATGACTGATGGCGACTGTTTTTACGAAATGAGTATCAACTCATCAATTCTGTTTCCGAGTCTTTGTCAGAGATTGATGAAGTCAAAAGTGATTAGCATGAGCTGCTTGGACATGGCAACATAGGCGTAGGTTTGATCACTAGCAATCTTCTGCTGCGCTTAGCACAGCCTGGTAAGTTTGAGCTTGTCTCTTGTGAAGTGGTTGCATGATGCATTTTCATTTTGCCATATGCATGTGTCACGTGCGTTTTGCATAAAGAGAGACATCAAGTGCGAGTACACAACAATAATGTGACCGCTGGCAGAGTTTATTTGAGATGCAAACTTAGATAAATTGCAAAGCAACTTGCGGCCCCCTCGTGGAGGCTCGGAATACGTTTTCGTCTAGTTTCGTACTGAGATCCTATATCAGGGTGTTTGATTGTAAGTAGTATATCCAGGTGCAAGACCATACCGAAATGTATTCCAGACCTCCACCCTGAAAACCACCAGGGGGGTGGAGGCTTGGAATACGTTTTCGTCTAGTGTCGTGCTGAGATCCTGTATCAGGGTGCTTGATTGTGAGTAGTATATCCAGGTGCAGACCATACCGAAATGTATTCCAGACCTCCACCTTGAAAACCACCAGGGTTTCCTAGGGGGGGCATGAAACAAGTCGTAACGCTTGCGTCTAGTTTGAGAGCCTCTCTTCAACCAGGGTACGACGCATAATTATTTAGGGTTCAAGTTGAATTAGTTGTGCAATTGCATATTTTGCAGAACTCTGCAGAGCTCCTGCAGAACGATCCCCAGGGTCTTTTTTGATGCAAAATTGGGTTTTAAGCTCCTTGGACCCAGGCGCATCAACTGCACTTGACAGATTGGACTTCTTCTTACAAAATTCATAAAGGCAAAATCTTTCACAAATGTATCATGTGTTGGCGACTTGGCTGGCTCTAAGCGTACTCTAATTATCTTATAAGATAGTATTGTTCAAGGTACTAAGTAATCACAAGCACACCGATCAAGATATTGTCGAGACTAACAGATATACTGTTGCAAAAGTTACAGTACGATGAATTGGGATCTACATGTGCACCCATGGGCCTGATTTGCTTGACCAAGCTGGGATTGGGGCATCTGCTTTTGGGGTCACATACTCTCCTTCCCAGATGGGTGCCACGAGATCATACTGCGTCTGGATGTCCAAATGCATCTGAAAGGTACTAGATGTCATGGACCACCACGTTGGCAATGTTTAGGGCTTAGGGTTTGCTTGGAACCCATTCTGCAAGGGTTCTGCAGGGCTTCTGCAAGGGTTTCTGCAAGGGTTTTTGCAATAAAAGGGATCTGCAAGGTGTGCAGTACTAATTACCAATTTCAAGTTGGAATCTGCAAGGGTTATGCAAACTCTGCAAATTAATTAGTACAGCAGATAATTATATAATGCGTCCTACTCCTGTCTTCAACCACATCATCTGTCACAACCGCACTACAGCAAGCGGCAATCTCGTTCGAAGGACATCGCTAGGACAGTGATTCTTGTATTGCACGACGAAAAGCGTCTCGCAGCAACTACAAGGGTGATTTGCCAGCTGCTCTCTGTATGCTACAGCGTTTGACCCGTACTTTGCTTCCTGTATGCCTGACGACAGCTGCAAGTGACACACGTATGTCTCAAGGGCGACAACGCGTTGCGCGAGTTGCCACGAGACGGCAACACAAAGAGCCAGTCTCGAGACTCTCGACTCCAGCAAAAGTTGTCTCTGAGCAGGGCTTACCAGTTCAGCTACAGAAAGGCTCACACCATAGAGCTACAGCAACAGCACAGACCACTACCGAACCGCAACCGTTTGTCACCGACTCGATTAGCTTCAAGCACGTCAAGCAGGAAGCCTCTACTGAAGGAAGTGAGGCAGTGCGTTTTGTTAGTACAGAGCAGACTGTCAAGCCTCCTCGTGCCAGGAAACGCAAACAGCCAGAAGCACATGATCATACATCTGAACCAGATGCTTCTTACGTGTTAGCACAAACAGCAGCTGCAGCAGACGGCAAACAGCCTGTGACTGCTTCTATGAGCCCTCACACTGTTTGCAGCCCACAGAGACGTGCAAAAGCAGCTGTCAAGGACAAGAGTGAGGATGTCACACTCCTAGCTGATGCTGCTGACCTAGTGCAACAGGCCTCACTGAGCGTTGCTGAGCCTGTCACCAAGCCAGCAAAGTCACCCAAACAGCAAAAGCCTCGGGCAAAAGCAGTCATCAAAAGTGAAATAGCGGCTGAGACAGAACCAACAGGTGCTGCAGCTTCAGCACAGCAGACTGAGCCAAGCAAGGACTCAGCAACAATTGCTGATACCTCTCTTGGCAAGCCTCGCAAGCAACGGAAGCCCAAAGCTGTAATTAAGACAGAGACAGTGGTTGTAAAGGAGGATTTAGCATCGCCTGAAGCATCCGCAGCAGCACTGTCTGATGGATCAGCCAAGAAGAGCAAACCCCGTAAGCCCAGAGCAAAGAAAGTCCTCACTGTTGAGCAGCTGCTGGAGTCAGTGGATGTCGCGCCATATAGAGAGCGTGTTATGCCTAAAAAGTGGGTTGGGGCGCATGTGTCAATGGGTGGAGGGTTAGAAAGGGCTGTTGTCCGGGCAGCTTCCATAGGTGATGTTCATGGCCTTAAGGCTGCTGTGCATGTATGGTGCTGTGCTGTGCTGTGCTGTGCTGTGCTGTGCTGTGCTGTGCTGTGCTGTGCTGTGCTTACTCTGCCTGCGACCAAAGGGCAGATTAAGCACAGCACAGGCGTTAGACCCTCTGATATCCTGGCATCATCTGCATGTTTTGCTCATCTGCATTGGTCCAAGTTGAAGTCACATACAGCCTTGTTTATGTTGCGCATACACTGCAAGCGCTGCTGCTTTCCCCTGCGATCTTGACTTGCCTGCTGGGCATGCACATTTTCAGCATATGCTACTCTTGCAAAGATGTCCCGATGACATTGCATGTCTATCAAGGCAAACATGTTTGCCCTGGCTCAATCAGGCATTACTTCATGTAGGCGCAAATGCATTTGCCCTGGACACAAGGTCAAAGCGACAGTGGGAGTCTAAACCAATTGAGGTGGACACTGCTGACAAGTTCAAGCAAGCCTGTAAGGACTATGGCTTTGGCCCAGAGCACATTTTGCCTCATGGCAGTTATCTCATCAACTTGGCCTCAGCTGATCCTGCCCTGCTGACCAAGAGCTACAACGCCTTTGTGGATGAGCTGAAGCGCTGTGAGATCCTGGGGATCAGGTAGACTCTCAACTAAGCTACTACGCTGGCTTTGTTCATGTGAATCTTTCTGCACCTCGTCAGCCTGCACAAAGCAGTGATGGGTACAGCAGTGGTGGTTTGTCATACTTCTTGCATCAGAGAGTCAGCAGACATAACACCATCTGCATAGATCATGGACATGCAGCATTGTCACTTTCAACAAATATACTACATGCTGCAGGTTGTATAACTTCCATCCTGGCTCAACATGTGGCAAATGCCCACCAGAGGAGAGTATGGACAGAATTGCAGAACAGATCAACAAGGCTCACACAGAGACCAAGTCTGTGATCGTTGTTCTGGAGAACATGGCAGGAGCAGGTGGCTCTGTCGGTCACAAGTTTGAGTACTTACGCCATATCATTGACAAAGTTGAAGACAAGGCAAGGGTTGGTGTGTGTCTGGACACATGTCATCTGTTTGCTGGGGGCTATGATGTGTCCAGCCCTGAAGCCTTCGAGCAAGTGATTACAGAGTTTGATGAGGTTGTTGGGCTGCAGTACCTGAAAGGAATGCATGTGAATGACAGCAAAGCAGCTCTTGGGAGCAAAAAGGATCGGCATGAGAATGTTGCTAAAGGCCTGATTGGGAAGGATTGCTTCTCGTTTCTCATGAATGATGACAGATTCAACGGCATTCCACTCATCATGGAGACCCCTGTACAGTGTGAAGGCCCTCACATTGACTACAAGCTGTCCTTGCTGGCAGGTGGGCCTGTGTACAAAGGGCCAAGCGAGGCAGAGACTGGCATCAACACTGACAAACGTGACATTGCATGGTTGAACAGCTTAAGCAGAGATTGACAAGTTTACATGCAGGTTTCTGCTGCACAGTATCATTGTTGCCTGTTTTGCTGTTGCCCAATCAATTTGCTTGCTGTGCAAGTTTCATTGATGACGCTGAGTTTATTTAGTGATCTGATCATTCTTTATCAAATTGTGACTCTGTCTCTACTGAATTACAACCTTGCTGGCCTGTGGATCAAGCTCACCCATGACCTTTGTACTCAATTTCTATGATCTACTCGTCAAAACATGCTCAATTTCCAGCGCATTTTATCCAATTTTGACAAGGCATGAACAAGAAACAGACACAATGAACATTTGATGTACACGTAACTGTTGATGACATCCTGATCAGGCCCAGGGTAGTGTGACTAACAAAGCCTAGATAGCTGCATCAACTTGACTGCAATCCTGACTGCAACTAGGTCAGATCAATCACATCAGCAATGCCATGCTTGCTGGTGCTCGTTGGTTCCTTCTTGACCTTGACAGGTACTGCCCATCTGTTGAGCAACCCACCAGCTTTGCCGAACCAGGCTGATCTGGCGCCAGACTTGGCCCCAGTACTAGGCTGCTTTGCCTCCAATGCTACACCAGGTCCTGCTGGGGTTGACAAAATCTTACTGGTAGGCCCTGGTATGGATGAGCTAGCGTTGTCAGCCTTACTGGTGTCCTCTCTTGCAGCTTCTGTGTTAGCATTGCTTGAGATGTCTTTCTGCTGACCATTAGCAGTCACAGCTGGAGTCTCTGACTGCATCATGTCTGCTGCCAGTCCCTGCAATGCATCACATGTCCACTTTATGCGTCACAGCAAAAGCACAATAGATGTGGCGTCATTGTATATGACAGCAAGATGGTGGGTTGCTCGGCAATTGGCATGGCATCGCACCTGAAGCAGCAGGAAATGGATTCTCTGAGAGCCAGTGTAAGATGCTCTGCTTACCTGCAGAGTAGATATGGAACCTGTCAGATGCTGGTGACCGCCCAGTCCCCTTGCTGATCACAAGGCAAACGGCATGATGCACTGCGCAAGTTCATGCAAGACAATTGTGATACTGCTACAAGGCAATGGCATACCTGCTCGACCCATTCTTTAGCCACTGCAGCTGGCTCCACATCATGCTGTGCGTCTGAACCAGCCAAACCGTGTGGCTGCATCAACAATGTCTGCCTCGATTTGCATGCAATTGACCTTTGCAGGATATCTATGCTTGTTGCAGAATGGTGCAGAACGCTGTGATGCACAGCGCTTGCAGCAGTGAGAAGCAGCCCTGCCATGATTGCAGACTACTGTGCACCAGTGATGTCACATGCCAGTACACCAAGCACAAAGCATGATGTTTTGTGTACACAGCTGTTGCATGCTGTGTTGTACACAACTGTTGCATGCTGTGTTGTACACAGCTGTTGCATGCTGTTTTGTGTACACAGCTGTTGCAGGCTCACCTTGCTGGCAGGACTGCTCTGAAGGCGAGGTGATTGCAGCGCCTGAGCAGCAAAGTGCTCTGCATCTTGTGCATCCTTGGCAGCAGCAAGTGCTGCCTCACGCTGCACCTCAGCCACACTGACACTGCCAGCAACCACGGCATCTGCCTGGGCATTGCCTGCAACTGCCTTGCTGGTCTGCAACTCATCTGAGTCAGCAGAGGGAGACACCACATTTGCTGAACCCTGTGCTGCTGCTCCTGATGCTTCTGTGTCAACAGACGATGGATCTGTGTTGCTGACTGGAGGCATGGCAGCGCTCAGTAGGCTCGCTGACTCAAGCCCTTGCATGCTGGCATCAGTGGGTTTACTCACCACTTGAGGAGCCATGCTGTGTGGGTCCTGCTGTTCCTCATCCTCAGCAGGGGAGCTCTGCTCTGCAGCTTGTGCATGTGTTCCTTTGTCTGTCCTCTCAAGCTCTGTCCTCAAGCCCTGTTCTCTCAAGCCCTTGAGGGTGGGGTCAACGCCTGGAAATGACCCTGGTGGAGGGCGAGGCACGGAGAATGACAGACCAGGTCCAGCAGCTTGGGACAAGGATGCCACCTGAGCAAATGCATCAGCTGGGCGAGGTCTGGCACCCTCGGTCTTGCTGCGCTGCTCAAGGGATTGCCTGGCAGCAAGATCAAAGCCAGTGCTGGTCTGAAGCTGTCGCCTATGGTGACTGCCTGGCTGACCAAGCTGTGCACTGCCTTGGCCTGCACCACCCATGTGGCCCGCTGAGTCATGAGGGGTGGCTGAGGGTTCTGACTTGACGAAGGGGCGGGGGGTGTGGAAGGGCGGAGGGGTAGGGCCTTCCTTGGCTGACGCCCCAGCAGCAGCAGCGGGCTGGAGCATGATCATGCCAGGATTCAATGCGTCTCTCCCTGCACAGCACCGGCTTTTGAATACACCAGAGCAAGGCGTTGTGTAGCTAACTGCATGCAGCCAAAGCTGGCAAGCCCAAAGAAAATCTGGTGCAGGTCTCAGACTGCACCTCTTGCATCTTGGTCCAGCAGGTATGCTCAGCACATGTGATTGAGCCAATGTCAGGCAGCAACACAAACGAGCTTTAGCTCATTGACAGCGAGACATTGCTGCAGCATGGCATGCACTATCTCTGATGGGCTTGCCTGATCTTGCAAGCACATTTCTCAGCTAAGCTTGTGCCTTGCCCATCATGCTTGTATACACTATGGTAACATAAACATGCACTGTATGCATGCAACGTAGACGACAAGTTCAAGCTGGAAGTGATAACCAAACTTGTGAGTTGCATCTCTTTTTGCGACATCAGCAACAGCAGAAAGCAGATTTGCCTGCAAGCTCCATGCGCCTTGCCCTAGTGACGGGAGATCCGCTGCCAAGCATATGCTCAAATTGGTCCCAGCCTGCTCCCGGGGGGACCTCAACCTCAAATGCATCATCATCCATCTCTTGCTCTTCCTCACCTTCATCTTCTGCATCCACCTCGAGGAGCCCTTCAGCTCCCTCCTCTTCCTCGTTGTCGTCTTCCTCTTCTTCATCCTCTTCTTCTTCGTCCATGATATGGTAAGGGCTTGTAAAGGGTAGGCGATCTTGCTCTTCCTCTTCATCCTCCTCCTCTTCATCATCATCCCCCATGTCATCCTCATCAACTTCTTCTGCTTCCTCATCGTCATCATACTCCTCCATGTCCTCATCCTGCAAAGCAAGGTCAGCATGAGTGCACTGCATGCAAAAGGCGCTACAAAACACCTTGTTTGCAATTCACGCAGCCTGATTCAGCCACAACGTACCCCTGCACCAAACCAAAAGGAATGATTGATGGCAGTGCATTCCTTGAGATGTGCTGCTATTGTCTAGTTAGCATCAGCAACAGGTGTGCCAGGACAGATTGCATGGGCACACGCATTGCATACAACAAGCTGTGCATATGACACGCCATCTGTTGCAGCAACTTGTCCTGCTGCAAAACAATTGAGCACATCTTTGCACATGCTGAACAAAACAGATCTGACCCAGACCCTTCTTTCCAAAACAACATGTACAGCTCTGTAATCAGCCCATGAGTGCACAGCACGCACTTCAGCCAGTCCAGCCAGATAAAAGATGGACATGCCTTCTGAGCTTTGTAGATCACCCAGGAGAACAGATTCAACTGATGCATTCCAGGATCAGGTGTGCAGGACACAACGACATCCCAACTCATCCAGTATGAGGTGTGAAACCCAAAACCCACAAAATGCCCTCACAGACTTGCGACAATTGAACAGCAGAGCATGTCGTACCTTCAGCTTTGGCTGCAGCCCGGTGCCGTTGGGGTTCATGTTCTCCTGCTGAGAATCCTCTTCCTCCTCTTCAGGAAGAACCAGTTCCAGAACGGGAGCCCCGGCACCCTTGCAGACACCCTGCATCTGTCCAGCTAGACCCTACAGCATATGCAATCGTGTCAGGCATGCTATGCAAGGGTCATTGGCATCAATTAGACTTGTTTGGTCATGCTGCTGCTATGTTCACAGTAGTCACATGCTAAAAAGCTGCCAATGGCCCAGCAAAACGGTACAACACAATACACTATCAGCTATGACCTGAGCAGCACTGTCTGTACTCAGCAAGGGAAGTTATCGGACAGCATGAAGAGTGGGCGCATGAGAAGTGACACTTTCTGGCCTGTGGTCCAAAGGCAAGGCAATGTCATGTGACCATACCTTGGCAGCAAGCAGTCAACATGGTCAGCATAGTTCAACATACCTGCAGGCTGACCAGTGCTACCCTGCGCTCTGTGATACTGCACATTGGCCTCTCCCTGCAGGCATATACCAGCCATAATCACAGTGTACCCATAGCGAACATTCATCCAATCACTCATCAAACATGTTTTCCCTTAGGCTCCCATGCGTATGGTCCAAGTACCTCCCTGTATGAGGTCCTGTTTTTACAGTCAGCATAACACAAGCTGATGGCAACCATGCAATGCTGCATTGTAACAAGCCTGTCAAAGGCTGCATGCAGAGGCAAAGCTTTTGCTGGCTGCAAGACTGTGACTGTCCACCCAACAAGGTGATAGATGATGTTGAAAGATGCAAACATAAGCAGCTACACTGAAGCTCTGAAAGCAAGATATGGTAAGCTGTTAGACCAGGTCGTGTACCATAGGATGGTGAAGGTGTCTGCAATTCTGGCAGCCAGGCTTTGCTGGGCCTTCTCCAGGTGCTTGGCCACAGTAACCACCATGGCCTTCATTGCAGCCTCCAGCTTCTCTGCAACATGGCAGGAATCGAATGACATACCTTGCTTGCAACAGGCAGAATGGATCGAGTTTCAAGTCTGTTTGGCATGAGGCAAGGTACATCACGGTCTCAGAATGCTGCAAGGTGGCTGCTTGTGGCAAGGAGGATATGCGGTTGACAACAGCATCTGTCACATGCTACCAAGAAGGGCAACAGTGCTACAAGCAGTCCTTTCTTGATTCACTGAACTGAACTTTTTGTCTGTTGGGTCTTAGTTGCCCCCCAGGACATTAAACATATCGAATCAAATCGAATAGTGCAACAAGGCGCATCATCACAGTAGTTGTTTGCTGCCATACTGGTGTTCACAGCAATTGCCTTGTTTGTCATAGACACAAGGCAATTGCTGAGAACAACAGAGAGGCAGACACAACAACAGCAGCCATCAGTGCTGTATACCGGCAGCTTCTGTAAACATGGTGCCCTTCTGATGCTCCACAGTGGCCCTCATCAGCCGCCGCATGCGTTCAAACTGGCCGCTGCCGACCTCAGCACAGCAGGCAGCGTAGCCGTCCGTCATGCTGTTCTGGACTGTGGGCTCAATGACATCTCTGGACCTGTCTCGCTGCCTCGCCTGAATGTCTTCTGCAACCTTAGCCAGCAGGTCTGTGCTTTTGCGGACCTCATGGGCTTGCACCTGGATCGGCAGCACATGTGTCGATCTCTCAGCATATCAGAATATGGCTGCTGCCTTGCCTGGTTGTCAAGCACTGAGACTGTGTGCCCTGAGGTATGTTGACTACGGATGAGACTCAGCAGCACACAAGACAGCATGAAAGGTCAAGGGCAATGAAAGCACAGCAGTTGAAGGTCTGCAATGTCAATACAGATGCAAGCTTTTTCCCAACCTGCATATGTTTGAATACAACATCAGTGTGCAGCAAGTAAGCATGCACAGCTGGTCAGGCAGCAAGCAGATGGCAACAAACATCTGCTTGATAGGCAAACTATAGAAAGCAGTTCTTGGCAGGCCATGACAGGGGCCAACCTCCTGAGTGATGCGCTGTAGTCTGCTTTCATCTACGCCCAGCTTCACCAGACTTGCCTTGACAGCAGTCAAGAACTCTGCAACATGGCGCAGTATGGTGTTCTTGTAGCTCCTGCAGACATTGTCCTTGTGAGGGACAGCTGCAAGCACAAGTCATGCATGCCTGCAAGCATGCATTTGAGCTAGACAGACATGTGCGATGCGCGACTACTTTTGTAGCAACATGTCAATGTGATATGTCATGTAGCACACTGCATTCAGCAGTATGTGGAGGCTGCAAAACCCACTTTGCTACTTGTTGCAGTAAACATGCAAATGACACCAGAGCTGTCTGTCTGGCTGACTAGGCAGTGACTTGACATACATCAGTGAATAGTTTGCTGTCACAGTTTTGCAGCACGATGTAGGTGACCAGGGCGTACTTGAGGCGGTCAAGGATGGTGGACCCAAACAGGGTCTCCCACTGCATGGAGATGCCGTCCAGAATAGGCCTGGCAAGGTCTGCATTGAAGTTGATCTCTCCACAGGCACCAGACTTGTACACCCCATTCCTGGCTGGCCGCACTGTGGCCTGCCCAAAGGAATATGGTTACAATGACTTGCACTCACTCAGCAAAGGTGTTGAAACAGGGAAGTCTTGAATCGAATGCTGGCTTCCATGGTATACTGCACTCTCAGCTGTGCATCCTAACTGTTGTTATACTGATTTTGAGATATATTACCAATATCAGAATTTGCTGGCAATTCTCTTTTTTCATAAAAAGAACAATACTTCTCCGTATGACTTTTCTCTGTATAATATTCATATGCAATCCCAAACCAGTGGCTTACGAACCTGATATGCTGCAAGGCCCCTTGCAGCAGCAAAGCACAGAGGAGGAGAAGCAAGTCAGAAGTGAGCTCCTCTAGACAACATGACAAGCTTTGTGTCAGTAAGCAGGTACAGGTGAAAGGGCGCAGCAAAGACCTGGGTCAGGAGTCAGAAGCAGGTTCCTACCTTGTAGGTGGCCCAGTAGTAACCACCATCTCTCTTGTGAGCTCCCCACTTGGCTTGCGTCGACACTGCTCTGTTCTCTGCTGCTTCTGCGCCTGAGAACAGCCTGGGACTGATGCTGCCTTGCGTGCAGTCGTGTTCCAGCACAAACTTCCAGCTGGCCAGCAGATCTTTGGCAGCTGCCTGAAGCTTTGCCAGCTCCCTGTACATACACAACACTCAGACTTGTGCAGCCAGTGAATGATCTGGGCTTATGGTCAACCCGAGAGCCCTGAGGTTGCAATACAATCCAATGCAAGACAGATCTGTGCGTGGTCACAGGTTGCTGGTAAGAACAGCCAGACTTCTCAGGCATTAGTTGAGTGAAAAGGACATTTCTGCAGAGACGCTTCTACAGAGCAGCACAGCAGCTTCTGGTGTGGCGTTGCGCCCCAAGCATGTCATGCACGCGGGCTTGTGTCTCTGGAACTACAGCTGCAGGCTGTCATGCAAGCAAAGGCTGTATCACATCAAAGCCAGCTGTGACAGGTTGAAAGATCCACGTTTTGAATGCGGCGTGGCAGGCATCTTGCAGCTCAGCATTGATGGTGCCATGGTGCACCAGGGTCATTGCTGTGGTGTTGATGAACTGGGCCAGTCCGCTGGCCACGCTGCGTGCAGCATGCAGCCTGCCTTGCTCTGCACAGCACAGACTGATCAGATCAGGCCACATGTTGGGCTGCATGGTTGGTGACCCTTGCACAAAAGCCAGAGACAGGCATGACAGAGCTTGATTTGATGCGGAACTGAGTTTGTACGCCAAGTACCAAGTCTTCTCATCAGGTCTGTGCATTGTTGTCTGCAGACCCAGCTGATACAGCCATCAGGCACAACTACCAGCAGGCCAGAAAGAGGGGGTGTCCAACCAAAGCATCAGCATTGGCAGGGGAGCAGCGTGCACATGGTCAGTGCGACATGTGTTACTACGGTCGCTGGCAGCATCCTACCAGTGACATGGTGCACATGGGCTCTCAGCTGAGGCAGCTCAGTGTGCTCCAGCTTAGTGAAGGCAGAAAGTGGGCCGTCCTTGCTGGTCCTGCCCTCCAGCCTCTGGCAGTCCTTGGCGCTCACACAGAAGACCGGCAGCTCCTGATCTGCTACCTTGCTCGGCTGCCGCTGCTGTTGCTGGCTGGATGGACCAGCAGCGTCACCTAGGCCAGACAGAGATAACTCAGCATCAGACAGGCTATTTGTTGACAGAGTCTTGATCAGCTGTTTGTTGACAAAGTCTTGACCAGCATGCATGTCTGCAGTGCGCAGGAAGCATCACATGTGCGCGTTGCCATAACAGAAATGTGTCCAGTCTGCTACGTGCTACAGCCAATACACCTAATCAGTCTGTATTGCTGAGCTGCTGTAAGCGTACTTGGTGGTTGTGAGACTTAAGGTATATTAAGCAAGGGTTGTTGTGCTTCTGCAGCCTGGCAGGTGAACATGAACAGTCAGTTTGGAGTATCAGCACTCACCTCCAGCATCCAGGTCCACATCAGCAGCAGTCTCCTCCATCTCAAGCAGGCCATCCTTGAAATCCTTCTTGAGCACGCCCTTGCTATAGCTGTTGCGTGCCCGCCCACAGATGTCTGACACCACTAGCTGCACCTTCTTCAGCTGCCGCTCTAGCTTGTCTGCCTGTGCTTGAGCTTCCCTGCGCGCATGACCACCGATATGTTGTGCAATCCAGAAATGTGTGTCTGCATCTTGGAGGGACATGTAGGCACGAAGCTCCAATTAGGACCTGTTCATGGCCTGGCTGCACAAGCTGGGCTGGAGGCAAGCTTTGATATACAAGCATGATTAGTACAAGGATGGCTACACAAGCAAAAGCTCTACCAATGAAAGCAGCTGTAAGGTTCGCAAGCGACAGAACGCTCGGCACAAGTCCTGTGGATACTAGTATAAAGCAACTGGCTGTCCATTTGACGGCATTCATACTTTTCCTCTTGCTTGAGTGTCTGGACAATAGCAGTCTTTCCATCCACCTCATCCTGCAGCTCCACAGCCTGAGCCTGCAGCTCTGGCAGTGTCGTGGGGGCTTTGCCTGTTGCCTTTGCAGGCACAACCACCTCCTCTTCTTCATCTGAGTCGTCACTGCCATCATCATCATCTGAGCTGAACAGGTCCAGCCCAACATCTGAGTCTGAGCCAGAAAGCGACTTCCTCCTGCGCTTGCTGCGGCTGCCTGTGGTCCTCTTGCTCTTCCTCTTGTCCCCCGGAGCGTATGCCCCATCACTGTCAGACCCACTGCTGCCATCTGCCTCAAAGTCTGAGTTCGACTCAGCCGCTGCAGCAGGCTCTGGAGCAATGACGCCGCCTGATTGCACTCTGGCAATCTTTGCTCGGCAGTTTTTGAGGCGAGTCTTCAAGCCGGTGATGGCTCTGACCAGTGGCTTGGCCTTCTTCTTGCAGCGCTTGACATTGCGCTCCACCTTGTTCAGCTCGTCCTGCTTCTCATCCACCCGCTGTTGGGCCTGCTCATAGCGCTCTATAGGAACCCCAGCAGCTTCACACATTCTGGCACGCCCAGAGCCACCGCCTTGGCTGAAGGCCCTTACAGTCTCACTGACCTGTATAACAATTGCCACAGGGTATTGATCTGGAACTGAAGGGGATGTGCATGCTTTCAGCCATTCAGAACGAATTGCTTTGCCTAATGGAGCTATCCGACAAACTTTAATCTGCAGGAGGGCTTTGCCAGACAGTGCATGCAGAAGCAACTCTGTGTTGAAGTTGCGTGAGACATTTCACTGCAGTATCACCAAGCGTCAATGCACAGGCAAGTTGATAGGCAGTGCAAACAGTCCTGGAGCATGGGTGTGGGTACCAGAAATGACACACATGCCAAGTTCTGTGGGATTGAGGCTCTCGACATGCAGCATAGATTCACCTGAATGACATCTGTCTTAGTGCAGATGAATGTAATGCTACCATACTGGCCGTCCATCAGCATTTGTCGCCGGAAGTTCTCACCCAGCAAATCCTGCAAGACATTTCTAGCCTGAACAATCAACTGTCTGCAGTCATCTAAGTCCTGTGATGTTGATGTGATCTCAACTGTGTCTTGAGTAGAAGATGAAGGGCATGTGAGCTGATGCAAGCTGCAAAGGCATTCCAGGGCAATTGCAAACAGGTCATCTTGTACACACCTTGGCAGTCCTATTGTCCACAGCTCTTGTGATGTCAGCCACAATCCAGACAGCGTTGCAGGACTTCATGTACTTCTCTGCAACTGCTCCACGGGCAGCATTGGCATCACGCACACCTGGTAGGTCCACAACCACAGCTCCAGTGGAAAGCACCTGAGGACGGCAGACATTTTCAGCATGCAGCATCATCAGCATTAGTACAGCTGCCTAGGTGCTTTCAGCTTGCAGCAACAAATTTGCAATGGCTCACGTCCAGGTACTGTGAAACAGAACAGCTGTGCCAGTCGCTTTTATAGCATCACCAGCAAGCAATGCTGGCTTAGATATAGAGCAGGTGCACATCCCTCAGCAGCTTTAGCACTGCTGAAGTGACCACATCAGTAAGGCAGGCAGGTCTAAAGCCTGTAAGCAGCAAACTGTGGTTGGAATGTTGCAGGCTTACCTGCCAGTTATGCTTCAGCTTGCAGACTTTGACCAATGGCCAAGCCTGAATCTCGTCCTTCTTGTTGTGGCTGTCAACATACTCTCCAATGCGCTTCCTGAACTGCTTGACAGCATGCTCTCTGATGCTGATGGTGCGCCCCAGCAGTGCTGTGATCTTGTTGTTCACCTCCAGCAATCGTTCAAGCGTCATGCCAGCCCGCCTACGAAGCAGAGAAGCAAATGCAGCTGGACAAATGCACTGCTGTATGAGAGCCTTCTGCTGACAAGCTCCAGATCAGCCTTTGCGATTGTGAAAGCGCAGATTTGAGCTGAAATGCAGCCTTGAACATACACAACACTGCTTACATTTTGCATTTATGTGCATCACAATCAATGAACAGTAAAGCATGTGTCCTTGCTTTGTACCTGAGGCTGTTTTGGCCATATACAGTCTCCAATGTGGCTTGTGCAGCGCCCTCAATGCTGCTAGTGTTCAATCGGCGCTCGGCATCGCGGCAGATCTTGAGGCGGCCGCGCTCATCGATCAGGTCGCCCCACAAGGACTTGGCTTGGGCCGTCCACTCCTCTTTTGTCATACACTCAACTGTGCCTTCATACCTGCAAACAGGCACTCCAGCATGTGGGCTTGCAGTGACTTTGACAGCACTGAGCATGACATGACGCTTCCTGTTGCACATAGTGTTACTGTAAGCTTGACAGCACTGTGCATGATGTGACGATTGCTTTTGGACACAGTCAGACAAGACCTGCAAGTTGCAGTAGCGCATAAGGAGCAGCAACAGCAACAGAGCTGTACAACGTGGATGTAGCTTGAGTAGAGGTAGCATGCTTACACACTGCTTGAGATATAGGAGATCTCCACCACGCAGGCTGTGCATGCTCTCATGCCATTGACAGGCAAAACATTCTCCTCACCCAACAGGCAGTTGATAGTCGATGACTTGCCGGCACCTGCAATATTGATATGCCCTAGTCAGCCATCATGTACTGCCTAATCAGCACAGGTTTCCCAACCGTCAGTGCACCAGGCAGCAATCAAATTGATGGAAAGCTGCTCAAATTGAACTTCAAGGCAGCTGGAGCTTGTTGCACATCAAGGTGAGCTTCGGAGGGCAACACCACCATTGTGAACAAACAAAGATGCGCACTGCTGACTTTGCATATGCAGCAACTCATGTTCAACTTGTGTGCATGTACCTGTGTCTCCCAACACCCCAATGTACAGCTGCGGAATCTTGCAGCGATTCAACAAACCCTGGAGCTCTTTTTGCCACATGCTAGCCCTCTCAGATGCAGCAATGCGGGACTTGCTCATGCCGCTTGCATCTGGTGCTGCCTCATCCAGCAAGACTGAACTCACATCTGACAAGACGGTCTTGCAGTCAATGACAGTCTGCTCAAAGATATCAGCAGCTGAGCGCTTGTCAGCCTCCTCCATGATGGTGTCCGGTTCATCCTTGACTTCAACTGCCTGCTGTGGCGGCGAGCTGCCTGGCTCTGCTGCCCCCTGCACTGCCGCTGAAGCCTGCGCTGTCTCAGCCGGCTGCATGGAATCAGCTGACCCATCAGCTGGCTGCTGCATGCCATCCTGTGGATCAATTGGTTGCTGCCCCACTGACAGCATTGGAGAGCTGGTTGATAGACCAAGATTTGGTGTAGCACTGCCTTGCAGCAATGATTCATTGGTGCCAGGGTGCCCCTGGCTGAGTTCCTGATCTGCAGCCTGCTGGCCTGTGATGGCGGCCACGTTGCTGGCAGCAGCTTCAACTGTTTCCAATGCAGGGTCTGGAACGCTGGTGGTCGGAAGTACAGGATTGTCCAATGACAGCTCCAGCCCATCATCAATGCCAGAACTCGGAAGCGATGCAGGATCTGTGGAGCTTTGGGGGTCTGAGATAGGATCATGCAGAGACGGTGAAGCCAGCCTGCCTTGCACACTGGGCTGTGCGGGGTCAGGCTGAGCTGAAAGAACACCAAGCACATCTGTCTGTACACTAGGGATGGAAGTTGTCTGTGGCTGGCCTGTTGCAAGCAAGGGCGAGTTGCTGTGCAGTGGCAGCTGCTGTGCTGGCGACGGAGCACAAATGGGTTCTGCTCCTGTTGGAATTTGTGATGATAGCATGATGTCAGACGATGCAGATGTTTGGGCTGCCAGGGCATGTGCTGCTGCATGCTGAGCTGCTGCAGCAGCATCATGCTCACTGTAGTTTGCAAGCTTATCTGCTGGCGCCGTCTGCAAGTCACACATCAGCTTGTGTCATACTTCAATCAACAAATTCATTTTGCGTTTGTGTTTGTTGTGAGTGTAGTTTCTGTCCAAGTACGCCAGTGGTGGCAAAGCTGCTCACAGTATGTTGCAAAGGATCTCGGCTACTTCAGAGCACCACGTTACTGAGCACTTCAGACGTTGCTGAGCGCTACGTTACAGGGTAGGACATTGCCGTCCGCAAAGCCTGAGACCACAAGCAAATACAACCTACCTGGATGTCAGTATCAGGGAAGCATTCTGCTAGCATATAGGTGAAGCGGCTGGTTGGTGCAGCCATGTCCGAGACGCTGCTGAAGTCAATTATGTCTCCGACCGCAAGCAAGACGGCCTGCCCGCGAGCAAGTTGTTTCGCCTCGCTGCTCTCTGAGGATATAATCCGCAGAAAACCAGGGAAGGACATGCAGGTAAGCTGGATACGACCGGCGCCGATCTGTACCCTTGCTGCTGTTTTCATAAAGCAGTCATTGTTGAGGCCAGGCGATGCCCTCTGGCCTCTGCCCAGGAGACTTGCTCCTGTTTTGAGGTCGATCGACTCAAGGTCCGCATCCTCGACAGGTATCAACTGCCAAGGCACCGTGGTCATGACTCTGTCCCGCTGCAAACGAGTGTGGCAACTACACGAGCAACGAGCAGAACATGTCGGACAATCTTCAAGAGGCTACTTCAACGCCTAGAACGATTCAAGCACAAACTCTTGCTTCGCGTGCTGCGATGTGCTGTGCTTTTCTGATCTGCCTGCTCAGCACTCAGCGCTGCTCTCTCAGCTTGAGCTGCGAGTGTTCCTTTGAGTCTCGTGAAACTGTCGGAGCAGCAGCAGCTGGAGTCAAGCCAATGTATGCAATGCGCCATGTAGCATGCTGGTGAAAGCTCCTGAGACCACTCACACTCGCGTTCTGAATTTGACGAGCATGCCCATCTGGCAGCTCCTTAACGACTTACCAGCAGGCACAGCCGGACTAAAGACAATAGCAGGTACTTGATCTTTCACCTGCACACTTGTGTCTCCCTGTAAGTCCTTAGCTCTTGGACATAACACCGTGTGCAGATTTCTTCAATGCCAATTCTGATTATGTGGTTTATGGTGGCAAAGCAGGCACTCAACTGTTATGCAAGGTCTGCTCAAACTGACATGTGCTCTTGTTTCACGTAATGTTTTTTATGCAACGCGCACATACAACACAACAGATGACGTTCCAATGGTGCTTATGTCTGCGATGCAGGCGTGAGCTGAAGCAAACATGCAAAGGGGCAACACAGCTTTACAATCTGAGCCAGCAGGCAATGATGCGATGCAAAATGTGGAGGTAGGCATACCTGCTGATAGTCAGGTTGCTGTAGCATGTGGCTATATGACCAGAGCCAAGCAGTCCCTGGCTCATGTCACTCTTGATGAGCTGGAGCAAACACTGCCGCTACCGCCTGACGAGAAGTTGCTACCTTTGGAGGATGGCGAGGAGTACCAGTATTTTCTGCAAGTGAGTACATATGCCAGCACTTTAGCAACAAATTTATGCTGAAGCTTCTGTGGCCTGGCCTTGGCCTGGGAAGAGGCTGATTGGTGCCTGTGACCCTGCTAGACTGGAAAGTCACCAAGTCACAGGTGCATATGTCTGTCAGTCAGTGAAACTTTGATATGGCTGCTGTGTTGGTCACTCAAGCAGTGCCAGCACAGTCACCAACTTATTGCCAAAATTTAATCAAGAGCTCGCACACAAAGGACGCCTGATGTTCATCACAGGCACTAAACACTGGTCTGGAAGAACTTCCAGAAGATGATGAGGAAGACGTGGACTTCACCTTGGATGAACTGGATGGCCTGCTGGGCCCCATTGACTCCGATGCAGAAGACAACCTGACACACCCTGAGGCTGAGCCTAGGCAAGCTCCATCTCAAAGCCAGGCTACTGAAAAGCGTCTGCGCCGGACTGCTGCTAATCAGGAGCAGCGAAGGTGGGCTGCACAACAAGCACCACACCATCAATGCAGGTTGCACATGCGCATGAGAAAGCAATCATTATGGTTATTTACTGACATCTACATGCTGTTCTTAGAACACGAATTGCACAGATGTGTCAGGCAACTCAAACGCCATAATCCATGCCAGTGCGCTGTCTAGTATAACTGACTGGGGTCCATCACTGATGTTGACAGCCCTACTTCTCAAGCACAGTGTATCAATCGTGTTTTATTTATGTTATGTCTACAGGCGTCTTCCTATGATTATGCCAAATGAGCTGCTTGGCGTGCCAGCTTGCAACTTCATGGGCCAAGGCCAACAGCACACGGCACCACCGGCAGAGGGTGATGGCAGTCCTGCTCCAGCAGTACGACTCAGACCGCCCCTGACCGGCGATCTGTGGCCACAGGAGCCAGATCTCAGTCCCAGGGGATTTGATGCTGAGCAGATCAAGCAATTGTACCGTCAGCTGAGTTACCATTGTCAGCTGCTGATACAGACATATGCCTTGACAGCATGTAACAGCAGTCACCAGGACACAGCTGCACAGCTCAGTGATCTGCTGAATGATTACCAGGTATGCCCACAGACTACTAACATTGGGACAGCTCATTGTAGTAAGCTAAGCAGGTATCAAAGTGGTGTTATCAGACATTGTCTTTGCATTGTCTGCCATTGTGCCTGGTGCAATGTATGCATGGAGTGTTGTTGTTTTGCTGCAGCTTGGTGCCACTGAACTGGTAATAGTTTGGACTCATTGCGACACAAACACATACAGGAGCACAGCAAGCATTTGCTGGAAGAAGGCAGCAGTGGCTCAGGCCAAGGCAAGCAGCATGACATGCCATACTCACCAGAGATACTTGGTTTGGCTCCTGTTGCTCAGCCTTACACTCAAGATCAAGAGGCAGGACCGGACAAGCCTGCATCTCCTCCAGTCACACAACAGGACTGGAGCCAGGACCCTGCAATTGCCGTGAACCCCACTGATGCAAGTCAGCCGCGCGCTGAGCCAGGTTGCGCAACAAGCCTGCCAGGAGCTGACCACAGCAGCCATCCAGCCCAGGCACAGCAGTCAGGCTCAGGTGTTGCTGACGAAGGTGCGATGCCAGCGTCTTCGCATGCAGCAAACAAGCATCTGCCAGGCCTTTCAGCAGCTGTGCCAGAAGCTGACAGGCAGCAGCAGGCACCTGGCCAGGAAGCTGATGCAATGTCAGGTGGCAGTGGCAGTGGCACCACCATTTCCCAGGCCGTCCCACCTCTTGCTGACGCTGAGAGCCCACCACCAGCTGAGGTGACCAGTCAGGCTCACCAAACCCATGGGTTAGAGCGTCAACAGCAGGACAACCCAGCCAGTACAGAGCAAGGCGCTGCAGCAGACGAGAGGGGCCAAAATGTTGTTGTGACCTGGCAGCCTGTTGCACACTTCCTTGTGCACTCCATCACAGAGGTTGCGTGCATGAAGCTGCTGCCACAGTTCCTGCAACATATGGCTCAGGTACAGACCAGTTCCAGCAGGTTCGGCTGCTGTACACTTTTGTGCTTTGCAGCCCAGAAGGAGCTTAGTGACCTTGCTGTGACAAGCCAGTTGACCTGCTGTGTGCCAGAAGGTTGACTGACCAGTCCGACGATTTTTTGCCTCATGCAGGTCCCCATTGGGGAAAAAGTCCTGATCAGGGCCTGCACCTAATTGCTGCAGAGTTGCACGTTGATCAACTACATGGCTGAAAGGCTGTCCCATACTGAGCGTCTCGTTTTAGCGCAACTCAAAAGCTGGGGGTATGTTTGGTGAAAACAAAAATGATTCTGCAGGTGGCGGTGGCAAGCGAGCCTGCTGGCAGGGAGGGTGGTCAGGGCAGTAAGGACAAGAGGATGCCTGCACCCACTGTTCCTGCAGAAGTTAAGCAGGCTGTGGCCATCTTCAAGCCTTACTTTGATCCCGACCTCTTCCCCAGGGTCAGTCTGCACCCCCTCACTGCAGATCACCTATGAGCTAGCATACTTGGATCCAGTGCGGCAGTTCCCCCATCCGCCCGCTTGTCCATCTGCAGAGACAAACCTGCATCCATCAGTGCGTGTCACAATGTATGAACTGTCCCAGCATCTGATCAATGCCCTCACAGGGGCATGTCTTGCAACACATTGCTGTCAACACACGTGCAGCGAGACCTCTAGCTCTCTTGGCTGGTCTTGCAGTTCCAAGCCCTACCACCCCAGATGACCTGGACCCAGGCAGAGGATGAGCTGGTGGCAGCAGGAATGTATCAGTATGGTCTGGACCTTGACCTGATCAGCCGCCACCTGATGCCTGTCAAGACGGTCAAGGAGATTCAGACCCGCCAGAAGAACAGGTGTCACAGGGTGGAAGGCAACTGCCTCAGGGTGAGCTTCTTGCTTGAGCTGCTGACTTTGCCAACAGCTCATGGGCATTGTGCAGCCTCATATGATTTGTGATTCCCTTTACAGATTTTTTGCATTGCCTGTAGACAACATATGACATGAGCTGCTTGCAGCACAGCAGCGTCCATCAACAACTGAGATGCTGCCAACCATGTCGAATGGATGGTATATCAAGTCAGCACAAGGCTCCTCGCATTACATTACATTGTACTACGCATTGATGCATCATCACAAGCCAGCAATAGCAGGGAGTATAATCCTTTCATCGCACGTGAGGCACAAACTCAGTGCATGCATCTCAGCCAACAAACTGATAACCATATGCTGTGCATGGGTAGACAGCCAGAGAGTATGTGACACGGCCTCTGGAACCTTCAGAAGTGGCGATCATCACCAGAGCCATTGATTGCATGGAGAAGAGCCTGCGGCTGCAGCGCCATCTTGAAAGGCTGCATGGCCTGAGGGACTCCTCACAAGACTACCGCACTAAGATCACCAACCGCTGGCGCCTGCTGCCCTGCATCCCTCACCTCAAGCTGCAGGTTGGCTGACCTGGCATATATTGTGGTGTGTGTGTCTCTAGAGCAATATGATGGCGGTGTAGGTTCACAGCATGAAGAGCAATCGATGCATTAGTAAGGCATGCTGGTCTTGCAGACACCTCATTTCAAGATCATGTCATGTTGTTCTGCCACTGAAATATGCAAGAAGCAAGTCTCTGGCCAATGTACATCAATTTAGATTGTGTGAACTGTATCTGTGTTGTCAGCTTGCATAGCACTCATTGTCTTCATGGCAGTAGCCTTCCTTCATCACAGCCCTGATCGCATTCAAAAATCAAAGTTATCTGTGAGTGCAGAGCCGCAGTGGCATGATGCTGCGCCAGATGTATGAGGAGGTGGTGCACAACAAGCCCAAGACTTCACATGTAGGGGACCCTCTTGGGGGCAAGAGGCCCAACGCAACCAAGCCTAAGCCTGGTATGTCAATTTGCCATACACAAAATGTAGTCCTCTTTGCATGCATGCATGATGCAATGGTCAATGCTAAAACTTTGGTTTATGCAAAGTGGCCCTGGTACTGGGCAGCATTCCAGGTAGCTAGCAATGTGACTGGTTCTGTGAGAGCCTCTTTGCATTGGCTTGAATTGCAGTGTGCTTTCACAGCATGTCATTCCTGATGCAAGTATGCTATCGCATGTAAACAAGCATACGGCTCACGCCTTGATGCTATTCTGTGTTTCCCCCTGCATATCACCATTGCCTTTGTTCCCAAGCTCTGCGCCTTCACCTGCACAGCACTTGTTTGTCTGTGCGCAGGTGTACATACGTGTACATAGTAAACTTCTCATGCATGGAACATAAATTCTGCAGAGGAGAATTTCAGCAAAAAAATAAAGATCCTTTCTGAGATTGCTTGGTTTCCATGTACTGCAGCAAAGGCTGTGGTGCAGTCCAGCTTCTTGACACAGCCTGCATGTGGATATCAGGAGGGGGTGAAGCAGCACGGAGGCAGTCGTAGAATCATGCTGCAGCCCCCTGTCTTTCTGCTGTTTGATGACCCTGCCAACAGTCAAGCAAGAGAAGAGGATGAGCGCCTTGTGGCTGGCCGTGTTGCAAAGATCAGGTCTGCCTCTTGTTTTCAAGGGCCCCAGACGGCACTGGATCCTATCAGTCCAAGGGCGTGACACTCACACACAAATTCTTTCAAAGAATGATGCTCTGCACAGAGTCGCTCTGTTCTGAAAATGTATTGTCTGATTTTTAGCACCTGTGACATGTGTCATTGACTTTGTCAATCAGGCCTTTAAGCCTGCTTTGGATGCAATACCACATCACTGGCAAAGCATGCATGTAATTCACAGATGGTCAGATAATGGGTCTGGCATGACATTATACACAGCAGCACATGTTTAGATGCTGGACTTGGTATGATGCCAATCAGCAACCCTGTGCAAACATGCCAACGCAATCAGGTAATGGTTGTGTTGTGCAGGAAGCCTGAGACGCCCAAAACGAGCAGAACAGGCAGGAGGCGTCCCGTTGGTGATGATGTCCCACTAAGCCCATCCGCTCGTCACTTCTTGGCTGTTGCGCATCAGGCTGATCAGGCTGTTGCAGACAGCCACTTGGCTGCTGCTAACGCTGCGAATGTAGACAGCATTGAGTCAGGTAATTTTTTGTATCGCTTGCAGACTCAAGCTGCGGCTATGCTCTTGTGTAATTTGTGCCTCAATTTGCTGAAGTTGTCGTACAACTCCACTGTTTTGCATGTACTTTTAGCTGGTTTCACATGCACAGGAAACATCATAATTTTGCTGTAGAGTGCATTTGCGCATTCAGTAGAATGGCTGCCTGAGCACATGCTGCATCACTCAGGCTAACACATGCAGGGCAAGCACATGGGCAGCAGGTGGTGGAGGTGGCCGAGGGCATACCTGCACCATTTCCCCTGGTTGCACATCGACCCAGTCAGGCCCCTGTTGCCAGGCCGGCTCAGAGGCCCCCACGCCAGCACTCCAGGGCCAACCTTCCAGAACAACACACCTTTGCTGCCTGCCTGCTCAGCAACCAGCCGTCAGCTGCCGAAGACAGTCAGACTCAGCAAGTCGTGGGTAGTAATCAGGTCCAGCAGGCAATGCAAAGCCACAGGCACAGCTTGGATGTGCCAGGCGGCTTTGGTTCAGATCCACTGCAGCAAGAGCAGACGCACCCTGCGCCTTTACAGAATGCACACACTCGCGGTCTTGCAGACAGTCAGCATGGAGTGGGTCAGCAAGAACATCTGCACCGTTTTGCAGAAGAAGAAGCTCCCACGGCAGCTGTGGGTCTATGCTTGAACTCTGGCAATGATGAGCAGCAAATGCTGGCACCTGGCTTCCCACAGGAGTCTGTTGCAGAAGCAGCCAATCAGGCCTCCGTCTTGGAGGATGACTACCAGGAAGCACAGCACCATGAAGCCATGCTTGAGGATGTATTGCCAGATCCATCTGTGATCAAAGCGTCCAACCCACCACATAACTGTGTGCAGCCACATGGCGCCTTCCTCTCAGGCGCACATGCACAGCAGACTGCTGCACAGCATAGGCCTTCTGCAGTGCAGCAGCAGCAGCAGCAGCAGCAGCAAGGGGAGCTTGGACTCGTAGTGCCTGAGCAGCAGCATCATGACCAGAGGGGCCTTCCTGTGCCTGCTCAGCAGTGTGAGCAATTGCATCCTGTACAGTCTGACCAACAGCAGCAGCAGCCAGCACTGCCTGGTGATCAGGAGCTGCAGCCACGCCAGATGCCCCATGTTGGTGACGCAGATGGAGCTGCAGATCAGCAGCCAAGCACTCAGGGTTCTCCGCAGGCTGTGCACCCCCAGCTTGGCAGGTCGTTTGGAGCTGAGCATGCTGCCATGCCTGCTGTTCAGCTGCTGTCTCAGCAGCTTTTCAGCAGTGCGCCTTTGACAGCAGCTGCTACTCCCCACCCTGCGCCTTCACCCCAGCAACCCCCTCAGTCCCTCTTAGCCCATGTACTCTGTCCCCAAAACTTGGCAGTCCAACAGGTGCTGCAAGCTCTGGGTGCTGCAGACCTCATGCCAGCGCACCTGTCTGGGCATCAGTCTGTGCATGTGTGTGAGGCCCCTGCCCGTCTCAACCAGCTTGATAATGTTTCACAGCCTGGTCAAAGTTTGACGGCAGTCCCTGCTTATGGCTCTACTCCTGAGACACATGTTCCCATTCCAGACAGCCAGCAGCAGCAGCAGCAGCAACAGCAGCAGAGTCACTTGGGTAGTTGCCAGTCTCCTGTGATGCTGCAATTTGGTGCACAACATCTGAGCACCTTTGTATCATCTGAAGCTGATGTTGACAATCAAACACACCATGTGGTGGACGGCCTCAGCCCAGCACAACCTGCAAATGAAGATTTTGAGCAGGATGAGATGTCTCAGCCAGATTCCTCTGAAGATGAGGACTTCTCCCCCTCAGAGTTTGAACAGGACGAGATGTCTCAGCCAGAGTCGTCCTCTTCTGAGGAGGATGCCTTTGAGATGGATGAGATGTCTCAGCCTGAGTCCAGCTCAGAGGATGAGCCAGCTCGTGAGAGGGCGCCCACTTCTCGACCCAGCTCAGCTGCTCAAAGGGCTGAGTCCAAGTCCAAATCTTCACAGCTCAGACCAGTTTCTGAGCAGCAATTGGCGAGACTAGGCTTTCCCAAGGCAGCACAACCAGCAACTGATGGTGTGCCCAGGTCAAGCAGGCTATCACAAGCTTCAGCAAAGAAGAAAGGCTTGCAGACAAGCGGGCGCAAGCTCAGCAGCAAGCATGCCCTGCTTGTTGATGATGACTCTGCGCCCAGGCAGACTAAAAGTAAACGTGAACGCACCTCGCTGGCCTGTGATGACTTGCACCCAGACAATGACAGAGCCAGCCATGACAGGCAGCGGCGTAGAGTGCGTGAACAGCCTGGGCAGCGGCATGCAAGCAATGCAGCACAGCAGGTCAGCAACTGCCTGTCACAGCTCTGCTGCTTTTCAAGCCTGTTTACGTCTTACACCTGAAAGCAATTGCTAAAATTATACAAGCATCTTGTCTGCATGCAGAAGATTGCCAGCTTGCAGATCTTGTACTTGCGCTGCCTGGAGATGGCATGCTGACATATTGCTCACTGCTAATACTCTACCACACATGCATTATATGCACTGACTGAATCAAATTGTTACAACACACTGTAGGCTGCAAAGCAAGCATCTCTTAGTGCCAGTCGTAGCAAGGCTGGCAAGAGACAAGCCTCAGCTGATCCTAGTCATGGTAAGCCTGCTAAGCGACAAGCCTCTGTCAGCGCTGCTGCCAGCAAACCTGCCAAGAGCAAAAGCTGTGCCAACGCTAGTCCCAGCAGCAGGCCTGAGAATGTCTCTCAGCAACAGCAGCAGGAGCCACATGAGCAGGAGGCGCCGGTATCCTTCCGCAAGAGGCCCAGGAAACCCTCTCGGCCCCAGTGCTCAGGCTCCAGTGTCTTCATCCAGGCCCCCTCCCCTGATGCTGCCAAGGGCCGGCTCACCAGTCAAGGGTCACCTAGTGGTGGCCGTCAGCTCAGGCCTCGCCAGAATGTTGCTGGCAGATGGGCACCCAAAGGTTCCAGGCCTCAAGGCCATACCAGTGGTACACACTTTGAAGCAGCCTCTTCTGAGCAGTCCCCACCCCAGAAGAATGCTGCAAGGGGAAAGCGTAGCAGCAAGGCAGCAGGGGCGCAGTCAGAGTCTCAACCTGAGGGTACTGTTGAAGATAGTGCTGTGGCAGCAGCATTGCCTGATAACATGCTTTTTGTGGATGGGGCGTTGACCACATGGACTGATACTGCTGACCGCGCTATCATGCTTGCTTGTTTGGTACAGGCGCAAGGGCACCCTTCGCCTGAAGCTTTTGATGATTTGGTCAGACAGATAAGTGAGTCTGGTTGTCCTGTCACGCTTGGGCAGGTGCGCGCTCGTTTTAATTGGTTGTTGAGTAGATTTCTGACAAATTATCACCAGCAAGCAGCTTGAGCAAATTTGTAGCAACAGCAGTGTGTCATACAAGCAAGGCAAACTTTCAAACAGCTAGTGGCACTTGGCTTGTGCTGTAAACAAATAGATAGGGTTGGCCTTTATTGAATGCAATAGACTAGTAGTAGGGCACAACACAGTGCAAGTTGACCATGCTGAAGTACCTGTAGGTATATTTTTATATGGGCCGCAGACCCTGCAAGCGAGAGAGAGAGATTGCAATGCTTTACTGCGAAAACATCACGTCCAATTCATCACTGAGCAGTCCTACACAAAGCAGGCAGCAAGCATTTCAGGGCAGTGACTCATCACCCTTGGCATTCAGATTACGGTAGACATGCAGTGTCCTCTTTGGCGCTTTGTACCTCAGATAGACCGCTTATGTTGCAGCATGGCAGGAGCTCTGGCTGTGGCGGCAAAGCTTGCGTGGCTGGGGATCGCCTGTGCCTTGGTACTGAATCCTTTCACTTTCCTGCCAGTCTTCCTGTAAGCCGCCGAGACAGCAGATCGACTTCAGCGATATTGGACTTGCCTCCGCTAAAACTCGCATTTACCTTGTGGTTCCTGCAGGTGTCTTTCGTGGAGACTATACTCTGTGTTTCTGACCAGTCAAGCGAATGTGTCACGGTATATATCGAGCTGTCAAAACTCTGTTTGACTTGATATGAAAGTACCTCTTGTTGGGTACTTTTTCCGTGTCTTGCCAGGTCGTTGAAGCTTCTCAAAAGCACATTGGCAAGGGGATGGGAGGTTGGAAATCACAACACTGTGTCTGTTGTCCAGGGCTGGTGTTCCCATCGGTAAGCAAAGCGATACTGGGGATGTTGCAGCGGAGAAGGGGCTTCTGTGGTATTTTTCTTTTGGTTCCAACATGGATCCAGACGTGCTCACCAAGCGCAGGAACGTTCGTCCAAAACAGTCACATCCATGCCAAGTTGTGGGATATGTGCTGACTTTTTCGCACCTTGGCTTGCCATATATGGAACCAGGCATGGGTACAATAGAGCCTCTGCAGTGGCATCCACAGCCACCAACGCTGATAGTGGCCAGCCACAGACAGCAAAAGGCAGCAACAGCAGAAGCTGGCAAGGCAACCATGTTCAGCACCCCTTCCAAGCCTGTTGCTCAGCAGCTAGCAATTGCCACCAAGAAGCAGAGGCAAGCAGATGCTGCTGCTGATCAGGACCCAGAGTCACCACGCCCAAGCATTCCCACGAACGGCGTCTTTGGCAGCCCAGAGTTGCCAATCAGTTTTGGCCCTGCGCGTTCTGCTTCAAAGAGAAGCCGAACCAGCCCAGTCTCAGATGCCTCATGTGACTATGAGAGCAACGATTTTGACTTAGACGGCAGCCATCCAATGGCATCTCAAGCCAGCACCAGCAAACCTGCCTTGCAGAATGGGCACAAGTTTGTCACAGTCCATGGTGTAGTGCATCAGATCACTCAGGAGGATATGGCACAAATAGTGAGAACAGAGGGTGGTGGAGGCAGCAGATACCATGGATACTACCTGGAAAGTGTTCCATGTGAGATGTACAATGGTCAGACTGTACAGGCTTTGACCCTGCTCACACATCCCAACTCCCGGCATCATCAGGTACGCATACTATGCTAAGCAGCCTCAGCTTTTGGACATGCAATGTGGCTTCGAACAATGTGAGTGCCTGGGCTTAGGCCACACATTCTGCCTTGCTGACCAGCTTATTGTTGATCTCTGCATGCACAGGCAAGATAGGTTCAGAGGTGCAATACATCTTTGCACAGGACTTGAAGCAGACAATGTATTGTGTTTGCATGTATCGGTTTTGGCACATCCACCACTTTATTGGGTTTGACGCGTCATTGGTTTGTGTTGTTGGCCAGTCCTGGCAGTCTGATGGCCAAACATAAGTATGACTTGCAGGTTGAGCCAGCATTGCCTTCAGAGAGATATCTGAAGATCCTTCAGAAGGGTGCCAAGCAGCACAACTTATCTGGCGAATATCAGGTTTATCTGCAAGCACTGCAACACTATCAACCATCAAGTCGAGGGCAGCTTGCTGGGCGCTGGATTGTCTTAAACACATTTGGAAGGACATCGAAGTATTTTTTGATGCGGATTATGCCAAAAGTGACAAATCCTTTTGCCTCCTGGTTGACTCATGAGGTGCTTGCCAGGTATATTCTGGTCATGTGGTGGATGCATGACTACATTATGGAACCAGCACTTGGCAGTGGTCGTCACCACTGATTTTTTATATGCCTGTTGCAGCCCTGCTTGCAATTGTGCACTGTGACAAGCGGGCAGTGCTCAGAGATCACAACTTATATGGGTAGATTACTACCAAATTCATTGTCCCCAATTTTCGTTTCATGGGTTCGTTGTCTGCCAGGTCAGCTTTACAAAGTTGAGGGCATTCAAGACAATGAAATGAACTGGACTGATCATTATGGGGTATGCTGCGCCGCTTCAAGCCAAGTTGGTTTCTGTGATGATAAAGTACTAAAGCGCTACAACCAGTTCTTGTACTACTACTTACACTTGTGTCCTTGGGACCATTGGAATGCCAATAAACGACATCATGAGTGGTCTTAATGTTTTGGCCCACAGGAAAAAGCAAGTTTTGTAGGCAAGCTCTACATGCATGTATGTCGTGGCAAAGATTATCCAATAAGGGTAATTGACCGACCACGCGGAGCACAAGTGTGCTCTTAGTTTGGGTTGGTCTCAACGAGTAAACGTCCTCTGTTCAAGTCATGGACTATAAAAAAAAGAGTCTGTTACTGGCAGATTCACAGTCATGTAGCCAAGTGCTTGGGGATGCGTTTATCCACTCACGGCATGCGCATCACGGCCTGCGGTTGCCAAGGCAGTACTGTCTATTGCATGTACCAGTTAGTTCTCACATATTAGGAGAAGCTGCCGTACACGCCTGGAAATATTGCTCCAATTTTGGGAGCAAGTATGCCTGACGATAAAGAAAGAACGCAAACAGCAGAACCCGGCAAGATGACGAAGTTCTCGCAGCACTGGAAGGAGTTTGCCGAAGCCACACCGGAAGAACACAAGAAGTGACTTAAATCATCCTTTGCCAAGGTATGCGCTCGATGTGTTGCTTGAGCTCTATAATGCACGGTACGACGACGCAGGTAAGGTTGTAAGGGTGATGCGACTGTCGCAGTTTTTCGGCAAAGCAGCTCCGAAGCCTGTCTCTAAACCTAGCGTTCACAGCGTCATGAGATGTAAGGTCGAGACGGCCGGCTTAGCCAACTGATGACAGGGGTACCACCGGCAAGCAAGTGTCTGCCTATGACAGCTGTACACACAAACAGGAAGCTGGGGTATGCAGCTTGAAGCGCCGATGTACTATGCTTGACTTCTGACCCCGAAATTGGTTTGGTATGTGATGTCCTTCTGCTGTGTGTCAAGGAAGGACAGCTTACAAGGCAGCTTGAAAAGTCAAGTGTGTACACTGCTTAAAGTGAGTGTTCCATTATATTGATCTATGTGTTTTGGTAGCAGGTTGTGTGTGTGTGTGTGTGTGTGTGTGTGTGTGTGTGTGTGTGTGTCTAGCACAACCTTTCCCTGCTCTAAATTTGATTTGTGTTGTGAGTGCTAGTGAGTGATTCATGCTGCAACTGCTGTAAACAGATCATCACATCAGCGCATCAAGATGCTTTACGACGCATCTTGAACCTACTGTCACAGTGTGGTAGCATGACTGGATACTATGATTACAGTTGTGAACACATGCTGCATAATATTGCATCCATCGCCTACTGCCTTTACACAGCCATCACTGTTATACACTTATCTCTCCAGGTTTGGTTCGTAAAAGGAACCATAAATGCACAGTCACATGTGGGTAGGGGTTTTGCAATTGTCTTTGATGGTGCCATGTCAGCATTTGTCCCTGAAATTGCTGACAATTTGCCTCTGGCTGGGCTGTAATTGAGGAAAGTTGAAGTAGCAAGTCAACGTCAGGGGCCTATCATGATGATGCTGTACTGCTTCTTTGAAGTGCTGTCTCCTCTAATCAACTGAGCAAGGGTTAACCGTTACGTCACTGACTGGTCTTTGAAAAGTGCCTCCTGACGTATGACAACTGCAAATTGACGCAAGACCATAAACACGAACGTCAAGTAAACGTCTCGACCATAATTGCACACTAGGCTTCGAACGAGTATCAATGCCGTGCGCAGCCTGACGCAACCTTGCATGCCTGCATATTGTATCAGCCTGCCTAGGATCCAGGCATGCTGCCAGGATCTGCAGATCAGTGCATAGGAATGTGTATCTGAGATCCAATCTACCACGGGAACCGTGACTGCACACTAGGGCCTGGGAGGAACTGCAGCACTGATCAAGTCTGATTCTTTCAAGATCTGCAGTTTATGAAGATCAATTGTCAAGGTCGCCTGATCTAATCTAGGGAAGCTACTGCTGCACAGAAAGTGTACATTTGATGTTCATGGCTGCTAGCTCTGTACTGAGAAACCTAAAAACATATGGTAGAGCAACCTTCTCCAGATACTTCCCTGTTTCACAGACACGGCACATGATCTGGACATTCTTGTCTGAGCCTGCAGACCGACCAAGAGCGATCAGGGGACATCATCGAAGGGATGCTGCCAGGTCGGCACAACTTCCAACTGTGATTACTGGCACAGGGGCAAAGCTTCGCAAATGCACAAAAGCAGCGCCTGAGCAGAACATGAATCGTAGTGGAAAAGCTCTTATAATGGCAAATGCAGGACAGGACAGACACAACCATGCCTTGCATCCTTCAAATGCCAGCTGTGGTTATCATTTCTTGCATCGCATCTGCTACAAATATCACAGTAAACAATCCACATACCTCCAGCAGTGCGAGGCAGGTCTGCTGTGGAAGCACTGGGAATGTATTGGTTGGGGGACAGCAGCGAGCCGCAGGCTGAGCAGACTTCCATGACGGTGTAATCACTGCAGGTATGCAGACGGTCGTGCAGCAGGTAGGCTGCCCCATGCGCCAGCAGGGCATCGCGCTCCATCTCTCCGAACCTGATTCCACCACCAAACTTGCGACCCTTGATGGGCTGGCGAGTCACCGGGTTGACGGGACCAGTGGATCGCACCTGAACACACCAACTCAACTAGCTGAGCACAGCGTGCAGCTCATGCAGCTCATGCAGCTGAGCACAGCGTGCAGCTCATGCAGCTGAGCACAGCGTGCAGCTCATGCAGCTGAGCACAGCGTGCAGCTCATGCAGCTGAGCACAGCGTGCAGCTCATGCAGCTGAGCACAGCGTGCAGCTCATGCAGCTGAGCACA
>JAABUP010002693.1_pt1 | contig 33491 bp, 34 predicted proteins | sample 5559201 | NCBI WGS metagenome assembly JAABUP01 (sample SAMN10711887, study PRJNA513373) | rock metagenome | isolation source: Antarctica rocks | place: Antarctica
TGAAGGCTGTGTACAGTGATGAAGCTCCGCCACACAAGAATGCCGAGTCTGAACTATTTTGGTCTTATGGTGATGCCTATTGGACTGTTCATGCCTAGTGAACAATGTTGCTTGGGGTAATGAGAGTGACATAATGATTGAACAAAGAGCAGATGCCTAGTGAACACTGCTGCATGGGATATTGAAAAGTTGGAAAACCTTGCACATTATGATGTGCATGCACATCTGATCCACTCCAGGATCATCACGCATTTGCTTGAGATCACCCTCACTCAACAGTCAGGGCACAAACAGTGATTCACTTTTTGTTCATCAAACCTCAGGCACATGGTGAGATGATTCCCGTCCCCAAAGGACGACAGGAAATAAATGAACTGCATGCATGTGCATCTATGAGTGCCCGACAGCAACAGACAGACATAGCAGGGAGACTGGGGCAACCATTGCGTACAGTTCAAGCATGTTGGGTAATGTTGGTAAGCTCACTGTGAGCTTCAATCTCACCACGCTACTAGATGCATTCAGCATACACAGCGTCACAGGGAGAGGCGTGTAAGCAAAGCAGCTGACAGCTTTTTCAGTCCCATCTGGGGCCCCTGCATGTGACGCAAATTCATTCATTCATCAAATGCATATACACGGTCTTTCTGGGGCCAGCCAGGGAAAATTTCGACCAAAGTGCAGTGAGATCATCAGGACATTTCACAGAGAGAAATCTTATGACACACAATGCAAAACACATTCACAAAGCATGCCCCGGCCTGGAAGAACAGGTAGATCAAGACATGTGCAGCAACAGCAGCCCACCTCAAACCATTTTAGATTGGTGCTGGTAGACGTTAGCCGATTGTACGCAACTCCACCGATAATAAATAGCCCAAGAATCCAACCAAACCCCAACATCTGTAACAGCACAACAGACCAGAAATGAGCAGCTGTAAAGATCATGAAATTGCTGACACGCCCTGCAATTAAAGAGGAATCACAGAATGCTATGAAAATGAAACAGTGACAATGTACCTCAAACACCCCAAGGTAACGGTACCATTGCTTCACAAGTGACCCTATCCTATACCAGAAGTGTTCAGATTTTCTTTTTGTTTTGATCTTATGCCATACCAATGGCGGTATGACAGCAATACCAAGATTGCATCAGCAACAACATCTGCAGGCAGAGCAACCTCAATCGAGCAGCCGTAGGCCTGGCAGATGTTTCTTTATGAAACAACGTGTGACACAAAGAGCTGCCAGGCAGTTTATCACGGCCTATGCATGCAACATTGCCATAACAATGTGTTTGATACACTGAATCTGTTGCATGCATTGACAGAAGCATGCTGCAATTGCATGAAGCAATAAGATGCCAGCATACACATTCCGTACCTGGGTGCAAAGTTGCAACACTGATTGATGACACATGGCTTTTGCCAGCGATGTGTGTTCCAGGGCTTGAAGCTTAGGGTGCATGATGTGAGGGTTTTGTTGATATTGTTTTCAAAAACAAAAGGTATGCCTGGACCGCATAAAATGAGTCATGCAAGCACCTGCAAGCGCCAGCGCCCCATCCAAGAGCGGTCCACAGTGAAGGCAGCCGCATAATAGCCAATCAGCGCCACCGAGGAGTTCAGCAGATTGTACTCCAGCAACGTGATCAAGGATGCCTACAAATCAGCACACAGCAAGCCAACAATCACCACAGAGGGAAAATCGCAAATGAATCGAGACAACTTCAATTGAGGAGTTGATGCTTGCTATGTTGATGAATGTCAATGATGAATCAAAACTCAGGCCGTGAGTAGCTGAGTGCCTTGGAGCAGGAATTCACATTGGGGTTAAAGATGAGGATGAACTCGCTCTGGAAGAGCTTGTTGCCATAATAGTAGAAGTCCCAGGCGAACCAACCTATGGACGTCCCAACCAATCTGCGCAACAAGAACGCTCAGCGCAACTGCTGTAGAAGGCGTGTGCATTGGCTGACAGCCACCACCAAGATGGCTCGATGCACAATAGCATTAAACCCACACCAGCAACTTGATTCTGCCAACTTTTGCACAGTGTTTCAAAATCTGTAACAACATATGAACGACATCTGCAGTGGTAATTGTAACAGTGACCTGTGGCAACGATGGTGAGAGCAAGGGTGATTCGATCTCAGACACAATCTGGGTGTGACAGCAGCGGTTCAGTGCTAGGCCGTGTTGAGCAGGGGTGCTATTGCTGGATCTCTGGGTGGGATCCCCCTCATGGCAATGGAGCACGACTGTAATAATAATAATGACTTCAATTTTACAGGTGTTCCGGCATGTCTGCTTGGTACCTACTAGCCCTAGCTCTGTAAGATCTCCAATAGCAGGAGGTTGTTTGCTATTAGTTGTAGCTTTAGCCTTGGAATGTGCAGAGTCAGGGTGACCAGAGGCAGACAACACACCTGGGCCAGTAGTGCTTCATGGCAAGATGGAAGGTCTGGAACTGGCTCATGCTGTCATCCCTTACGCCAGCTGTGGTGATCATGGCTGCCTTTGCTTGCTAATCTTGCTGTTGCTCCTGAAACATCCAGCACTCATTCACAACGCGATGTCGGTCGACAGGCAGATACCAGAAAGCATTGCAGACAGTTGTGCGCTGCGCCATGAGCCAAGTCCACCACGACAGCGCTTGTCAGCACCTGCGACACGCCACTTAAGGAACAACTTTCTAGCATGGCAATTGCTACATAACTTCAGATACACAGGATGGTGCTCTCAGCACACAGTGCTTCCGCACCAGAAATATCAAAGTTCCTGTTGATTGTTGTGTGCACTTTGGGATGAGCTGACATTTAGCACTTTGAACCCTTTCATTTGTTTGGTGATTTGGGGATCAGGCGATTGTATGTACGTGATTTGCATTGAGTTTGCACGAGAGATAAGGAAGACTACAAAAGTGCATTGAGGCACCAATTACCTTGTTCTTTACAGCTAGCCTTATTCCAGCAATGAAGCCGGCCTGAGAATGGGCCCAAACAGGGCAGCTCACCTTCCATACTTCAGACTCCTTCAGGTAGAACAACCGGTGAAACACCATGTAAGCAACGGGCACCAGACCCAGCCCATATGAGACGCGCCATGTTATGCTGAGACTGGCAGGGCTGTAACTTGGCCCATTCTGCCCCATTGCAGCCAACCGGAACAGCAGACTGGATATGTTGAGCAAAGTCCCCCACGCCTGGACGGCACTTTTTTGCATTCACTTGTGAGTGTGGCAACAGCAGCTTTGGGAGCTTTTTCCCAAGTCATGTGCAATGTTAAGTCTCAGTAGGAGTAATTATGCCGTCAGCTTCCTGCAAGTGCAGGAGAGCCACAAGTGTGGCAGCCTTGACAGGGAGCCCACAGGACGAGGAGGGTCTAGCCATGTGGCATGATGAAAGTGCTAGACGTCTACACACGTGGGTATGACACAACAATGATATGACAAAGCAAAAACAATGATATAATAGTTCATGCACATAAGAACGCAGAGAACTGAGTGAAAGCATGAACTGCTCGCATTGCATTGCACTGCATTGCATGCCCAAGAACAGCCCACCGACTTGACTGTATTCCAAGGAATCGAGAAATTGTTTGCTGCATCCTTGATTATCCTGCAAGACAGGCCTCTGCAAACTGTCATATGAAGTGGAAACACTGAGCAAATGGTCCTTCTCTGTACCAGCTTGCTCTGATTGTCATAGTCACCACTGACGTTGGGATGATGATAGTTGAAGATTCAACATTTCATTGGGGACAGCCTTGTTTGGCTTTTGCTTGTTTCCACGCATTGTACACGTTTGTCTGTGTTGAAAGGTGATTGCCAAATGCTATGTCCTTGCATGTAAGCAAAGCTTGATGCACTCTAAGCCTGGTTTGTGATTATGCGTATGACCAGCAAAACAAAATTGCAGACAGGTAAAGGGTGATCCATGCCATCCTGCTTGACAGTCCAAGCAAACTCAGGTTGCTGTCACGCTGAATCAGCATGACATCAGCTGCACCATTGTTTTCAAACCCAGTCAGAGCACCGTGCCTACCACTGCATATATGCTATTTTGTCATAGGTAGAACAGCACATGTCAGCTCTGCACTGCCATTTTGCAGGTCATACAAAAATCTGACAAGGTGGCAGTCATAGGCGATGGCAAACTGGGTCTCTTGTAGCTCAAGCCTTGGTTGTACTCAAGGAATTGGAGCAACTCACACACTTTGGGCGGCATCGAGAAAAGCTGAGGCTTGTCAGTGGCACCAATCAGGTTGTGGTGAATGATAAAACCAAGACTGAACACAATCAGGTGAGCATGAAAGAGATTTGTGCCTTGCCAACTGCATGTACCACAATAGGTTTGCGGGTACAGGCAAGTGCACATCTGTGACCATGTGGCTTGACTATTTCCAACAGTGGTGCAATGCCAAGCCAAGCAGTGCTAGACTTTGTCAGCCATTGACTTCATGCTGTGCTGCTGTGTATTGAACCAACTACATATCTCTGGCATTTTGATTACAAACAGTGCAAGACAATGACAAACTCACATAGTCTTTCATTTGTAGTCAACAGCATTTCACAGATCAAGCAAAGTCACCTGTGCACTTCAAAGCTGCGCAAATCAGTCTGCACTTTTATAGCCAGGGTTACCTCATACATTGATTTTGGGTTGCGAATACTCAACAATACTGTGTATTATCGCCCAAAACGCCAATGCGCGCATGAATACGCACCCTATGAATATGTCTTTACACCGGAAACGGCCGTTAGGTCTGCAATGGAAGGCGCGGTACAGGTAATTCAGACATTAACAGCCCGCTGTGCATCATTGCGAGCCAAAACAAGCATCAGCGTGATCTCTAAGCTATGGCTATAGGGTTTAAACCCTAATACTTAAACCCTATATAAGAAGAAGAATACAAGCCACAGCCATTGCTTTGCTAACTGACTGTGTCATACACTTTGTTTGTGTTGTGTGCTTTTGTGGTACCAGACTGTACCAAACACTGTGAAATTTGACAAGTCTCAGGTTGGCATACTTTTTGCCACTATACTGCCAGTAATGTAAAACACGACGTACTACGCATTGAGTATTATGTATGAGGTACCCCTGTTCAGAGCATTGCACAATCAAGCCTATTGTCAAGCTCTTGCTCACCTTGTGACTCTTGACAGTGCTTTGGGTCTCATCCAGTCAAATCTATTGGCAGGCTGACATGTTTATTGATGTTAGTCACGGGTCTTGAGTAAAGTCAGGCGAAGCCAAGCTGTCCAAGGCGGTGACAAATCTTAATAAGAGATGGTTTCAGCATACCTTATGTTGTAAAGAACTTTGATACGTCATTGGCAGCCACAGACAGCAGCGAATGCGGTGTATCTGCAGGCAGTTGATTTATCTTTGATGCAACTGGATCATCACAGAATGTCCTCCTGATTGCGCATCATAGCAAGCACATCATGCATGCACGCATGCAGGCCTTTGATGTTGTCATTGATGCTACTGGGTCATCACAAGGCATTCTGCTTGCCTTGGCAATGGTGCGCTGTATGGGCACCATTGTCCTCAAGTCCACATGCTCCCTGAAAGATCCAGAGCAGCCTCAATGGAGCGCCATTGCAAACGACCTGGTTGTCAATGAAAAGAGGCTTGTTGGATCTAGGTAAGGGTGCATGCTTCTTTTGCTTCTTGTCAAAATTGGGTAATGGTGCATGCTTCTTTTGCTTTTGCGAGTTTGTTTTTTATGTGTCTTTTCCCTGTATGCTCAATATTGAAAGCTCTGATGCTAAACTTTCAATATGCAGCTTTCTTGGCATTTGCAGCGCATCAGCAAGTCTTTGTTGCTCATTGTAGCATCAGGCTTTTTGCCTTTTAGCTGGATCCTCAAGGCAGCCACTACTGCACTGCCAATTTGCTATGCATGCATGCATGCATCTCACATTCCTATGTGAGCATTGAGTCTTGTGGAGACAGTTGCCTGCAGCTGCATGTTTGGCAGCCAGACTAGCATACATCCAGTTTTACCAAGCACCAAACAACAAGTGGCCTGATTGGTTTGCAGGTGTGGGCCTTTCCAGCCAGCTCTACAGATTTTGCAGGACCCAAGGATGCGCACGCTTGTCAACAGCATGGTCACAAGTGCAATGCCACTGTCAAAGGGTCTAGAAGCTATCAAGCTGGCTCAAAGTAAAGGTGCTTTGAAGGTCCAGCTGGTCATGTAAAGACTGTGATCACAACCAGAACGACACCATGCAGGCATGACATGATGATGCAGGCAGCAGGCCCAAGTTGACATCATACTGGACACAGTGAAATGATGGTGGTATATATGCATCTGCTGCTTTGCTCTGAGCACCTTTTCTGTTGAAATACAAGGCTGTTGGTGTTCAAATCGGACATTTTATTTTGTAGCAAGTTGCATTGGGACAGAGCATGCATGTGCATATGCACATGCAACTTCAAAGTCAGAAGGCACCAAACTGGCAAAACTTATCTGAGCTGGCAAGTTCACAGCACTACTGTGCATATGCAACAGGTTGCACAGACAACAGAGGTTTGCTGACTGAACAGGCTTTCTCTCTGTCAGAGGAACGCTTGTTCAGGCAGCAAGCTTTTGCGTCTTCCTGTGGAACCGCTCTTGCTGCTTGGCTGTTGCTTTGCTGAAGCAAGTGGATACTACAGGTGCCAGCTGTCTTGTTTTGCCACGGACGTTGACCAAGAAAAGCCATTCTTTCCTATGCTTTTTGCATGCCGCACGGCTGCCAAGTTAAGGTTGTGTTTCCAGCCCTGTTTTGCTGGTACAGTGCTTTTGTCTTCATCGATCAGCCACAAGCGCTACAGTCTGCGCTACAGTCGTTTTCCGCGGCGGTGAGCCCGCACACAGGTGTACCGGTTGTCGTGCTGCGCCTGTTCGCACCGGAGCATCGCATCAGCGGTCTGCTCACAGTACTGCCGCAAACCTGCATACGTCAAGCCTCGGAACTCAAGCTGCAGCGTTGGTGATCACTCAGGTGCTGCACCGTGATTACGCAAGCTGTTGCGCTGCTGCTGTCACCTATATCTGCTAGGATGCAGTGTGCATACCTGGCTTGGATTTCAGCGCCGTACGTTGCTTGCTCAAGCAGCAGCAAGATCTGCAGCAAAGGTGTGTGATCAGTGGCTCAACAGGCCACCAGTGCGATTGACCCTTGAGTGCTGCTGTCAGCTGCATACCAACTTCCTGGTCTCATGGAGCATCACGTTTTATCAGAATCTCCATTCTCAAGCTAAGGGCCCAGCATTGTTGGAACTGCAAGTTGCTGTTGGACAGTCCTCAGATTGGCAGCAGTCAAGTCTGTGTCAGCAAGTGAGTAGCAGAATATCAGTAGCTTTAGCGTGAGAACAGCACCTGGTTTGATCAGACATCACAGGGCATGTGCTGCAACATAGGGCCATGTCATATTGGCAGCATAATTTCACAGGGCAAGCATTGAGGTCAATACAGCATACAACCTTGAGCAGCCTCTCAGCGCCTCAAACAGCATATTTGTTACTAGAACAGCAGGCTGTTGTAGCCTGAATCCAAGCATTGAATCCTTGTCAGCACCCTAGCAGCACCTTCTCAGAGTCACACTGTGCTAGCACAGCCTTGGAAAGCAGAAAGGAGACTAATTGAGGGCTTGCTGCTGCCTCAAGGTCACCAGATAACACCGCCTACTACTAGGCCAGACTGCATTCCAGCTTGACCAACTGTTGACGTTGGTAAGCAGCTTTTGTTTAGGTTCATGTATGTCAACTATTGTGTACATCAATCATTGTGTAAATCAACCATTGTGTAGCAATGTATAGAATCAGGTTTGGTGTTGACTAAAGTCTCAGACTCAGTGCTGTCTAGTGTGCATCCATTAGCCAACATTGCATGGAATGCCTGTGCAGAGCCATGCCATGATGTCTGCAACCATATTTTCACACAATACACATCTCAATCTGCATCACATGCATGTGCAGTATGACAGTTTCTCTTCATGTGACTAGCAGCCCCATGTTTGCCTACATCTGAGCTTGAGCTTGCACATGCATCCAACTGTTCGCTTTGTCTGGCTCATATGTCTGATCAATCTGACTCAGCACGAGTGTTTATTGCAATGATGGCTGCTGTTGGCTCTTTATATACAGTCAGCCTGCAGATGGTCAGGTGGTCAGACTTGGAGGGGCTTGCGTTAGGCAGCTAAAATTGGCAAATACATATATTTGTCTGCTGCAGTACCGTACTCTGGAAATGCCACGAATTCAGTGGTCATGCGTTAGTCATACCGGAGCAGAATGAGCCATGTTTCGGACTGCAGGCCAATGCCAATACTTGTCAGCTGCGCGCACATCAAGTTGCAGCAGGACCGTAGGGCAAGCAGCATGTAGCCTCAGGAAGGTTGTGACATTGTTTGCGAGTCAGCGAAGCTTAGGTCCGGCTCTGATGGACAAGGCACACTATCTGCACCTTATATAAGTTTGCACTTACTACTGCTTAATGAAGACTGCAGCGCAGTAGAAGGAGGTTTGTGGCAAGAATCAGCCTGTGTCACCAAAGCTTCGCGAGCAGTACACATCACAATACAGGCCCCTCAAAGGTGTGCAATAGCACAATGCTGTACCTGCATGGGGGACGCCTTCTGTTTATTGTACGTCTGCCCTGCAGCAAGGATGATATTTGCAAGAAAGCTCGCGCTTCGCATCCTTGCCAAGGTGATGCTCTGATGGCTTAGCAGCACTGCGCAGAGAAGGCGTAATAATGCTTCTGCTGTGCTTTGCGTATCTCAATCCATCATTCCAGTGTCTGCAAACTCACTGCATCAGCGTGTTCAGCATCGATCACAGCATCCAAGTCTCTGCACTGCCACGTCTTGTAGACACTCTGTCGAGTTGTTGGTATGATCTTCTTGCTGCAGGAAGTCCTCGGCGCATTGGATACAGCGCCTGTTGGAACAAACAGCATGATCAGCGGCCAGGGCGCCCTATGCCTTAGTCACTGCAAGGTAAAACTCATGCAGACATCTCCCCTGCCAGCCACTCTACAGATTCACTACTTGGCATGCATGTCATCCCCATCACAACACAGCTTGCAGGCAATGCCACCATATGTTGCAACAGTTGGTGCTACTATAATTAATCATCTTCTGCTGTACATTGGCATAGAATGCTCAAATCGTTTTGTGTGCCTCTCAGACCAGCCCTCAAGAGCCAAGCAGGGTGCGTGCTCCGCCAATGCTGCCCATGTGCACCAGGCTGTATTTGCCCAGTCTTCACATCTATTATGGCGACACCCACTCACCAAAGCAGCAGCCATGGAACACAGTGGGCCGCCAGCTCATCAGAACAGATGCCAAGTCAGCTTCTGCTGACAAAGCTGCTGCTGTTCAGGCAGAGTTTGCCAAGGCAGGCGTATCTGCTGAGGTCACCCAGAAGGTTTTAAAGCAATACACGCCCTATCTAACCTGGGATGTGAAGACCAAGCTGCGGCCTGCCCTGCAGCTGTGGCTGCAAGAGCTGGGCACTGAGCAGCTGTCTCAGCAGCTTCAGAAAGTGCAACGCTTGCTAGTGTGCACGCCCGAGGAGCGCAACGAGGTGTACTTGTGGCTGGTCTCAAAGGGAGTGAACGCTGCAAGGGTACAGCAAACGGCACCATATGTCATGACAAGGGAGATTGGGGCAGTGCAGAGCACCTTTGAGGCTCTTCAGCAAGCAGCCTCCTTCTCAGATAAACAGATTTGTACGCTTGTCCACAAGCACTCTGAAGCTCTTGCATATGCACCAGAACATGTTCTCGGCACGCTTCAGGCTGTTAGCATGTTGTTGGGCATGCCAATGACATCAGACAGCTTCAGAGAGGTTGTTTTAGCTGTCAACAACAGACTGTTCTCCATGAGTCCAGTCACTCTTCATCAGCGTGTGACATTTTTCTGCCAGATGTATGCCACTGGGACCCATGTAGCCAGGGCAGCAATCACAACGGGTGTGTTTGTAACTCCAGAATCTGTGATGCAAACCAGAGCAGCAAAGCTTCAAGAGCAGCTGGGCTGGGACAGTAAACAGCTCAAGCAGAAGCTCAGTGCCGACCCTGGTATCCTGAATTATGAGCCTTCCACGCTTGCACGCAATGTCCTCGAGATGCAAGGTGCAGGCTTTTCTTTGACCCAAGTCTGGGAAATGTGCACCAAGCAGCCAACCCTATTGAGTCGCAAATGGACCTCTGACACATGTGTTGAGAAGCTGCAATTCCTCACGGGTTTGCTAGGTCTGACCGTGGACGACATAGCTGCTAGACCCAAGCTACTGACTTACTCAGTCAACAGCTCGCTTGGCCCACGAGCGTGGTTCTTGTATCAGACTAGTGCCATTGTGGCACCCAACACCATCATGACATCTGGCCTAGCTGGTCACCTTTGTTGTTCCAAAGATTTGTTCAGCAAAAGATTCAGTGCTCCGATTGCTTTTCCTAGCATGATCTTTGACTCAGCTTTCATTGAAGGGAAACAACGCTGGGAGTTCCTGAGACAGCACATGAAGCTGTCAGTTAAGACCATTGCTGCTCACCAGGATCTGCTGCTTACATCTCTGCCTGACAGGCTGGCTCCCAGATGGCAGCTCCTGTCAAGCATCGCAGATGAGCAAGCAGCCTTCAAGGCAGAGGACCACCTCACAGCCCTGGCCACCCTGTCCGACCAAGACTTTGCTCAAGCATTCCAGGCAGATGGTGAGCTAAATGGAATGTGGCAATTAAACAAGGTTGCTGTTTTCTGCACTTTCTGTTCCCGTTTAAGAAAGCAGTCTATGTATCAACATTACACATTCACATCTATCAAGTGTGGGTGTAACTTGAGTTTCGTGATGACATGTGAACCATAACAGTTAGCTTGACCGTATGCGCTGTGCGCAGTGCTAGCAGCATGCAAGGATCAGTTGCTGCATGGTACAAAGATGCTGGTGCGAGTTGACAACTCATTTTGTTGTTTCATGCAGAGATTTCAGAGTGTGGCCTGCGCGCCTGAGGGAGGGTAGCATGCCGCCTGGGCCATTAAGGTGTGCCTTGAGCAACCTGATGCACTGAGTCAGAGGCTGATTGGAGTGTCTTCTATGCCATTGTTTACACTGGACTCTGCTGGTAAGGCTTCAGCCTTGAACATACAGCTTTCAGTACGGTGCGCATCTGTGACAAGGTTGTAATGTCAAGCAACCCTGTGTCTCTTTGTTGCAGCTCCTTCAACAGCTTGGCAGGAAAGCTGTAGCCGCAACCTTGCATGGCAGTTGCTGCAGCACAGCTTGGTGCTCTTGCAGACTTGGCTTCTGAATGTTTTCCAGTGGCCTGTCATATGACTAAAGACAGTTGCACCTTACTCCTGGCCTTGCTTTTGCAGAGAGCAGGGTGGCAGACCTGCCCATGGGTAGTATTTATGCAGATCTTTGATGATCATGCTTGATGCAGGTGACAGTGGTGTTGAGCGGTGAGGCCAGCATGGGCAGCTTGATGCCTGGGTAAGGAGTGAATCCTGATGGCCAAGTCACCCTCCATTTCTGGCTTTTTCCATCGCCATGCTGTGTTGGTAAGCAGGTCACATGCAGACATCTGTTGAGTTTTGTTTGTGTAGCACATGTTTGCACCACGTAAAGTCCTGCTGCTGGTGTGCAAAACCCCATGTTTTCGAACAAGGCGGCTAAGCTCAATGTCAGCTGTGCGCCCTTTCAGCAGCACTTTTCCATATTCTGCATGATTCATCTCATCATGCCTGTTTGTGAATGTATCACTCAATCCCAACATGCAAAACAACATTGTGCTCAAAATACCTTTCAACAACAGCTAAATGACGTGTTTATGCAAAGTGACTTAGGTGGTTGGTGCTGGATAGTGTGCATGCAGCCTGAAGCAAGCTTTGTGTGTCACACTGGGTGCACCGTTCATGTTCATCAACACCAAACAGTCATACCAAGCACTCAAAGCATGCTGTCACAGGCTGCACTCATGCTTTGACAGGACTCATGTAATCATGTTGTGCTGTGCAGATGAAGCAACCTTTCAGGGTGGCCAACACATGTGTGACCAGGTCAGACGACCACCTGCCAGGCTCGTCAACCAACTTTTGCGTCTTTGGAAAGGATACCAGCCTACACCCTCTCATCCACAACTTTTGCTCAAGCACGCTTTCACAGATTGCGTGCATGCCCTGGCAGGACTCATGTGGTGTTGGGGTGCTGTGCAGACATAGCAACCTTTGAAAGCAACTGCTCAAGACACGATTTGGCTTTGGCACACGGCTTCAGCTACATCAGGTAACTACATTCTGGGTCATAATGCATTGCAGCTCCAACAGACATCAGCTGCACCATAAGCACAAGCCCTTATTCTTTTATTTATTCTTGCATGCACCATCCAGAGCTCTACTGCATTCTCTTGTGTATCAGTACATCAACCATTGTGTTGCATTGCTTTGTACAATCAATGGGGTTGTATCATGGCTATAGCTGTAGCAGGTGTGCAGTGACCCCCATTCTGTCTGCAAGCAGCATGTCAATGCAGGGCTGACTTTGGCTCAAGTCTTAGACTCAGTGCAGTCCATTGTGCATTCATCAGCCAACATTGCATGGGCTGCCCCTGGGGACCCTTGCCAAGATGACCTGCAAGCTTTTATGTGATACAGGCTGCTTCCTTGCAGGGCAGCTAATCCACCTAACCAGACTAGATTCATGTGCCCTCCCCTCCCCTGAGCAGTGTCCTCCCCTCGGGTATCCCCCCAGGTCAGGCTACAATTTAAAATGCCTTCATGTGGCATTGGCCTTGGTCAAAGTAGCTTGTGACATGTCTAATCTGCAAGTAGTCGCTTTCCTGCGTAACAAAGACGCCCAGACCGTGGACGCTGATATCATGGACGACATGCTGTGTTGTCACTGCCAGCTGGTGGCATGTGGCATCCTCTGCAGGGCTGTGCCTGATTGTCACTCAAGCTTGACACCTCTTCATGTGAGTGTAATGCTGAATTTGAGTGTTATGCTATCAATGTGCCTTGCAGGCGACATGTGGAGTGAGCAGCCTCACCTGGTTTGCGCCAAATATTATTCATGCTTCTGCAAGTGGTGATGCCACTTATACCTCTTTCAGCCTTTTACAGCCTTGCCTGTTTGCATTGCAGCATGCATGATTCAGGATGAAAAGCATTGCGGCTTGCAACCCCAAACACATCCTGTAACATGGCACAAAGCTCAATAATTGATTTGCTTCTGGTTCCATGTTAGGGCGAATTCACACGAGCGGCTAACGGTGGGCTCCGTTACTGGGACACTGGCCCAGGCAAAGCGCTAACGTCAAAATAACGGTGGCCTTGACGTGCGTTCAGACCGCTAACGGTGACGTTAGTGCCTCAGGCGCAGTAACCTCGCGATATGAGGTACGTTAGTGAAGGTGCTAACGTGAACGCTAACGAAGGACTAACGTGTCCGTGTGAACGCACGTTAGCCACATCAACTTTAATGTAACGAGTTAAATGCCCCATGTGAATTCGCCTTAGTGTTACCTTCCTCTCTATCAGTGATTATGCAGGTGCTGCAGCATGCTGCGCAGGTTCTGCATGCATGCATGTGCAGCCCCAGGTCCTCGGGCAAATGCTGCTACCCAAACATTGAGAGCCAGATTTTGCAAGTTACTGTGTGCTTGCGGCCATAGCAACGTTACCACAGAACGCCTGGGGCGCTGGAAGCAGCCTCGCCTTCATGAACAAGTTTTGGTCTTGATCAACTCCTTTGTGGTGATCTGGCGCTAGTCATACTTCTGCGTTGCATCTGGAGTGTGGCAAGTAGCATCTTGTCTTCACGAAGGATCTGTTGTTGTTTTCGAGCCAGCGAACCGTTGGTCCGTTGTCAACAAGGTATACTGACTGCCATTGGTAGCAGGTTGACACCTTGTAGGCATGTAATTAAACTAACTTGCACATAGTGATTATTGCAGCGCAGCAGCAGGGCGCTTCTGGCAAGAATCAATTAACTTCACGAAAGCTTCGCGAGCAGTACACATCCAATCAGGAGGAAACCCAGAGGTATCAAAGGTGTGCAATTCAGTCTTGTATTTGCAAATTTGATGACTTCTGGTTACCATACGTGTAACCTGCAGCAAACATCGTAGTCCAGATGAGCTTTGCAAAAAGGCTGGCACCTTGCCTTTTTGCCACAGAAATGCTTTTGTAATGCACAGACGACGTGTATAAATGCTTATGTTTTCAGTGCGTTCCCCAAGCCATGCATTATCAGTTTGTGTGCAAATTAGTACATTTTAATGTACATGTCAATGCACAGCGTGTTCAGTATTGGTCGCAGCTTCCAAATATATGCAATGTCACATCTTGTTACCCTCTGTCAGCTTTGTCAGGATAGTCTTATGGCTGCAGGATATCATTGAAGCCTTATGTACAGCTGCAGCCCATGCTGGTGATGTCTCAATGTCAACTACAGAAGCAGCATGATCAGCAGCCAGGGCTTTAGAAACTGCAGGGTACCAAGCATTAGAAAGTCCCACGTCCAGCAGCTTCGTATACTGCATCACCTGGCTTGCATGCCATCCCCTTCACAAATACAGCTTCACACACTGCATCCTCTGGCTTGCATGCCATCCCCTTCACAAATACAGCTTCACACACTGCATCCTCTGGCTTGCATGCCATCCCCTTCACAAATACAGCTTCAAGGCACAGCAACCAGATTATGCCAACACTGGTGCTGCTGCGACATTTGCTGCTGTTCATCGGTCTATAATACTAAGCTGTTTGTGTTTGTCCCAGGCCAGCCCTCGAAAGCCACGCAGAGTGCATGCTCTTCCAATGCTGCCCATGTGCGCTAAACTGCTTTTGCCCAGTCATCACCTCTACTATGGTAACAGCCACTTGTCAAAGCAACAGCCATGGAACACCATGCGCTGCCGGCTCAGCACATCAGCTGCCAAGTCAGCTTCTGCTGACAAAGCTGATGCTGTTCAAGCAGAGTTTGCCAAGGCATGCATATCCGCTGAGGTCACCCAGAAGGTTTAAAAGCAATACAAGCCCTACCTGATCTGGGACATTGAGAACAAGCTGCGACCTGCCCTGCAGTCATGGCTGCAAGAGCTGGGCACTGAGCAGCTGTCTCAGCAGCTTCAAGAGTCTCGAGGCTTGCTAGTGTGCAAGCCGGAGGAGTGCAACGAGGTGTACTTGTGGCTGGTTTCAAAAAGGGAGTGAATGTTGCAAGAGTACAACAGAAGGCCCCAAGTGTCATGACAAGAGAAATCAGAGCAGTGCAGAGCACCCTTGAGGCTCTTCAGCAAGCAGCTGCCTTCTCAGATAAATAGATGTGTGCCTTCCTCCACAAGCACTCTGTGGCTCTCAAGTGTGGACCAGAACATGTTGTTGGCACGCTTCAGTTAGTACAATGTTGGGCATGCCGATGACATCAGACAGCTTCAAAGAGGATATCTTGGCTGCCAGTGGCAGACTGTTTGTCACGAGTCCCGTCACTGTCCTTCGGCATGTGACTTTTTTCTGCCAGATGTATGCCACTGGTACCCATGTAGCCAGGACAGCAATCACAATGGGTTTATGACTCCTGGATCTGTGATGCAAGCCAGAGCAGCAAAGCTTCAAGAGCAGCTGGGCTGGGACAGTGGACATGAAGCTCAGCGCCTTTCCAAAAAACTTAAATTTAGAGCCTTCCACGGTTGCCTGCAATGTTCACGACATGCAAGGTGCAGGCTTTTCTCTGACCCAAGTCTGGGCAATGTGCACCCAGCAGCCAGCTCTGTTGAGTCGCAAATGGACATCTGACACATGTGTTGAAAAGCTGCATTTCCTCACATGTTTGCTAGGTCTGACCTTGGATGACATAGCTGCCAGACCCCACCTATTGATGTACTCGGTCAATGGCCTGCTTGGCCCACGTGTGTGGTTCATGTATCAGACTGGTGCCATTGAGGCACCCACCACTGTGATGACATCAGGCCTTTTTGGTTACATCATATATCTAAAAGTCTCGTTCAGCAAAAGATTCACTTTTCCATCTGCTTTTCCTGCCATGATTCTTGACTCAGCTTTCATTGACCATTGGAAACAACGCTGGGAGTTTTTGAGACAGCACATGAAGTTGTCTGTTGAGACCATTGCTGCCCAGCAGGATCTGTTGCTCACATCCCTGCCTGACAGGCTCGCTCCCAGATGGCAGCTCCTGTCAAGTATTGCAAGTGAGCAAGCAGATTTCAAGGCAGAGGACCATCTGATAGCCCTGGCCACTCTGTCTGATCAAGACTTTGCTGACTTTGTAACAACACATGGTGAGTTGCTCTTCCTCGACAAGGTTGTTGGACTGCTATTGTCTGTTGTCATATATGGAGGCTGTGTGCGTGTCAGTGTGAGTAAATGCTTTGTGTCTCTCAGGTGCATGGCTGGTCAAGCCCAAACTTGTGCTTGATCTGACTCATGTCTTTCTTCTGTTGATTGAAAATTCATGATTGGTATCATGCATGCAGCTGTTTTGTGACTGCTGCTAGTTGTACATGCACTTTGGAACAACACCTACAGCAGGACTGCCTGAAAACACACTGGAAGCCACCATCAACTGGCTGATTGTTTTCTTGCAATATAGAGACCATCATTGGATGTCACGCCTGAGGGAGGCCAGCACACTATTTAAACAGCTTGTTCTGTAACTGCTGAGCAACCTGATGCAAGGGCCCAGAGGCTGGAATGTTTTGCTGTTGGCGTGCTGTGCAGACACAAGAAACAGCTGGACACATCATGTGGCTTTGGCACAAGGCAACAACTCCATCAGGTGAGCATTCAGCAGCATACATGCTGCCTGATCCAATCATGTCAAGCCTTTCCTCAAGCCAGACTGCTGTTGTTGGACACGCAGTCTGCATTTGCAATGTAAGAGCAAGCATGCAGTTTGAACGCAGGCATTAGCAAGGCCACAATGTTCAATGCTGAGCGGGCAGTACGTGCACATTACATGTTGATGCAACACCATGCCACTCAACCAGCATCACATGCAAGTGCAGTGCAACAATAGCTGTTCGTGTGACTAGCAGCTCATTGTTTGCCTGCATGCAGTCATGCATGAGCTTACACATGCATCTAGGTGTTTGCTTTGCCTGGCTCAGGCTGGCTCAGCATGAGTCTTTGTTGCAGGGACGGTTGTTGTTGGCTCTTTATACACAGTCAGCATGCAGGTGGTCTCTTGCTTTTGGCACAAGGCAGCAGCTACACAGGGTAATTTTGAATCCCCTATGAGAAAGTTTTGCAGTATTGATAGCAATCAGCTGCACATGAGGAGCATATGCCGAAGCCCTTCTTCTGTATCTGTTGCTTGTCACTGTGCATGCGACGGCAAGGTGTGCACTTTGCAGTGTCACAAACAAGTGCGCAGAAAGTATCACACATCCATAGCAACCACCCATGCCAACAGACTATCTGTGTGCCTCTATTAGCCAACATTGCATGGACTGCCTGTGGGGAGCCATGCCATGATGTCTGCAACCACACCTTCACATAATACACAGCGCTTTCTTGCAGGGTACCCAAGCCAGCCACTGTACACTGGATTGGCAACCACCTGATCAGCGCCCTCAGGAATCCTTTCAGGTCAGACACCACATTGGACTGCCTTGTATGCCATTGTGTCATAGTGCTTGATGTTGGTAAATACTGGCATGAAGTGGCTGCTCTCCTGCATGATAAAGGAGCCAGACAGATGAAAGCTGATGTGGTTTGCCAATGCTAGATGGCATGTGGGATTATGTGCTCATCGCTCAACTTTTGGCGACGTGACTATGTTGCTCAGTCTGCTAAACATGCTTCCGATGTGCCTTGAAGGCTATATGTAAAGTGATCAGCATCACCTGGTGTGCCCTTTGATGCTTGTGGTACACCCTGATGTGTAAGTGGTGGACCCACTTACATTACTTTCTACTCTTTCAGCCCTGTTTCTACCATAGCATGGACAGTGCATGATGGGACAAAGTGCAGCAACTCCATGCACATGATGTAACTTGATACAAAGGGATCTGTTGCTCATTCCGTGTTGGTGCCACCTTCCTCTCTACAAATCTAAGGTGCTGCGACGGTGATGTGCACGTATGCATATGCATGTATACGCAAGTACACACGTGTTGGTATTAAGACGGGCCGAGCCCTAGGTCGCGGTCAGAGCTGCGGCTCAGATTTGGAAGGACTCGCGTTAGGCAGCTGAAATCTTAACATGTTAACATCTTGACATTCCTGTCTGCTTGCTGTCACCGCGCGCATAGCATTTCTGGAAATGCCGCCTCGCCTGCAAGATTTCAGTGGTCATGCGTTAGTCATACCGGATCAGAATGAGTCATGTTTCGGTGCCAGGAAGCCAGGGCAATGCTTATGACAAGCAGCTTGTCAGCTGCGCGCGCATCAACTCGCAGCAGGGCAGTGGGGCAAGTAGTTTCAGTAAGTATGTGGCGTTGTCTGCGAGTCAGGGAAGCTTGGGTCCGGCTCTGACCGACGAGGCACACTAACTGCGAGTGGTAGCACGTTTACACACCTTCCACACGTTTGTACTTACGTTTGCATATGAAGATTGCAGCGCAGTAGGAAAAGTTTTGTGGCAAGAATCAGCCTGCGTCACTAAAGCTTCGCGAGCAGTACTCAACACAAGACAGGCCCCTCAAAGGTGTGCAATAGCACAAAGTTGTGTCTGCATGGGTGCTGCCTTCAGCTTATTGTAGGTGTGCCCTGCAGCAAGGACCAGAATCAGGATGATCTTTGCAAGAAGGCTCGCACCTCGCATCCTTGCCAAGGTGATGCTCTGATGGCGTAGCGGAACTGCGCAGAGAATGGTACAATGCTTCTGCTGTACATTGCGTCTCTCAATCCAGCGTTCCAGCGTCTGCAAACCCTCTGCATCAGCATGATCAGCATCGGTAGCAGCATCCAAATTTCTGCACTGCCCCGTCTTGTGGACCCTCTGTCAGAGTTCTGGACGATCTTCTTGCTGCAGGAAGTCATTGGAGCATTGGATACAACTCCTGTGGGAAGAAACAGCATGATCAGCGGCAGGGGCGCCCCATGCTTTAGTTCCTGCAGGGTATAACTCATTCAGACATCTTCTCCGCCAGCCACTCTACAAATTTCACTAATTGGCTTGCATGTCATCCTCATCACAACACAGCTTGCAGGCAGTGCCACCATAGGTTGCAACACTTGGTGCTACCGCAGCAGAGTTGATCATCTTCTGCTATACATTGGCGTAGAATGCTCAAATCACTTCGTGTGCTCTCAGGCCAGCCCTCAAGAGCCAAGCAGGGTGCATGCTCCACCAATGCTGCCCATGTGCACCAGGCTGCATTTGCCCAATCGTCACCTCTATCATGGCGACAGCCACTTGCCAAAGCAGCAGCCATGGAACACAGTGCGCCGCTGGCTCAGCACATCAGATGCCAAGTCAGCTTCTGCTGGCAAAGCTGCTGCTGTTCAGGCAGAGTTTGCTAAGGCAGGCGTATCTGCTGAACTCACCCAGAAGATTTTGAAGCAATACAAGCCTTACCTGAACTGGAACATTCACACCAAGCTGCGGCCTGCCCTGCAGTTGTGGCTGCAGGAGCTGGGCAGTAAGCAGCTATCTGAGCAGCTCCAGAAAAGCGGTTGCTTGCTGTGGTGCACGCCCGAGGAGTGCAACGAGGTGTACTCATGGCTGATTTCAAAGGGAGTGAACGCTGCAAGGGTACAGCGGATGGCACCAAGTGTCATGACAAGGGAGGTTGGGGCAGTGCAGAGCACCTTTGAGGCTCTTCAGCAAGCAGCCTCCTTCTCAGATGCACAGATGTGTGCCCTTCTCCACAAGCACTCTGTAGCTCTTGCAAATGGACCAGAACGTGTTCTCGGGACGCTTCAGGCTGTCGGTATGATGTTGGGCGCGCCAATGACGTCAGACAGCTTCAGAGAGGTTGTTTTAGCTGCCAACAACAGACTGTTTTTCATGAGTCCAGACACTCTCCATCAGCGTGTGGCTTTCTTCTGCCAGATGTATGCCACCGGGACCCATGTAGCCAGGACAGCACTCACAAGGGGTGCCTTTGTGACTCCAGAGCCTGTGATGCAAAGTAGAGCAGCAAATCTTCAGGAAGAGCTGGGCTGGGACAGTGAACAGCTCAAGCAGAAGCTCAGTGCCAACCCTGGTATCCTGACCTTAGAGCCTTCCACGCTTGCACACAACGTTCACGAGATGCAAGGTGCAGGCTTTTCTCAGACCCAAGTCTGGGAAATGTGCGCCCAGCAGCCAACTCTATTGAGTCGCAAATGGACATCTAACACGTGTGTTGAGAAGCTGCAGTTCCTCACATGTTTGCTGGGTTTGACCCTGGATGACATAGCTGCCAAATCTTACCTGCTGGCTTACTCAGTCGGTGGCTTCCTTGGCCCACGTGTGTGGTTCTTGCATCAGACCGGTGCCATTGAGGCACCCAACACTGTGACAACATCAGGCCTTTTTGGTTACATCATTTACTCGAAAGTTTTGTTCAGCAAAAGATTCAGTGCTCCATCTGCTTTTCCTAGCATGGTGTTTGACTCAGCTTTCATTGACCATTGGAAACAGCGTTGGATGTTTTTGAGGCAGCACATGAAGCTGTCTGTTGAGACCATTGCTGCCCACCCTCATCTGCTGCTCACATCTCTGCCTGACAGGCTCGCTTCCAGATGGCAGATCCTGTCAAGCATCGCAAATGAGCAAGCAGACTTCAAGGCAGAGGACCACCTGGCAGCCCTTGCCACTCTGTCTGATCAAGAGTTTGCTGTTTCATTCGAGGTGGGTGGCAAGTTGGACTGACTCAATCTGGACTATTTTTTCCTGTCACTTGTGTTCTGGTGAAGAAGTCTGTCTATGTGTTCATGCCTTCACTTGATAGGTAAACAATTGACATGCATTATATGGCTTTTAAGTCATTCCTTTGTGTTTCTTTGGGGTGCACAGATTGTAAAGCTTTGCTTGATCTCAGATGTGACATCCTTCTTCATGACCCAGGAGTCAAACAGTAGCACTTTGTATCATGCATACAGGATCGTTTACCTTTGACTTGATGCGCTCGCGCTTTTATGATGACATGTACAACAGTATCACCTTGATTGACACCTTTACCAGAATGGTGCCACCATCAATTGGCAGCTTTTTGTCTTGCCATACAGGGAGTGCAAGCTCTGGCTGTCAGACATGAGGGAGGGTAGCACCCCTTTACTTTCTCAATCAGCCAGAAGGCAACCTGGCATAGGCACCTTTCAGCCACCAGTAGGCAAGTGCATGCACCAAAGTTGAGCCATGTCACATCTGCTGCCGTACCATGTTACCTGCATTGTATGAAGGCTTGCTGTGTCCTCGATTAGCACGCCACATTGCCATTTATTAAGATGAACAAGTGGAAGCCATCAAGGCCATGGCTTGTTTTCACCCTGGTATTATGTATACCATGCAAATCAGCTTTTGCCGGGCAACAACAGCTCTGTGAGGTTGCTATTGTTGTGGCTCATGTGCGTCTACTGAGCAGGTGCAACACTGAGATACGTGGTGGTACATAGGGGGACCAGGTGTAGTGCAGTCTGCACAAAAGGGAGGCACAGTCTCTGCCCCCCACCACTGCCTCCACCGCCCGTGCTATTGCCCTGGGTGTACCGCTGAAACAGCAGCAAGCTCTCTCATTGTCACCCGCCAGGTAAGCAGCCCTAGCAAACAAACAGCTCACTGTCATACAACAGGTGCACAGCTTCAGCAAACTCGCAGCCTTGTCTCAGCTGTAACATGGCTCCCAGTGCAGCAAGCTGGCAAACCCTGACGCCCTTCTCAAAGCAGCAGTCAATCAGCTGGCTGTGTCTTGCATCTTCAGGTGTGTGTGGCAATGTGTGCATGCCTTCAACACCTCCCTACTCACTGCTGAGCTACAGCAGACTCTGAAGCCCTGTTTTAGCACATGTCTACCAGATGTTGGTTGAGCTCATGTGTTGAAGCATGCCTCTTGTGTACAGGCTGCCCGGCAACGGCCCGCATTCACCAGACCACGCTTGAAGAGTGCCATGGTGTGACCTGGCTGCTGACAAGACTGCTGAAGTGGATATTCCAGCCTTCTGTGCAACAGGCAAGCTTTCGGAACTGCATGTACGCATACATCACTACATGCTGCATGCATAACAGCTGTACATAGCAAGGCATGATGTGTTGCAACCTTGCACTGCTTGCTCACCATTGACAAGCAGCACCAGGAAGCCACATGTTTATGAATTACTGTCATGCAAGCAAATACTGTCATGCACGCACATCTTACATGATAAGGTGTGCAGGCGATGTGCATTCATGAAAAGCACAAACATGCTCACAGCTTGCAGGCATAACCGCAATCAGTTTGCATGCATCATGCCGAATCAAGTCTGCGCTGCATCAATGCCATGACATGTGTGTTTGTCAATAGATCTCGCCTACAAGGCATCACGTAGAGTCATGTGTTAAGCAGGGCAGCTTCTACAACGCAGTCATTTCAGCTCCTGGTTGTCTAAAGCCCGTTCTTGCGTAAACCCCCTATATCTGATCAGCTCAGGTCAGCCAGAGCATCACTTTCTGCGTCACAGCTGTTGTACTTCTCCAGAAACTCTACCTGAGTGCTTGCATGCTTGGCTGAATCAATCTAAGCAGGATCTGTCATGTTTGATGGAAAACAATCAACATGTGATGAGCGAAGCTGTATCGCCTGTTCATGAGACACATGGCATGCCCTGCCCACAGTCTAGTCAAGTTGATCCCTCTTGCGGTTACGTGTACACTCAACACAGTGATGCTCAATGTCGTGTCATGCTGGAGTTAGGCTACAACATGTACCATCAGTGCAGTTGTGCTGCTCAGCGGCTGCTTTGCTGATCCAAATGATTTGACGCAGGTTGCAGCTGGCTGGAAAACAAGCAGCCATGTGTACTGGATGATTCTGGCACATGTGGCTGGTCAGATGGTGAAAGTGATCATGTCTTTTGGTGGTCTTGCAGCATTTTTGTCCAGAAGCAAACTCGGAATTGAGTGTTTACACTGTACCAAACTACTTTACTTGACTGAAAGTCCTCATGGGACCCAGAGGGTCTGCACTCACCGTTGCCAGGTTGGTAAGCTTAGACTGTTCTTACATTAGTCAAGTCGGGGCTGGCACCAGTCAGCTCAACGTAAAACGCTGTGACATGCAAGTCACCTCACGACGGTATAGATAAATAGGAAGGCATATAGTTTCATAAACACCAATGCATGTACATATGTTTCACATGCAATATCTTACTATCAACTAAGGCTCGCACACATGCAGCGTGACACTGGAAAGAACCAAAACTGCCCAACCGAGAAACGACTTAAAAATCGCGTCTCTGCGACAGACGAGATTACCAGATTAGTCATCGCCACGAGCGTTGCAGCAGGCGAATTGTAGGAAGCATAGTCGGCTCCATGTTAGCGCTGCTGATTTCGCGCAGAATCACCAGCACTTCATTCAGCGTTTTTATCTCCTGGGTGAGTGCGTGTATCCATCGCTCCAAAACCTGTTGTTGGGTACCCTGTGCTATTGCTGTGAACGTTTTTTGCTTGCAGTCCTCCAGCAACCGGACAGGCACTGAGTGCACAGCCTTGGTTTCCAATAAAATCTTTGACACACACACAAGCACTGAGTTGTCTTGGAATTGGACGCACTTTGACGACCAGACCGCAGTAGTGGGACGGCTGATCACGGGCTTTCACCTCCACGATCAGCAGTGAGCCAACTTTGACGACCAGAAGCAGTTGCGGGCTTCAGCAAAAGATGTGAGATGACTTTGTATGCTCCCATGGGCTGGAGCCTGTGCCAAATCTGTGAGGTTTGCTTACTTGCTCTGCAGGCTGTCAAGTGCCTGTACACAGCAGAAGCGTGTCATCAGCAGACAGGGCGTCTGTTGCTTCGAGCATCACAAGGTAGTACTTGACAAAAGATGTGAAATTTCACAAGCTCACACGCAGCATTACATGGACTGCAAAGCACTCCTGTCACAAGCAAACTCTTCCTGCAGCATTCTGCTCCACTTCAACTTGACAGTTCCTGTGCTCATGCTTCTTCTGTTCCTGGCAGGCCGCCCCCCACAAGCCTCCCAGAGCACATGACCTGCCAATGTTTCAAGTGTGCACCAGGCTGCCCTTATCCAGTCATCACCTCTGCTGTGGCAACAGCCACTTGTTACGTCACCGGTCATGCAAACCGGCGCGCCGCACGCTTCTCACTTCAACTGCCAAGTCAGCTTCTGCTGGCAGAGCTGATGCTGTTCAGGCAGAATTTGCCGAGGCAGGCATATCTGCTGAGGTCACCCAGAAGGTTTTAAAGCAATACAAGCCCTATCTAACCTGGGACGTGAAGACCAAGCTGCGGCCTGCCCTGCAGCTGTGGCTGCAAGAGCTGGGCACTGAGCAGCTGTCTCAGCAGCTTCAGAAAGTGCAACGCTTGCTAGTGTGCACGCCCGAGGAGCGCAACGAGGTGTACTTCTGGCTGGTCTCAAAGGGAGTGAACGCTGCAAGGGTACAGCGGACGGCACCAAGTGTCATGACAAGGGAGGTTGGGGCAGTGCAGAGCACCTTTGAGGCTCTTCAGCAAGCAGCCTCCTTCTCAGATAAACAGATTTGTACGCTTGTCCACAAGCACTCTGTAGCTCTTGCATTTGCACCAGAGCATGTTCTCGGCACGCTTCAGGCTGCTAGCATGTTGTTGGGCATGCCAATGACATCAGACAGCTTCAGAGAGGTTATCTTGGCTGCCAGTGGCAGACTGTTCTCCAGGAGTCCAGTCACTCTTCATCAGCGTGTGACATTTTTCTGCCAGATGTATGCCACTGGGACCCATGTAGCCAGGGCAGCAATCACAATGGGTGTGTTTGTAACTCCAGAATCTGTGATGCAAACCAGAGCAGCAAAGCTTCAAGAGCAGCTGGGCTGGGACAGTAAACAGCTCAAGCAGAAGCTCAGTGCTCAACCAAACATCCTGAACTCAGAGCCTTCCACGCTTGCACGCAATGTCCTCGAGATGCAAGGTGCAGGCTTTTCTTTGACCCAAGTCTGGGCAATGTGCACCAAGCAGTCAACCCTATTGAGTCGCAAATGGACCTCTGAAACATGTGTTGAGAAGCTGCAGTTCCTCACATGCTTGCTAGGTCTGACCTTGGATGACATAGCTGCTAGACCCCATCTGCTGGTTTACTCAGTCAACAGCCTGCTTGGTCCACGCGTGTGGTTCTTGTATCAGACTGGTGCCATTGTGGCACCCAACACCATCATGACATCTGGCCTAGCTAGTTACCTTTGTTGTTCCAAAGTTTTGTTCAGCAAAAGATTCAGTGCTCCGATTGCTTTTCCTAGCATGATCTTTGACGCAGCTTTCATTGACCATTGGAAACAACGCTGGGAGTTTCTGAGACAGCACATGAAGCTGTCAGTTAAGACCATTGCTGCCCACCAGGATCTGCTGCTTACATCTCTGCCTGACAGGCTGGCTCCCAGATGGCAGCTCCTGTCAAGCATCGCAGATGAGCAAGCAGCCTTCAAGGCAGAGGACCACCTCACAGCCCTGGCCACCCTGTCCGACCAAGACTTTGCTCAAGCGTTCCAGGCAGACGGTGAGGTTCAGTGTGGAACAAAGCTGTTTGGCTAGTATGTGTTGCTGCTTCAGTTCCCACAAAGGGATGTGGTTGTGCCCCTGCACCAGGCAATGCTTTCTCGTTCCTGTATGCGCAGATTGGAGAACGGACATGTTCTGACCTGAGGCATCGGCACTTGTCACGTTCCTCCGCTTCATACAAACAAGACCTACAATTTTCGTGGAACATGTGCGCCATAGCATGCTGCGCAGTATGCTCCAGGCCTACAGCTGCCTCTTGTGTCTTGCTCAACATTTGCATAGACCGCATTGACAGACAGTGATGCTGGCATGCACAACGGCACACCTCTGTATGCAGAACACAGGCTGTGCCAGTTTACACTGACAGCCAAGTGTGTGTTGCTGTGCAGACATCCTAACTCCTGGCTGATGAGCTCGGGGCTGGTGAGCTCGGGGCTGATGAGCTCGAGGCAGGGCTGCATGTCATATGGACAAGCAATGTGCATGCCAGTAGCGAGCAAATGGATGCAGTGACTTGAAGGCTTTCGAGATGCACTCCTGAGGCAGAATGACTGGTATGGCTTCATCCTTTATCCTAAACAGGCACCACTCCAAAAATGCTTAATCACCTTTAGCTCAAAGCCATGAAGCGTGTCAAGCAGCTTTCTGCTATGGGGTCACCTACAAGCCCGCTTGACATGTTTAGTTGCCGTGAGGCGCCTGGATGATGCAATGTATATTGCTTTGCATGGTCAGACTTCATCAGCCGCAAGGTCAGGTTGCTGCTGCTCTTTAGAGATTATGCTGCCCTTTTTGCGACACTATCTGTACTTGTGCTGTGCCCAAAGTTTTGTTTCAACAAATACAATTCACAGCTTTGCCAAATGCTGAATTCAGCTTGACAATTATCATTTCATTGATCTTACCTCCCATCAGTAATGTGCCATGACTTCAACTTTGTCATCAGTTGATTCTACAAGGCGTGGTAAGCAGTCTTGCGTTATGCAGGGCAGCCCTCTGCAGGGCGGTCATTCCCCACCCATTTCTTGGGTCCCCCCCTGAATGCAAACCCCTCTACCTGAGCAGCAGCAGCTCCATTGCTGGAGCCTCATATTGTTGGAGGTCCCCTCAGGTCAGCCAGTGCCAGCCACAGCAGCCGTAGTCTTCCAAGTTGACAGCTGCATACTGCATGCAGAGGTTTGCATGCTACAGTACACATGTGGGTCCATTAGCAGGTTGTCTTATCTGGTCTGTGCTGCTGACTCAGCGCCATATGACAGCTGCACATGCCAATTTGTGTTTTGCTCTGAGCATAGCTTACTCTATTTATCGAAAGCCTATCACTCTTACTGAGGCTGCTGCTGTAGTAAGTTTTTTTGTGAGTTACAATGTTGCAGTTCCAGCATCCTGTCTGCCCTGTACCTCAAGCCTGACTCTGCTCTTGATGCTAGCGGCTTCAATCACTACCAGCACCATGGCTATTGCTTGCTGCTAACAGCAGCATGTCTGTCTGTGCAGAGGACGTGACGATTGATTCGGCTCTGACTGTCAAATGGTCTTGCTGAACAAAGGCCCATCCTTGAAGTGGCTTCCTCGACGCCAGATCTCTAACAAGACTGTAGTTGAAGAGAGTCCTGGCTTTTGAAGCTTTTATTGCTGTGCTGTCAAGCACTGGATTGGCCACAACCTGCCTTGATAGATCATCCCATTGGTTATCCTTTTCAGGTCAGCCATCATGTGGGACTCCCTTTCATTTGTTGTGGTCTTTGGTTACAGTACTTTTGGGATGTCTCATCTGTCGGCAGGTGCTATTTTGCATGATACAAAGGTGGCAACTTATATGGGACGGACAATGTGCTGTCCTGCCATTGCTAGGAGGCATGTGGCATCCTCTGCTGACCCTCGGGGTGTGCCTGCTCATCACTCAATGTGCTACTCAATCTGGTTGGAATGCTACCAATGCCTTGCAGGCTCCATGTGGAAAGATCAGCCATACCTGGTGTGCCCTGAATGCTTGTCATACACCATGATGTGCAAATGGTGGAGCCACTTGTGCCTCTTTCTGAAGTTGCAGCCTTACCTGCACAGCTTTGAATAGCAGTGAGGCCTGCAGGCCCATGCCCATTCAGTGACTTTGCACAAAGGTCCATCTGCTTCACACTTTGTGTTGGTGCTACCTTCCTCTCTACAACCCTGCTGCAGCAGTGATGTGCATGCATGTTTGTATGACAGTTGGCTGTGAGGCTCAGGGCGCGGGTAAGGCTGCAGCTCAAACTTGGACAGCATATCTATTGTGTGCTTGCCGTCATAGCAGCATGAGTACGAAGTCACTGAGTACCTGAATGCTTGAGTAAAACTGTTTTTCAATTGCATGTTTGTACCCTTTGCAAGTACTTCTAGAAGGGTGAGAGAGCAGACAAACAAAGCCAGAGAGAATAGCGCTGATTCTCCTTAAGTTTGGGCTTGTTTTCCGCGTTTGGGATAATTTCTTTGCTCTGGACTGCCGCCTTAGGGGGGTTCCTATGTGCGTAGACTTTTCTTTTCTGTTCAGAACACAATAGCCTATATTCAAGTTTTCAAAACACGATATTCAAAGCAGCAACAAACTCACATCAGCAAGAAATGTACACCACTGGTGTCATCAGTTACAGTACTCACAGCTAGCAAAGAGTTGCTGAATAATGCCTTGCCACAAGTTTCTGCTTGATGCGGCATCATAACTATGCTGCACTGGCGCATCTTGGTTCATTCTGACATGTTGGCACGCCATATGCTGCCCACAAACATTTTATGGACATCTGAACTTAGAGATAGACAGGGACTTCTAATTTGAGCACTTGCGCTGTCTGCACACTCTGACGTGGTATTGATCCAGCTATAACACACATTCCCCCAAACAGGTGTTCAATGAAGATACGTTTGAGCCAAGAATTCCCTTCTGCAGCTCTAGCTGACATTTCCGACTCAACACAAATGACATTCACAGCTGCAGCTGTCTGCAGAGCCTTCAATTCTTCTTCTACAAAACCTTGAGAGGGAGAAGGCTGCTGATCAGCAGCAGAGTCCTGGGATCTCGAAATCAAATGCTCGTGATCATGCTGCAACGATGCGATCATCTGCTCTGCATGAGCATGCCAGCTGTTGCAATCTGCCTGGATCTGCTTTTGTACTGGTGCAGCAGTTGTGGCTGCAGCTGGTGAGGCAGTCATATCTTGGCCTGAGACTTGAGGCAGCTGGACTGCAGCTGCCTTTATGCTCCTTGCCTTGCTATCTATTGGCCCTAGTTCAACATCAAGCACTACCTCTGAGTTTTGTGGTTGCTCCTTTTGCCCGGCAGCATCAGGGGTGACGCATAGCGTCTTCCAATCTGCCTTTTCTTTCTGATCGGAAATATCCACCGCAGATGACCTGAACGTCACATGTTGGTTCAAACGGTCTAAGCGTTAGGTGCAATCAGCAAACAAGTTGTTGAAGCATGGCAAGTCACACAAAGCACAGCTGCAGGCCGTTTTTTGGCAGCCTGTATGCTGACATGACAAGCCAAACGTAACATAGCTGCATGCATCACAGCAGCAGCAGCAGCAGCAGAAGACGCAAAAATGCCTTATTCACTAAGGCTTCCCTCCTACTCCTTCTCACTCACGCATGCACTCACTCATTCAATCATCCATGCATGCATGCAAAAAGTGTCTTCCCCTAGGGTCAGGTATGTACACTCCCACGCTGCTGATTGAATGGCCACATCTAACTGGCCTCATTACAACGTAAACAACAAGGTGTCAACAAAGTCGCGGTGACGCGCAGTTACGCTTTACTACAAACAGCAGCGACTTGTTTTGATATGTACTTATCAATTGATATGCTTATCTACATACAAGCATCCCTGCTGCCTTACCTAGCTGCCATGGCCCTATAGCGAGCATCTTCACAGATCTTGCGCAGCATGGCTTCTATGAAGGCTCTGTCCTGTGTGACAGTGTCTCTGAAGCCGTACAGGCAGCTGACCTCATACACACAGCGCCCTTTCAGCTGGCGCACCTCAAACCGCTCTGTCTCACCCATATGGGGCAGGACTACCTGTAGTAAAAATTCACCTCATAGTCACCAGAGATGAGGCAGTGCATGGATCATATGAGTTCACCCCAATGGTGGGTTCATGCAGCACATATGTGGTGCTGGAACTAGACACCACAGTAACAGTGTGAGTACACAAGACCCCCCTCCCCTGCAAAGTGGTGCATCAGCAGGCAATAGAGCTCACCTTGCGCATTGTCAGGAAAATGGTGGCATCATGCAGCACAGGCATGGCGCGCATGAGGTGCAGAAAGCCCACAGGAACCCCGGAAGCTGGGTGCGTGGGGTATATGGCCAGGCCTCTTGCGCGAGCAGCTACAGCACCTGCATACACTCATTCATCTAACTCGTGACCTCACTTTGCTCGTTCATTCGTGCATTCGTATTACTCATTCATTCACATGTGTTGCCTAGGGTCAGGTATGCATAGCTTTGAGTGATGCCTGTGTGACATCCTGCTTTGGCAGTCAGCATACTAGGGATGATCTGTGTTGCTATGGTCTACAGCACCAATAGCAAACATGACATGGTCAATCAGACCAAACTGGTTGTTATGAAAGCATACATGTTGAAGAATTGGTTTTTGGAAGCACAGACTGTGGAAATGTCAGTACAGAATGAAGGTGCTGCATGAGCTGCCACTGCACCTGGATCAAACAGCGCCAATGCAACCAGAACAAGCAGCTGACTTCCACAAATACATGTGTTTAATTGGATACGTGGGTGTAACTGAAGATTTTTGGAGGAGTGCTGGAGAGGTTTCTAGAGAGACCTGTAAAGAATTGTTGAAAAGCAGAAATTTCACAAAATGCAGAGCAGAGCAGATTTGTTGCAGAGAGGTGGGTCACAAAGATTGTGCTGCAAGAGAGACATGCTGATGTGGTCAGGAGGTGTGCAGTCATGTATCATTTGCCTCACAGCATCAAGCCTGCAGTCAGGCGTAGCCGGCCAACATGCAACATGGCTTTACAGCAGTGCACTTGGAAATGTAGGGCAGCTGCTGTATCTGATGTGAGCAACAAATAATCACTTGTAAGTCTGTTTTGACAGTGCAAGATGACCCTTCACAGGACAAACAAACCATATGACAGACAGACCGTATGACAGACAGACAGGCACAAATCATGCCATTACCAATGAGCATTGCCAAACAGGCAGTCTGCAACAGACCTGATGCTCTATGTAGCTCTCCATCAACTGCTTTTTCACTGGTGCTCATCTGATCAACAGCCTGCTGAGAAGCCATGTGGTTCACATGGTGCAGCAGCTTAGTCATGCCCCAGAACCACAGGCAAGCAAGGAAGAAGAAGGCTGCTGCCAGAGCCAAGGGGAACCAGCCCCCGTTTGGAATCTGCATACAGAGCAGATTTCTATCGTTGCCTACAGCATGCTCCTGATTAGGCATCTTTATCTTGTTCAGTCCATTCAATGTATTCGTGCAGAATTGAGACACACTTTGTATGTGGATCTGCACAGAGTGCTGCTTAGTTGACCATCTTGGAGTTGAGCAAGGCCATCTGTGTTACGCTGTGAGTGTGCAATCAGCCCACTTTGAACCTGTTGGGGGAAATCATTGCGATGACTAAATGGCCAACTAAGCTACATGGTGCCACGCTGCACGACAGGAGCACCTGAGTCCAGACACATACTTGAGCATACAAGCACAAAGCACTTCTAAGTACACGCCTTGCTACTGTTCTTTCTTCCAGTTTTCAGTCATGCCAAAGAGTGGTCAACAGACTAAGATGGGGATCCCCCTTTTGTTTGTTATGGAAGGACAATAGTTTACACCGACAAGGGCTGAATTGCAGCAAAACTCAAAATTTTGTTGGACACTGTTCAGGGTTTTCACATGCACAGGAACCACACCTAATGTGATACGCCACCAAGTGTCAAGCGAAACTTGCACATGATGCCACAACAACAGTGCCAGCAGGCAACTCAGCAGAGACTCAGCCAAGAGTGCAGCAAAGGTGTCATGTCATCCTGGACAGTCAAGGAAGACAAGATTTGCCATGTAGGGAACAGATACCGAAGCAAGGCAAAGATCAGACAAGTGTGTGCTGTGTGGCAAACCAACGCCACAGCAGGAAGGGAGCCAGGAGTGCCTTGCTATAAGACAGAGATCAAAGCTAGGAGAGCAGGGTCAAGCATTGAACCCGAGTTCCTTCAGGGCCCAGATAACTAGAAACCTCAAAATCACATGATGTTGCTTTGAGAACTAGGCAAGGCGTAGGCCTGTGCATTTGGGGGTGGCTTTGCTGTCTGCCTGGCCGAAACTGTGACGTGCCGTGTGCTCTGATGCTGATAAGGACAAGAAGATGTACCTTGTAGAGAACCGAGGTAAGGAAGATCCCTTCGACAAAGGTGAGAACCAGCCAGAAGACAAATGGAATGATTGGATGCAGGCGCCACACCAGCAGCATGCAGATGCTGGCCATCAGCGTGGTGATGCACATGACTGCCACAACCGCCACACCTGCATGAACACGGAGCCAGCATGCTAAACCGCAGAGGCAAGACAGTTGTGTGAATGCAACTCCAGCAACATGCAAATGCTGTCCTATGCACAGCAGTGCACAGGGCTGCCTCAACAGCCACCTTTGCCGCTAGACCCAACGCTGCATGTGCACAAGAGCTGCCATGCTCAAGCTAAGGAACAGAGCAGAATGATGCAAGCCCCCATCATGCCATGCCCCGGCTGCTGGGGCTGGAGATGAGCAGCATTTGGTCAATGCTCAGGACAGCCGCAGCAGCCAATTTTGATGGGTACAAATACAGCTGCCAGAACAACTTGGCTGACTACACTCAGCAGCGCAATCAAGCTGCATCCTGTTGTTGTTCCTGCGTGGCATTTTGCGCATAATACACATAAGCCTGATGCTTCCTAAACTAAATGCATCTCCCTTGTCTGCAGTCTTGCATGACACCTGCTACAGTTCTAAACATGGCGAAATGTCCATGCAAGCTGCAGAGGCATGCTGACACAGGCTCACATATTGAAAATGTAGAGACAACATTGCGCAACTTCCTGCTAAATAATCTATAGTAGTTTGTGTGGTACAAACATACAGCCAAGACATGTTGCAGCAACATGTGCCATGAGAGCCCAACTCTTGCATGCTTTCAGAGTCAAACAAAATGAAGCACAATGCAGTGAGCGGGAAGTTGGGGGAAAGCTCACCAAAGCCGTTGCCAATGGCTGTATTACTACGGAAGATGAGCACACACGCCAGAGTCAGCAAGCCCAACAGCCAGTTCACCACTGGAATGTAAATCTGCCCTTCAACCTTGCTACCTGCAGACAAACTCAAGCTGTCAACATCAGTGCACATGCAAAATCAGCTGTATACATACACATATATTCACAATGCAGCTGTGTAAGTAAGGTTGCGCAGAATGTGGTAGGGCATGACCCAGCAGTAACTCTTGCTTTTGTGTTGTGTGGTAAGCATATACAAAGGGCAGGCATGCCTCAAGATGGAGGCTGTTGCAATCATCTGTAGAGCAAGATTGTGGACCATGTCACCAATTGAGTTTGTAACCTGTGTGCAAGATGTTGAAAGGGGGAAAGCAGTTGAGACACTGATTGAACTCTACAGGGTGTAACAGTGTTGAGATGAAGGAGCACATCGAGGGTTGAGTCTGTTACCTGTGTGCAAGATGTTGACAGCCAAGGGGAGAGGGGGGGGCAAGTTGGGACACTGACTGAACACTACATGGTATAACAGCGTGGAGATGAAGGACCACATTGAGTCTGTCGCCTGTGTGCAAGATTTTCAGAGGGGTGGG
>JAABUP010002694.1_pt1 | contig 33490 bp, 35 predicted proteins | sample 5559201 | NCBI WGS metagenome assembly JAABUP01 (sample SAMN10711887, study PRJNA513373) | rock metagenome | isolation source: Antarctica rocks | place: Antarctica
AAAGCGCCCTGCCAGCGCACCTGTTATGGCACCTGCAGCAAAACGGCAGGCTACTAAGCAGGAGGACAAGCCAAACACAGATGAGGACTTAGATGTGCTGCGGGCAAGTCTTTCCACAATCTTGCAGTGCATAAAACACATTGTCATCGTAACACTACTGACATGCAACCATGCAGTTTTGCTTACTATCTCACCAAAGAGCATTGTCATCAAGTGCTTGGTCTGTCAGAAGTGCTGCGGGAAGAACACATGGCCTGCATCTCACAAAGTCCATGAGCTGCAGCTGTATGATCATCATCAGTTCTATAGAGCAAGAATCTCTCCCCTGTGCAACAAACACTACCTGAGCCACAATTTGTGTTACAGCTGTCATGTGATTGTTGCCATGCAGGGTGCTGGCGTTGATGAAGATGATGAGCGTGAGGCTATGTTTGAGCAAGCCAGGCCCACCTCAGCTAGGGGCCCCGCCCCGGCCCCACCTCGTCTCCTCAATCCCCATCCTTTGCAGCTCAAGGTGGTGGCCTTGCTTGTTTGTACATACTCAACAAATGCGTGCAGTCATGCTGTGAGTGTGTGCGTCTCCAGGTTTGTATCTGCCAGATGTGTTGATCAGTCTGAGGCAGCCCTATCACCCTCATTGCTGCAGCACTGTTGCTTGTATTGCTGTTCAGGTCTTTGCCAGGTTGACCTGATGAGAACCAAATGAGATGCATTCTTGCAAATTGCCGCCACAGGGTCTGGATCATTGACATTGAGTTTGTCACTAGTATACACTATGCATGCTCATAGGCATGAAGAGCTATGTGGCAACTGGCACAAGCTGTCAAACTTCAAATGTGTCTGTTGCCATGTGCTGGGCCGTGCAAAGTGCACCTTCGCCTTTTGTAAGATTTTGTTGCATATTAACTGCAGGTACAGGAGGTTGTGAAGCAATATAACATACAGGGCGTGCATCCGCGTCTGCATGCGTATCTGAATCAAGCTGTGTGGCTGCACATGGAAGGCCTGGTCGCACAAGCATGTAAAATGGCAAGTCAGAGAGCAGACCTCAGCAGGTGAAAGTTTACACATTGTTTTGAAGGTACTTCAGGTACTAGGAAAATTCGAGATTCTTGTCTCTTTTGCTACATTGGGTGTGACAATCTGCAGAAATGGCATCTCTTTTTTTGTTAATACAGGACAGAGTTGCGTTGCCTTGCTGCATGTTTGCCAGTAGCTGCACCTGCTTTGTGTTGATGGGTGATCTGCACCTGTTGTTGTGAATCAGTCTGACTTACCACATGCTGGACATGTTGGACATAGCATAAGCTAGATCTGGTGGACGTTACACTTTTGCAGGAAACAGGAGGGCATGCAAATGACAACAGATGTGCGCAAAGCGCTGGGTGAGAAAACCAGGCTTGAGAGAGACAAAGCCGTGGCCAAAGAGGAAGCTGCTAGAAAAGCTCTCCTTGAGGTCAGTCCAGCCTTGTCTCTTTGACCCTCTGCCATGCAAGATTCGGCTGATTCCGTGCTCCTTTACATGTCCAGGCTAGCCTGGTTGTGTCATTGTATGTTTTGTTTGGGCAATGTTTGCCTTCAGTTGTTCACTGCGCCTGAGCCTCTATTTGTCCAGCAAGCTAGGGAGTTGTTATCAAGCAGCACAGGATCATCAGAGCTACCTTTCATCGACAAACAAGTGGTCTGACTTGGCCAGTCTAAAATTGCTGTTGTGGACATTGCACATTGCTGCAGGCATCCAAGTCAAAGGACAAGGATGGGGATGAAAGCACTCAACGCAAGGTTAAGGAGGCTCAGAAGGAGGAGTTAGACCGGCAGAACAAGCTTCAAACCAACATGGCTTTGAAGGCTGCCTTAGGGGGGGGTGCCAGGTGGCAGAACTTTGGGAAGGCAAAAGCTGCAGGTGCTGCTGCAGCTACCTTTTCATGTGATGTTGTTCACAAACACACACTCATCACAATTCTTGTATTATGCTGGATACAAATGCAGAGCATGACCCGGTGTCATTCACTAAGCTGTTCTGGTGTCCTGGGAAACACATCACATGTAGCAGATGAGCTTTTCACACCTGGGCACATATTGGTGCTGACTCTGGCCCATCAAAACCCTGCTCCTTTCATGCCTTTGCTGCTATCAATCAAGAACACATACTCACAATCCATTGGATTTTGTGTGCAGGGCCAAAGCCACCTGCAGTTGAGACTTCTGCTGCTGCTGCTGCTGCTGCTGCTGCTGCTGCTGACAGGCCTGTTACCTTGCATCATTTGCCCGCCTGCACCATTGGCAAATGCAGTGGTTGCAGCCATGCTGCAAGTGCATGCAATGCTGTGCAGATTGCGCTTGCACACAGCCTGCAGTGCCGCTGTAGTCTTTGTGACTGCTGCAATTGCTGAAATGTCTTTGTCAAGGTTGCAAGAGCGTATATGATTGTCATAGTGTCCTCTGCACAATCCTATGCTTCCAGTATGCAACATCACAATTGAAAGGTGGTATGCACTGATCATCTGTCTGATAGAGGTTCTGTGCACAACGCATGTTTTATTGTCCACCCTTGACAATTGAACAGCTGCATACCAGGCATTTGCTGGCCATGCAGCAAAGCTGCTTGCTGCTGCTGCTGATGTTGCAAAAGCTGGGCTTGTGTCAATCCGCCAGGCATTGCAGGTGACGTTGCCCTCATCGGGGGTGATGGCGCACGCATGGTGTGCTGCCCCTGCAAACCCCCGTGGGGCAGACCTTCCTGCTTGATGGGTCCCTGTGGCATGGGGTGGGAAGGGGCACCAGCCAGACTAGGCCCTGTGCCTCTGCCCATGTTTGCCATGTGAGGCAGCTGAGCCTGTACCATGGGCTGCTGCTGCTGGCGAGCTGCTTGCAAGCTGGGAATCTGAGCCTGGGAGGTTGCTGCTGGTGGTATACCAGGAAGCTGGTGAGCACCTGGCGCTGCTTGTTGCTGTGACCGCATCTGCTGAGAGCGGCCAGGCTGTTGCTGGCCAGAGGCCAAAGCTTCCTGCAAAGCCACACAAAGCGTTCAGCACAACAAGCACTACAACAGCAGCAGCTGTCCTCACTGTGATGCATGATTGCGCTTGCATATCTTTACAAGTAGGATGCGCCATATGGCTTTTTCTGCTTGATGGCAGGAAAGTCATGTCATCTGGACTATGCTTGAACATGAACAGTGCTTGCATGGAATCAACATGCAAGTTTGCCTGTGGTGTGCTTTGTTGAATTTCACCTGAGAGTGTTTTGCTGTGAGGCTAGTCCCATTGGTCAGCTTGAACTCATGAACAAGTTCATCCCCAACCAGGCGCATGATTTCAGCTGGTAGATTGGCAGACGTAGCTTTGTCCTACAGGCACAATGCTCGGTTGAAACATATACACACAGCAACATCATATAATAATGATGAAGTGCCTGCCTTCTTCAAGTGCGCTTATCATGACAAGAGACTGCAGAGAGTGCTGATCAGGACAATTAGTACTCCCATGGCATTACACGGGTTATGAAGCTGCACGGGTAGAAGGCATTGCGGGGAGAACATGTCCACACTGCAGAGCTTGACAGGCATTGAAGGGGCGCGGGGTAAGAGGTACAGAGCTGAAAGCCATAGGAAGAGGTGATGGTCAGAGGTGCCGAGCACGAAAGGACAGGTATGAAAGCTGACATGCCTTTTTGGCCTTGCCTACAAGGTTCCGAGCCTCATGACGTTTTTGTGTTCGATTTGTTTCCTTCCAGCGCTGATCAGCAAATGCTAGCAGCTGCTGATAGTACGAGAATGACACCGCATGCCCGGGCTTTGCCGTGCCATTGACCTGTGCAGGTTGCTGAACAGGAGCAGCGCTTGCAACAGGCCTGTACATCATGCCACTGGCATGCCCTGCCATCTGAGCCATGTGCTGCTGTGGTGGTTTATAAGATGCGGTAGCACTGCTGACACCAGCAGACACAGCCTGGCTACCAGCAGGGGATCTGTTGGCTGCAGCTTTCTGCTGCTGTGCCAGCACCTCTGTGGGATCCAGAATGAGCGTAGCTGCAGGTACCAATAGGTCTTGCTATCTGCAGGTGCACATTGTAGACAGCTTGGATGTGTCTCAGTTTCACCTTTGTTGGCAGGAGGTGAGGAAAGTGGTTGCTGTGCTGCAGCAGCCTGAGCTGCAGGAGGCTCTGGTGTTGCGCGAGAAGCAGGCAGTGAATTGACAGCAGCAAGCTGGCGATAGAAGTCGTCATCCTGAGCATTGTCAGCTGAAGTATGTGCAGAACCGCCTGTTGTAACTTCAGCAACCTGTCAGCCAGACCACTCGCTCTTGAGGGTTCCTCTGACTCAAGTTCAAGGCACATGCCAAGCGAGCGAAAGAATAAGCCTTGAACTGCAGCTACATCTTTGTTCCAACTACTGTCACGGCTCATGTTGTACCTCATCGTCACTATCATTTTGAAGGAGCAGTTTCTCAAAGTCTGCCATGGACCTGCTGGGGTTTAAGCCAGCAAGCGTTTACAAAGTTCAGTGCATCGAAAGATCTGCACTTCTGATCTTATGAGGGCAATAGGCAGGCAAGCGTTCGACACTTGAAGCCCGTCAGTCCGCCAGACCTGACACTGTGATCAGAAAGAGCTACAGAAGTTGCCAGTCGAATGTATTCATGATGGCAGGGCAACTGCAACTTACAGTTGCAAACCGCGAGAGTGTATGTTCCTGGCCTGCTCATGCCATAATGGATCTGAGCTTGGTCAGCTACTCACTCCGCCTGTTAATCCAGCAGGGTCAGCGTAACAGTGTCGTTTGGTTGCCCGTAGCACCGTAAGTCTGACCGTAGGCCAAGTTGCAGGCCATTTGCGCAGCACATTGCCTTCCCGACCAAGTCTCGTCTACAGTTGATAAACGACCTCACGATATGCCTGCATCCAAATCATTGTATGATTCGGGTCTTGTTGCGATACACCGTGTCGAGATCGTAAGGTGAAATTAGTCAGCAGTCCTCACCAGACCATGAAGTTCTTGCCTCCAGCTGCAGCTCTGCAACTGACTCAGAAGTCATCCAAAGCAGCAGAAAATGCTGCAGCCTTTGCTGAGGTGGGTCTTTGTGAGGACCACGTTGGCGTTGTCGAAGCTGCAAGCTTACAATACTCGTATGGTTTCAGGCTGCCGCTCAGGGCGTCATTAGTGCTCAGGAGTTGGTTTCTGGTTGCAAGAAGGCTTTGGCTGCCGCAGAGCATGCATGCAGTGACTTGATCGGTAAAGATTTGAATTTCAGCTGGGTTGCGAGTCTGCACGCTCATAGCATGCCGTTCACCTGGCGGTGACGCTCTGCAGAAGAGAAAGGCTCCACTGATGAAGAGCTACTGACGTTCACACATTTTGCACAATACTTTGCTCAGCGTGCCCAAGCTAAACACGCTGAATCTGCCAGGCTTGGGGAAAGGCTGCAACAACAGCAGGTCTGCTGATCACTCTCTTGACCCACTCTGTCTACCTGTTGTGTCAGCACTGTTGCATCAGGTCACATGCACTGTACTTGTGTAATTGATTGGGGTGTGTGTCACAGGGCATTGTCTCTCAGCAGACGCAGGAAGTAGACAACGCAGAGACTGCTGCTGCTGTAGCTATTGATGACCGCGAGAGTGCAGTCAAAAAGCTTGCAAATGCGCAGCGAGCCCTGGAGGATGCCAAAGGGAAGCAGCAGCATTCACTGCAAGTTACTGCCAGCCCTTCAGCTTTGCCAGAGGTGATGCCAGTCATTGCTGAGTCTCAGATTTCAGCTTGCCGCTGTCTTGGTGCCCTTTGCATGCCTCAATACTGCTTGCATATGTTCTCCCTTCCTCCTGACAACCCCAGCATCAAGACTTTGTCCTTTGCCCGCACCTACACAGACAACCAAGACACCAATGAACTGTGTCAAATCTCCAGGCTGCTCATGCACAACATTTTGCATGTACTGTTGCTGCCAAGTTGGTGATTCTTCCTCGTCAGCTAGCATACTTTTGATTTTGGAAAGAAGTCTATTGTTTAGGGGTTTTTGGAAGGTTCAAGGCCTTTACTGTAGTCCATCATTTCTTGACCAAAAATGCTCTGGTTGGTCAATTTCTGCTCCTGTTCACATTGCAACTGCATGCAGTGGTGTTGCAGACAAAGGAGGAGCCTTCCAGTCCTGATGGCAGGCCTCCTCTTGATGCAACCAAGCTGAATGGAAAGCACCGAAGTCGCAGCAAATCACCGTACTCATCAAGCAGCAAAGCAAGCTCTAGGTCAAGATCACGATCTAGGCAAGTGGCATCTCTGGTTCCTAGCAATACTCTGAGCACTCTCTTACATGCAGACATTGTTTCATGACATGAGGCTGTACAAGTTGCTGCACCAACAGAGATGGTGCAGCAAAGTTGATTAAGGAGCAAGAGTGTTTCATGAAGTTTGTGAATAGGCCAATCTGTTATCTCAAGAGTGTTTGCGATCACAACCTGTCAATGTTGAGCAGCATGGATGTCACCTGTCAATCTGTTGCCCTACATGGCTGATATGCAGCTGCATTTTACAGGGGGAAGAAGAGGGCGAGGAGTCCCGAGAGGGCCAGCAGGCGCAGTCGTCGGTCCCCCAGCAGATCCAGACGCCGCTCATCCCCCCGGAAGCGCACCCCTCCCAGGCGCTCAAGGTGAGGATCAGGGGTCCATCTTTGCTGTAATAGGTCATGCTTCAGGCAGCAATCTGTGTCACCCTGCATGCCTCTGCATGTGCCTTCTTTCAAGCACATGCTTGTCATGCCCACGTGCGTACATTGCCACCCAAGGGGTAGCCTTCATGAAGTGGTTTGACATTGCTCTGTGACCAATGGCACATGTGCAAAATTGACTCTGATTCTGACAGTGCTTTGTTTGCCACAAATCTGGGGTGCAGGGGATATCTGTGCCTTGAGAACAAAGTGCATATACCACACAGCTTGCTTTTGGGTTCCTGAGGATAACTTTGAGTGAAAAACATTGTGTCATGTGGACGCAGGTCAAGACCCAGGAGATCATCTCCACACAGGCGAGCAAGCAGCCCTATACCATTCAGGCAGCGCGATTCTCTGCGGAGGGACAGCAAACGCAGCCCTCCTCGGCGTCGCCGCAGCCCCTCCCCACCCTCCCCCCGCAGGCGCAGCAAGGAGCGCCGCTCAGAGCGCATCAGACCTGCCAGTAAAGAGCGCACTTCCAGCAAGAAAGCTGTTGAAGACAAGGGCAAATCAAAAAGGGACAGCAAGGACAGCAATGATCATACCAAGAGCGACAAGGCCAAGCCTGTCAAGAAGGCTGAGCCTGCCTCAAAGGTCAAGGCTGAGAGCCCAGTATCTGACTCAGACTCAGAAGATGCTGGACCCAAGCTCAAGAAAGAGCTACAGCCAGTCAAGGTGAAGTCTCCAGTCAACAGCAGCCCTGAAAAGAGCAAGAGTCCAGTAGCCATTGACTCTGACAGCGATGCAAAACCGCGAAAGAAGCTAGCAAAAACAAAGGCCAAGCCAGCAGCTTCAGACTCCAGCGGCTCGGACAGAGTAGAGAAGAAGCCCAAGACAAAGGCTGTGAGCTCCTCTGAGTCTAGCCCCTCTCCTGTGAGACGCAAGAAGCGCAGCCGGAGCGTGAGCAGCAGTAGTGTCAGTAGTGGGGCAAGGCGCACAGGCAGGCGTGCCAGAAGCCGCAGTAGGTGAAGCCTGCTGCCTGGCTTTGTTGGTGTGCATCTTTTTTCATTTGCCCTTGTGAGCTTCTCTGGTGTAAAGGCATTTTCCAATTTGCTGGTGGGATGCTGTGTTGTGGGTTTTTCCTGATTTGCATAGTTGACAAAAGGCATGCAACTCAGTACATAAGCTGGCATTCTATGCTCATTGGCATGCTTTGTCCATTCAGTGTGTTGCTCACTTTGCATGCAACTGTGGTGCTATCAGACGTGATGTGCAGACTAAACAATGCCATGGAGGTTTGGTTGCAACTCACATCTGCAGCAAGTGATCATGACTTGAACATTCAGGATGCTTGATGTATCTTGATCTCCCAGCTATTGTGAGTAACTGATTGATTGATTGATTGATTGATTGATTGATTGATTGATTGATTGATTGATTGCTGCTTGCTTGCTTGCTTGCTTGCAGGTGCAGTAGCTGATCTGAGCCACATGCATGCATGCAGGGTGAGGAGTCCTGTCAGGCGGCGGGTCAGCAGCAGGGGGCGCTCACCCATTCCCCTGAGACCCGGCCAGCGCCGCCCCTCTGATCTGCGAATAGATGAGAACACCAAAACGCTGTTTCTGCAAGGCCTTAAAACAGTGCTCCGCCGCAAAAGAACGCCCTTCAACATCTCCCTCATCAACGATGTCATGCGAGCGGAGGACAGGCGCTGGAACGTCAGAGTTGCCTTTGACGTCTCCTTTGCTGTGTTGTGCCAGAAGTTTGAGCTGGACAAGGAGATTGTGTTGGGCTACTCGGGTGACTCAGTCATGATTGACTCAGCACCCAAATATGAGGTTGACCGCCGATCGCTGAGTCCAGTGAAGCGAGGTGGCAAGTCCATTTCACCAGTCAGGCGTAGCAAAGCCTCCTTGTCTCCTGTGCCTAGGCGAGGGGGCAAGTCTATCTCACCACCCCCTAAGCGCAGGTCCATTTCACCTGTCAAGAGGCCTGCAAGGTCCCCCTCACCCGTGAGAGCTAGAAGGCGGTCGCCATCACCCCCTCCTAGGAGGCGGCGGCGCAGCTTGACCCCCCCAAGACGCAGGTCTCTGTCCCCACCTGGTGCTGCTGGAGACCGTTGGGTCATGAAATGAGAGCGTGACTTTGTTGATAGGTTCTAGCCTTGTCCATGGCATGCCATTGGCATGATGAGCAGCACTGAGCAGACGCTTTCCTGATAGACTGCATGCACCCCAGCACAGGTGTTGGTCATTGGAGAGCTACTGCTTGCATGCATATAAACCAGCTGCAGCATTGCTCTCGGCAGCAGTCATGCAGAGTGTCAAGCTGTTCAGAGGGCATTGCAACTGTGTTCTGACATACAGTAATACCGGTAATGCTTCACCGTTGACACCATTCTATATCCATGTGCGTGCTCTGTTGTTGCAAGCAGTCTGCTGTTGTGGCACCCTGTGAGTGCCTCTTGAAACAGTCTGTTGGCGAGGTGTGTGTAAAGCCTGCAATACATTGTGAAGACACTGAACTTGTACTGAATGAGCAGACCAGACTGATACTTTGCCATACGCGTCCAGGTGGCTGTTTGCTACGGCCTTGTTGCACACTAACATACACGCAGACCCTGAATTGCGTAAACTCTGTTTATACACCTAAGATCAATGTTCAACAGTTGAGCATCAATATTGGAATGGCTAACCAACATCATTCTGGTGTTTGCTTCCAATTGTCCCGGGCACAGCATTGGCAAGGTGTTGAAGCACCTGAGTTACAACACGCAACAGATGATGATGATGTTCGTGAATCGTGACTTTGTTACTAAGCTATCGTTTAGTCACAGCTTCAAAATTTGAACTGCAGTTCCGTTTCTGCTGCTGAGTGTATGAAGACAAAGACAAGGCCTAGTCTGTGATTGAGTATTGTGACCGGTCACGCCTCATTGCAGTGCAGGCGCTTAGGTGTGGTTCATGTTGCTCTCATGATGGTGGAGCTGCGTAGGTGTACCTGCAGCCTGGTCTAGTCAAACGATGCCGACGAGGCTGCAAGCAGATGTTGAGGCTGTTAAAGCTTCAGCACCAGTTGGCCACACCTAGCTGCGCATGTTTGTATATGCACGCCAAAGAACGGCAAACGTTCCGCGGGCAGCAGCTGGTGTTGTCTGGTGTTTTCGGCCTGAGTTGACTTGAGTTGTCATGCAGTTGCTGTTGAGTTGAAACTGCCATACATGGTCAGCACCCGACAAACCTTGCAGCAGGTGGCGCAAGACGCGTCATATGCTGCAGAAGATTCGAAGGCAATGTCAGATGAAGTCGAGATAAAGCAGTCAGGCATGCAGCGTCCAGTCATGGCCTTCATGCCTGGCAAAATCTCCTCAGATAAGTATGAGCAGCGTGTTGACAACTGTACCAAAGATCAGCTGTCGCTGCTGCTGACCTCGCCAGATTACCAGCAGTGGCAGCAAAGCAAGCAGGCTGCCAAGGCCCGCTCCTGGAAGCCTTCACCTGAGCTTTTACTTGGCCTCCTGTGCCTTGTCATGCTGCCTTTGGTGGCTCTAGCACCCTACTATTTGCCCTTACATGATCAACAGGTGAGAACACCTTCGTCACAGCGGCCATGGCTCGCTGACGACCAGCTGCGCTTGGGCTACACAAATTCAGTGCTGGCTTTCATCTTGTTCAAGTGTTGCATGTGCGGTGACAGGTGATCTCGGCAACGCAGCAGCATGGCAGTGCAAGCCAGCCTGAAGCATCAGCCCAGACACAACATCCACACTATGCCGAGGCAGCAAATGATTTTGATGTAGACAAGTACAACACAGCTAGCGATGCAGATGTTCCTGACGCATGGCACATTCAGCCTGTCTCACCTACTGATCAACAGCATGAGTGGTCGGGAAATGTGATTGTGACTCAGCAATGGACAGACGACTTGGAGTCTATGCCAGAAGAAGACTTCCAGCATTCATCACTTTTGCATGGGTATGTTCTGACACAAGGTTGCAGTCACACCAGCCCTCCTTATGCTTCTCTGCTGCTCTCATATGTGCTTTGACTGCAGGGAGGAGCATGGTCCGCATGTTTGGGTCGGTGATCTGGAGCTTGCCACGCCAACAGCTGCGTTTGGTAAGCCTTGGAATCATCTGCTATAAGCTCAGCAACAGGACCCCAAATTTCACGATGCAAATCAGCTTGTGTGTGCGAATCCTTCACAGCTGCAGCTTAATGACAACCTGTGTGTCATGTCTGATTTTCAGGTCTCTGCACGGCAGTTGCTGCGTTAGTGAGTCTTGTGACATTCTGGAAGCATCGGCAAGCTGTAAGTCATCTACAACAGCATGTGCGTGGTCTCAGAGAAAAGCTCACAGCTGCTCTGCAACACCAGGTGAGCACTTCAGTCTACTGCAACAGTACTGCAGTCTACTGCATTCGTTTCATGCAGAAGGAAATGCTAGCAATGGGAGGATGGCAGCGTATGTATGTAGCCGCCTGAAGCTCTGTGTATAGTGAACATAATGCGTCACCAAGTGCATGCAGGCCATTAGCTTGTGCTATGCTATGCGCACGCAACACACCAATCTGCTCAGAAGAGCTTGAGTAGTCTGCAGGAGCAAGTTGCAGTCACAATGGTAATCATGTAGCGCATTTGACAGTAAGCTCACAAAGCCAGCACAGTCTGCCATGGCAGCTAGCGGGCGCAGCACATATAGCATCCATCAAAGATGCATGCACAGTATGCATATGACCCTTGCAGGCAAGTGTTGAAGGCAGCTAGCTGATTTAGGTTGCAAAGCTAGCAGGCAGAGACATTGCTGAAATGACAAACACAACGATGCATGCTCACATTTGCAGCATGCAGCTGAAGGTCATTGCATTGCTGCAGCAGGCAAGTGCTGAAGGAAGCCTTGTGAACCTGCAGCCAGCTGAAACGGCAATCTCTGAAGCACTGACCATCAACACTGGCTGTGTGTGTATGTGTGTGTGTGTGTGTGTGTCAGCTGCAGCTGCAGCTGAAGTGCTTATACTCCATGCTTTGGTACAGGCGGCTGCTGAAGGCAGCTTGGTGAGTTTGAAGGAGCAGCTGGCAGGCATGACAGAGGTGCACAGCCAGCTGGAGGAGGCGGTGAAGGCCCTGCAGGGCAAGCTGGAGCTCAGAGACCAGGAACTTGAAGTGGTGAACATGGAGCTGCTGGCCAAGGACAAGCTGGCTGCCCTGCACCAGGCTATCCGAGACCAAATGGCCCTGCAGATGCCCCTGCCTCAGGTCAGCCTGTCCTCTGTCATGTGGTCTGTTTTGTTGTTTGGTCATGCCTGATGTGCTGTGCATGGCTTGCACTACTGTGCATTTGGATCAGCAGACATGCCTTGTGACAATTCTAGTATGAAGAAGCGAGTTGCGTGCTGCTCTGCTTTGCAGAATGGCACTGAGACAAGTATAGTAGCTCACTCGAGATTGCTCCAATTCTGTGTTGTTACAATGACATGGGCATCTCTGCTATGGCAAGACTTGATGAACTCACTGATCCAAGCACCACCATGAGCCTGACTCAATGCCTTAGAATGTAGAATCTGGGTCTGAATTACAGCAGCATGCTATAAACATACCAGCGCTGAGTGATGGCTTGCATTCAGGAGGAGGAAGAGCTGTCAGAGCCGTGTAACAGTGAGATGGGGGACATGATGACCCCACCCCAACCTGCCCCCAGGAGCCCCCCTGCACAGGAGGGATCAGAGGCAGAGATGTCCTTCAGAGACCTGGTGGATGACTCTGATGAGGAAGAGCGTGAAGGAAGGGGCATGGGCAAGTTGGCGATGCATGGGCAAGTGCTGGTAGACCCTGAGGACTTGCAGGTCTGCCTGCATATGTACAACACTGCCGGTGGTGTGTATGCCAGCCCTGCACCATCTGCACTGATGCATGCTTGAAAGCTGTTGATCCTGATTGCACTGGTAGAGCATCTGGCCATTGGTCCACAGGACTTGCATACCATTACACCTCACGCCGCAACTTTTGCATGGGATATTTGCATGCCAAGATCAACTTGTAGCCATCAAGACACAAGCATGTCAGAGAACTGCTCTGGCATCTCACTCACAAAGAACCAGCTGTGCACTCTACAAAACACACACTGCTTTTCACAGAAGAGTCCTGCATACATTGCATTGTGCAACGTCACGTCGCTGATGCCTGCCACGGTGCAATGTTGCTGGAGGTAGGGCATGATAAAGCTATTATTACTATTTTGTCGTAGGCCTAATGTACAAGGCTACCCCGATGGTTGCCAGCATCCCAGCAACTCCTGCTGAGGCTAAGGCCCTACCCCGTAAGGGGGCATCGGCTCTTGTATGATAAAGCTATGCTGCTGCAGAACTGGGCTGAGATGGAGACGGAGTACAGGCAGGTGCAGGAGGAGTGCCAGGAGCTGCACTCCCTGCTGGAGCAGCGCGATAATGAGCTCTGCACCCTCAACCAGAGCCTGCTTGACCTCACTGTGCGCATGAAGGTGCACTCCTCTGTCCTCGTCATTGCCTCAGTTGAAGTTACAGTAACTTCATGATATTGTAGTTTGCACGTTTGCGTTGAGACAGCTGCAAGGCCGGCCAGTGTGATGCTGGCTTTGCCCAGCATTGCAGTGACAGTGCATCATCATGACCACATCCAGTCATCACAAGCTCTCTCTGTGCTGTTCCAATATCTTTTGTTGGGTATGGCAAACACATGGTAGCATGGAAAACTGTTTGCTGCATGGCAATACTGGATCCATACTCTGCTGCAGCTCCATCACCTCTGCCTGGAGTTGGACAGTCTGTGGTCTCATCACATCTTCGACCTCCAACAAACCAGCTTCCAAGCTGGTCCTGGCTTTTCATCATGTGCATGATGTGCCCAATTGTACAATTTTGCAACCAGCAATGCTTTGTTTGCAACGCTTAACTTTAGTGTCTGTCCAGACATCATACTGAAGTCCACTGCCGCATCAAACATCTTGTTACAAGATGGCAGGGTTTATGCTGCAACTCGACTGCATCTTGACAGGTGGCTGCTGGTGCAGGGGGAGCTGGGGAGCAAGGATGACAACGTGAAGGACCTGCGCAGGTGGCTAGACCAGGCCCAAGGGCAGCTACAGAACACGCAGACGGCCCTGCATGAGCGTGAGGCTGACTGCAAGACCCTATCCCTGGACCTCAAAGCAGCCCTGGCTGACCTACAAGCCTTCAAGGTCAGGACAGTGCCAAACATACATCCAGTCTTCGACCTATTGACAGCAGCATCTTTATATGAAGGATGCAGGTTGCATTTAAATCGTTATAAGCATGCTAAATGACTGATGAGATACCCAACACTGTATGTGCAGCTTGAAGTGCAATTGTGCATCTCAGCCATTACAGAAGCGCAGCCGCATTGCAGCATCTCCAGCTCAGCCATGTGGACTTGGTCTGCAGCTGCAGCAAGGCTTCCTGTGTGCACATGCCTGTGAACGACCACACAATCCCCACAAGTCAAACATTGCTGTCTGTGCTGCAGGACAAGGTGGCAAGCAGTCAGAGTGACACCAGTCCAAGCAAGGCATGTGCACAGCAGAGCATTGATGTGGCTGAGATGCAGCAGGGCCTGCAGAAGAGCAATGCCGCTCTACAGGATGCCCAGAGCCAGCTGTACGCCAGGCAAGAACAGGTGCAGGAGCTCACTCACCGCCTGGAGGCTGCCCAAGCTGAGGTTGCCAGTCTGCAGGTCAGTGGGCTGTCTTACACCCTTGTGAATGTAATGTAATCTAATTTAATTTAATTTAGTTTAATTTAGTTTGGGGCCAAATTGATGGCTGCAACGGTGCAAACTGCATCTTGCAAATCCCGTCTGCCTGCAGGAAAGTGGGACCTGCGAAAGCAGACAATGACCTGACTGCATGATACCTGAGTATTGAGACTGTGGACATGGCATGTCAGCAAGCTCTAGATGCAGAGTCTCTGCATGCAGTGTGACATGATTAGGCTTGGAGTGTCTTTGATGTGCTATGGCCGTTCAGCTGACTGCTGTCACTTCACAACAAAGGATTATTGCAAGGACCTCTCAGGCACTACATACCCCACTCTCTGCCACCCAGCCAACCCAAGGAATTTCATGCATTGCGTTGGAGTGACAGTGTGATGCCTCATTGAGTTGATGATGATGGGCATGTTGGTATAAAGTCACGTCCATAGTACAAGGCCAGCTCCATGGTTACCCGCCACGTTTGATCAAGCTGCTACTGGGCAGCGCAGTATAATACCTGGCTTCTCATTGAATTGACGCCGAAAGGCGAAGTCTTTTCTTCTCTTTTCTGACAAGCTGGTGAGTCTAATGCCCTGTGTGATGCTTGTGCAGGTTGTCTCACACAGTCTTGTGTGTCAAAGATACTGATGCTCAGCGCCTGTCCCAAAGGCTGCGGCATTGAGCTGCTGAGGCTTGAATCTGCCAAAATGTGTGCAGGCTCAGCTGGGTGCAGCAGAGGCAAGGGAGGCTGCACTGGCCAGGGAGCAGGAGCTGATGCAGGGGGCTGTGACTGGGCAGGTGTCTGGGGTCATGGACATGATGAGGAACATCAGAGTCACCCTCTCTGTCAAGCTGACTGAGAGCCAGGAGGTGTGCAAAGCCCTGGTTCAGGAGGTGGCCGCCTACAAGGCCAAGATTGCTGCCTTTGAGAGGTAAGCATTAGTGTACTCTAATGTGACTGCTGCCTAGCTGCTGCCTTGTTTGATGTGTGCCTCAGCAGGCTGCTTGAGCATTGCTGCCAGCCCTTGCTATGTGGTGGCGCCAGCAAGACAGTGCTATGGCCACTTGTGTTTTCGCTGTTTTGGTGACCTAGCATGGCCAAATGCTGCCATGGACTGGCATGCTGTGCACAGTCCAAAACAGTTTGTAAAAACAGGTCAGTTGGCCGACTTGCCACTTTGACGTGAGTATCTATGGCAATTGTTGAAAGTACAGCACATGCACTCAAAGAGTTGGGAAGCCAATCAAGCAGGCAGACTTCCTCAATGGATGAACCCAGGCACATCACTCCACAAAGCTACACAAACATGCAGAGGGTTTGGGGATGCTGCAAGACACCTGTTTGTGCAGGGGGCATGAGCAAGGGGATGAAGCAAGGCTGAGCCTCACAGGCGGCCCTGCATCAAGCTCAGCTTCTGAGTCCTTCCTGGCCTACACCCCAACCAGCACCCTGGCCATCACTGCCACCTCCCTCACCCCCCAGTCTGTCACGGGCTCAGTGGCTGGGCCACTGGCCCTGACCCCTGTGCGCCGCATGGACCTGCCCCATGAAGGTACATGCTGCTCAATGGCTGCTGTTGCTGTGATCTGTGGGGATAGTCGTGGTCAACTGAGGTCACCTGTCTTCTGATTTGCCTAAGCATGTTACTGATGTGCGGCAACAGTTGTGTAAGGTTGCTGCAGCTCGGGATTGGTGTTCTTGCTCCCAGAGATGTAACTCTACAAAGATGGTTCCCAACAGTGCAAAAGCTAGCTGATGCAACTGCCTGACCCTGCCTAACATTAAGTCTTGTTGCATCTCTGAACAAGCTCTTGTGTACACATGTGTGCATGATGGGAAGATGCAAACTAGATGGCAGCTGCATGCACCACTGCATGAGGCTGTACAGAAGTTGGTAAGTGGGCAACATGTCAACACAAGGGTGTGAGGACCAGCTGAATGACTAAAGATCCTGCAGTTTCTGTGGGGATGCCTCCCGTAGGGGATGAGGCCTTCATGGACCCCTGCTCGCCTGTGGCCCTCACTCCAGAGGGGTCAGTGAACTCAGGCTCTACAGGACCCTTGGCCCTGACCCCCAGCCCCCTGCCTGCCAGGCTGCCCAGCCTGGAACGGTTTGTAGAGCCACAGCAAGCCAGGTGAGCAATCCATGCACGGAATCAGGCTATGATGTATTGTTCAAACCTGGTGTTGTGTTTTTTGCATTGCACTCGCCCACAGCATTGTCAGTCAGCCTGTGTGTGAGTGTGTGTGTGTGTGTGTGTTGCTGACATGTCAAATGAGACATGCTTACACCAACTGGTGATGTGCATCTATCCTTGCAGGGAGACCAAAGCAGAGAAGGGGTCTTACAAGATTGGTGCCTCTGACCCCACCACACCCAACCAGGTGAATCCTCTAGTGCGGTGCATGACATGCTGCTGCAACTTATCTTGCTTACTCACTGGCCCTACACTCATGTCAACCGTGATGTAACTGTATGAGAATCATGGGCAAGGCTGCTATTGCACATCATGCTCAGTCATGTCAAACCTTGTCAGCTCAAGATGACAGTGTGGTTGAGTCATGACAGGGGCACAACAGTGCAATGCCAGCAAGCACATCTTGAGCCATCTGCTTTGCAGGCATGCTGTAGTATACTTGTCAATAACAGTACATTGTGTTCTTGTGTGACACAAGCTGTCATTGTGTTGATCAGCTTCCTGTCTGTTGAGGGCAGGCAAGCGAGGCGGGCAGCGAAGAGGAGAGGGAGAACATCCCGCCAGCTGGCACACCACCCTCTGAACGCAAGGTGACTGGGCTTCCACACACCTGCTACCAATGTGCAATCATGGTGCTGCATATGTTCTTACATTGCAGTTGCTGCGACACGCAATGTAGTGTTGAACCTGCAGCAGTGCTTTTAGTATGTTATGCAGTCCAGCTGCACTGACTCTGGCTTTCCTTCTTCATTCACCTCAGCAGCTCTTCAAAGGACGCAGCCAACCATGTAAAGTTGCACCCTTGGCTGGGCGTTGTCGTTTTCTAATTCTGCACAAGTAATCTGGTGGCTGCTGCAGAAGCTGGCAGTGAGGCATTGTTGTTTCTGATTCTGTACGAGTAATCTGGTGGCTGCTGCAGAAGCTGGCAGTGAAGCGTGTGAGGGACGCCTTCAGCCGCCATGGGCAGTGGCACCTGGCGGCCTTCCTCAAGGAGATGGGCTGTGCATCCCCCTCTCACCTGGAGCCCGTCTCCCAGGCCCAATTTGACAGGGTCAAGGACAATGGCCTCAGGGCTCTGCACCCCGCCAATCAGCAAGGTGGGCCCCTGAGGCCTGCATCCCATACTGTGTCTTACCGCACACTGACACGGGTGTATGGACTTGAGGTTTTAGGGTGGTTGTATGATGAAGCGAGGTGGCAAGACGCAGGGCAAAGGCTGACAGACTGGTAGCCCTTGCACATGTGTCAACACAGCAAGTAGTGGCTGTGCATGGTGCCCAGTCTCCATCGTGGAAGTTGGTTACAAAATAAGCAACCTGTTAGCATGCTTGTTTTGCGTTATTGTCGTAGACGTTTGCGTCTACTGTGCGCTGGCGACGTTTGCGTCTATTGTGTGCTGGCTGCACCTATGCACCTGGTCAAGCAGGCAGAAATGGCCCGCTGCATGTCACAGGCCACTGCTGAGTCAGATTGCACATGTAGCACTTTTGCGCCCATGACTTTCCAACCCTTTCTGTGACTGCTTCATCAGGCAAGGATGACTACCACAAGACTGCAGCAGCAGAGGCAAGAAAGATTCTGCAAAGCTGTGAGTTCCCTGGGCCTAAGACTGGTGCCAAGCCAGTCAGTCCCTACTGGTTTGCCCGCTCATAGGCAGTAGATTTAGAAAGGCTGTTGAGGGTGGTCAGACTGCAGAAGGCTGGTCAGTACTTGATGGCGGTGCCTTCAGATTTGTATTTCTTGCAGACAGAATAGTTGCTAACTATGTTGCATGCCAAGATTAGATTGGTGCATTGAGAGGCGGTGTATGTTGGCTGTTTTATGCTAATTGTACTGTGACTGAAGAGAAAGCGTAAAAGGTTGGTCAGTCCCTGTCTCTGCAACAATATGTGTGCAGCTGACTTGGTGGCTTAGCTTATCTGCATTTCACCTACCGCCAAAGACTTTGGCCATGATTGCCCTAAAAGGTTTGAAGATTTGTGTCGGTTATGAGCAGCAGCTTTTCTTGGCATTGAGCCATCTCTACAGGGCAGCAGACAACTGCCTTCATTATGCAAACATTCTGCAGCAACATTGCTGACTGAGATTGTCAACTCCCAGCTCCGAATCCAGTGGCGACCGCTCTCTGCTGTTTCCAAACAATTATATCTGACGCTGTACACCTGTGCGCACGAGAAACGCTTCACTCTCATCCTTACTGACAGCTTCTCTTGCGGCCGCCAGTATCGCAGCGACCCGGACCTACTTGCCCGTCTACAGATCAACCCTGTTGGTGACCCATAAAGCTTGCGCCCAAGCATATTACAGGCAACAATGCCACACAGCTCGTTACTTCGTGGCGACGTCATGGCGATTGCTAGGTCAGTGCCTCCACAAATCCCGGTACTGGGCAGGCAGGCTGCTCACTTGCGTTTCGGTGTCTTCCTACTTGTGTGTCCAGCACACAACTTGTCTGTTCCATGCTTTTGTCGCGTGTACGGCTATCAGCTATCACTGAACTGCTTCTCTCCAGCGTCCAAATGCGAGCTCTCCTGTCGCAGGCAGCGCTCCTGGGGTTGCCAAAGACTGTGCAGCAGCCAGCCAAAAGCAAATCAAACTCAGCGCGTCAACAGATTTGCAACCCTGGCTAGCCAAGGGCTGGGACAGCCAACTTTGGAAATGGAGGCATCTGATCAGATGCGGCGTCTGGGGGAGGATGCTCAAGAAGCTTTTGCTAGCGGCAACCCTGACACGCTTAGGCAAGACGGAGGTGACATGATGGAGGTGTGTATTTGACCATTTGTCCCTGCAAATGCAACTACTAGATCAGCTTCTGTAGCACATCAACTATAGCCATGCTTCAATGCCACTTCTTGGCATGTCCAGGGAATGCTCAAGGAAATGGAAATTGTGCGAAAAAGAGTTTTGGAGAAGCCTGGAGTGCTTCCTCAGCTGGTGGCGCAGCTGCGCATGGGAGATGTAGATCAGCAGAGCAAGGCGGCAGAGATGCTGTTCTGTGTGGTGGGTCAGGGACCTGGTAGAGATGTTGCTGCTACCAAGCAGGTACTCATGACACTCTGTCTGAGCACCATGTTTCAATTTTGCAAGGACATGCCACTGGTGGCCATGTAAGCTGTGATCACAGAGCGTTTTGGCAAGAACTGCATGCTGCTGTGCTTTGTGCTAACAGCTTGCGCCTCGAAATTATTGAATTATACAAATGCAGTACCTCAGCTGCGCTTTACTCTGCATGTCTGCACTGACAAGTACTGCCATGTGCAATAGCACTGCTTGTGACAACGTCAATCGGGCAATGCAGGCTCTAGAGTGCGGGCTCTTGCAAGCAATCTTGACAGGCATCCAGAGCATCACAGCACAGCCCAGCAGCCGGCTGCGGCAAGACCAAGATGCACAGCAGCTCATCTCATTGCTGGTCGCCATGTTGTCACAGCTGACAATGGAGAAGTCAGACCAGGCACCCATCCACACCACAGTGTCACAGGGTGGTGTGAAGCTCCTCAGGTCCCTCTTTGACGTCATAGCAAGTGAAGGCGGTCAGCAGAATCTAGTCAGCATGCTCTGGCACTGGTCAACCTGCAATGAAGACATCCGGCAGCAGGTCATGGACATTGGCATGCCAGAGTTGCAAGTTGGCCTGCTGGGCTTGCAACACTCCCCAGTTCAGCGCCAGACAGCTGCAGACCAGCTGTCAGCCTACGTGTCCTTCCCAACACAGCAGGAGGACAGCGACCAGCCGCCAGACTCCCGCCTAGCAGCAGACCTGGTTCATGCTGGTGCCCCCATGCAGCTGATTGAGATGTTGAGCAGCCGGTATCATGACCAAGTGCGGTGTTCAGCAGCACAAGCAATCTGCACTCTAGCCACCTTCAGCCCGAAGTCAAAGATGAACATCATTGCTGCGGGGGCGTACCACCCGGTGGTGGCAATGTTGCAAAGGTCAGAGAGCCCTCCAGGCAAAGAAGCCGGCTGTCATCTGATGGTGACCCTAGCAACAGGGGACCCGGGGGCTGGCCCTATTTTCACCCAACCAGAAGCTGCAGTGCAGTTTGCTGCCATTGGAGCAATCTCTGCCCTGGCTGACATGCTGCGCCCGGTCAATGAACCCAGCACTCGCATCACTGCAATCCTTGTGCTGCATGTCATGGCCAATGCATATGAAGATCGTGTGCAGAAGGCGCTGGTTTCAGCGCAAGTGGTGCCTCTGTTCCTGGATCTGCTAAGGGTGCTTTCTGGGCGACTTCCCTGGGACAGCTCCTTGGATGAGCTTGAGCAACCAACAATTGAGGGAATAAGGCTCAAATCTGCAGAGATCCTGGCTATGGTAGCAATCAACAATCAGGCCCATACAAGGCTGTTGGTAGACACTGGTGCCATTCCAGAGTTAGTGCTTGTTGCATCAGGTGGTGAGGTGCCTGAAGAGGACAGGGAGCCGCTCTTGCGCATGCTGCATCATTTGTGCAAAAGTGATGGAGATGTGCTTGCTATCCTCAGTGCAATGATGACCGAAACATGATGGAAGACGATTCCCGACGCGCAATGAAACGCCTATAGTGTCATTTAGGTGTCTGTATACATATTGTCTTCAGCGTTACATGAAGTTTTTAGGTCTTTCTTTGCAAGCCTTGTACCCACCAGGGATGTCCTGTGGGTACTGCTGATGCATGTAGGCGCGCCACTGTTGCTTGCTGGTGATGGGTTTACTTACAACAGCAAATCACAGCAAGATCTATTTGCAAGGCTGTCGGACTTGCTGCCAGCATCTCACTGGTGACCCATGCCTGAGTTGTGCTCAGCAAGGACTCGACATTGGGAGTTTGCCATTCCAGGGTCCCCTGATGTTAATTCTCGGGGTGCCGCTGTGACAGAGCTGTTCCTGCATTCTGGCATGCTAGCAGTGCACCTTTTGCCTTAGATCTGCAACAGCTTCTGCCCTTTGTCACTACACGGACCGCAAAGAGCATATCCACATACATTTGACTGACTATGTCATAGGTTGCACGAGCAATTCAAGACTGTAGGTCCATCATTTAGCTGAGACTGCAGGACAGAAGGCAACAAGTCTCATGTAGCAACATAGCTATGCGTCTTACAATGTATACCGGTACCAATGTGTAAATGGCGTTGATAGAGCAGACCCATAGACAAACAGTGACATGTTGCACTGCTGCACAGAATTGCTCTTGCTAAGTGTTGGCCTGAAGTCTGTGTGATGGCACATTCGCCTTTGTAGCTGCCTCATGATCATGCTCACACTGCTCAAGTTATTTATTCAGAATCCCAACCTGAAGCTCAGTTGGTGGAGGCTGTGAGCTGTGTGCTTCAAGCTGCTCCTGCATCATGTGGCAGCTGCAGCATGTGGCAGCCTTAGCTGGGCATGATTGAGCAGCAAACAACAAGCGCAATGGTGTGAGCTGAAATACTACAACCAGGTCCAACATCCACATGCCAAGTTGGGGAGGCAGCTGATGTCAACCATTGCCTGAAGTGGATCGGGTGAGCAGAAAAGTCTGTGATGTAGGCAGACAAGTGTTGCTCCAAGCAATGCTGCCTGGCCTGCAACGATAAACAAGTTTTGCATGACTGCTTGACCTGCAGAACTGCATGCAACAGGCTGCTGCCATGCAGAAGTCAAATTGTAAGCTGGAGTTCTGGTTGATTTTGAGAAGGCTGCAAATTCATGAGTCCCCATTGCAGCACTCACATGCAGCGTCATTTGCATCTAGTCAAAACAGATAGGTTGCACTGACGCCTTTGGTACTCTGCTGGGGGTTTCAATTGACTCCAAAATGGTGCATGGCCTATGGAAATGTTACATAGGCTAGGGCATTTTGCAGAAACTCCTGTATACCCCACACACAGCACCATGGTATGCGGTCAGAAGTCAACTTTGTGCAGTCTCAGCTGCAGAGCACGCGACTCACTTGGCTAGGTCATAGGCTATGTCATAGAATGCCTTGTATAGTTAATCTGGACTGACAAGACATCCTTTCAAGGGTCACAGAGCTACACGTACTTGCTCTGCAAATGATGAGGCGGTGTGGTGGGTCTTTGAGTGGACCCCCTGTATTTCACAACACACCTGAGCATCGCGCTAAGAGCTGACACGGCGCAATCTGCAGTCTCTGCCGCTGGAGCGAATCGTGTGGGAAACGTAATCCATTGTGCATGTGCAATTGCACCCGGGGCTTTGCAGCCAAAAACTCCACACAAACTTTAGACGTTGACCTGCAGCATTTAGACTTCATTTTTTCCCCACACGAGTCGCTCAAGCGACAGCACTTGCCGTGTCTCCGCTTGGCGCGATGCTCAGGTGTGAGTGATAGTAGGCGATGGAAAGCACAGGGGATGAATTGAGAGAGGCACCACACGGCTTCATCAACGAGAGGTCCCAAAACAAGTACGCCTAGCTTTGTCACCCTTATAGCGTGTTTTGACAGTCCAGCTTCTCTACACAGGGCATTCTATGACATGATACGTGCGCTGCAGATGTTATTTTAACTCCGTTGTCAACGTACTGGTGCGGGACCCTACTTTGAGTCAGTATTTGGTCGACTCTGTCAACGCTGGGAGAGTTCCCACCAGTGCACCCCAGAACGATGATAGCTGGTTGACAGCGTTACTGCGTTTGTGCGCTGATGTGCTCCAGAGCTTTGGACCCTGTAATGTTGAGGCCTTACTTGACAAGGTCAGGGATGTTTACCGCGAGCTGGTGGAGCGAGTTGGCAAGGGCCTGAAGAAGGCTGAGCAGCTTCAGCAAGACTGGGCGCTGCCGTTGCAGTATCTGCTCGATGTACTGAGCGGAAAAGACCAGTTAGCAGAACTGCAGCCCACTCCTAGAGCGGACAGCGTGAGTCACTGCTGGTTCAGTCAGCACTATCAACGACACCACCACTGGAACTGCGCCCGTGCTCCACTCTGTGCTCAAACTTGTCACGCAAAATGGCATTTTGCTCTCGCTTCAGCATGTCTTGTTATGATGCTACAATTGTTTGAAAATGCTTGCAGGATGTCTTCCAGAGGGTGTTTTACTTTGCTTTTCAATATTGGAACTCGTGTGAGAAGCAAGGGCATATGCAGGCTTCAGGCCCGCTCATCCAAGATAGTGTGCTTAAGCTAAATACGTTTGCCACTCTGGAGGCCTCACTTGAAGACTTCTTTTTTGCTGAGAAGCTGGAGAAGCTGGCATGCATTGAAGGATGCGTTGGAGGGACAGGAGTTCGTGCCTGCAGAATGCTCAGGCTCCCACCAACCCTGATCATTAGCTTGATCAGGACAGACGTAAGTGCTTGAGTCATGCTTTGCTGAAATTTCCCAGAAAGTGATCATCTGCACATGCACATATTGTTTACATGGCGCAAAGATGCAGCCCAAATCACTTTGGCTGTCTGTGTATTGCAGTGTCACCCCCACAATGACATGCACCAAACTCTCCTACGTCTGTACATGCCGCAGGTGAATGCAAAGGTCCACAGGCAGACATGTCCACATGCTATTCAGTGAAAGTTCTGTTGCATGCCACATTCTTACACAGGGGGTTTTAAACGGTGGAGCTATTGTCAAAAAGTTGTCATTGGCAATGTCAGTAATTTTCTGCTTTCCAGCACATGATGAGCTAGGTATGAGCAAGGCAAACCTTGTCTCTTGAAAGCAGTCTGTTCTGGATAATCCTGCTAGGTTTACTGACTTTGCTATTTTTTTCGGTCAACATCATCAGATCTAGGGTAATCAGGTGAGTACAGTCCCTCGACTTCCCTGAAATAACAGCTGAGGCAATTCATCATGAGGAGTCCCAAGACAATAACCTAGCCGACTGAGTCCTTTGCTTTGCAGCTGAGACTGCACAACACTGAGGTCTGACAGCATATCATGCCAAATGGTGCTATATGTAGAGTATACAGAGAGTTGCAATGTGCCCCATCTTGTCTGCTTTATCACAGGCCATTAACCACACGAGAGTCTCTTGAAACCCCCAGTGGAACACAAGCTGCACCAGTGCACTCTGTGTGTATCAACTAGGTGCAAATTACCTTGCATTTCGATGTGAAAATGGTGATTCTTGAATTTGCGGTCTCCTCAAAATCAATCAGAAGACAAGCCAACATGTTGACCTATGTAAACAGCAGCTCTGCAAGGCAGCAGCCTTTTGCATTCAGTTGAGCAGGCCAGGGAGCAAACAAAAGTTTGCCTATCACAGCCGGTCACAGACTTTTGCTCTTAAATCGCTTCACATCAGTTCAATGATCGACGTCAGCTACCTCACTGACTTGCTGTAAGGGTTTTGTATCTGTGTGTGGCATTCCAGCCTCCACTGTTGCGCTTGTGTCTGCTGTCTGCTGCTCATTCAAGCCCGGTCAACTTTGGTGGTGGCTGCAGACGGATGGAGTTTCCAGGATCAACACGCCAGTGGAGTATGGCTACAGGCTGGACATGACCAGGTTCTGCACCCTGGACGCCTGTTCTGATGGTTGGGGCCCTGAGTATGAGCTGGGCAGTGTAGTGATGCACTATGGCCACACCGCCAGAAGTGGCCATTACACGTTTATGCATCAGTGGAAGGACGGTTGCTGGTATTTGCGTGATGATGCTCAGCCACTGCGGCGTGTCCCCGACCCACTGGATGCGCGCACGCTTGTTGTTGGGCTCATCTTTCACCGAGTTCCACCTCAGGGGTAAGCAGCTTGTCAAACAACAGTGCTGTACTACGCTTGTTGCATGCTGCTGCCATCTCATGCATTTGGACTTTGGCGCTGACATGGCACTTCAGCACTGTACAGCCTTCTGTCTGTGTGTCTGCTGTCAACCAATAGGATGCCTTGTGGGCAGCGTACTCACCTTCTGCGCATGTTTTATGTTTCTGTTTGTTTTTTCTTTTGTCTTGGCGGGAGAGCTATTCATTACACATACATGCAACAAAAGAAACCACAAGCGTCAAACAGAATCTCTTTTGCAGCCGAAGCTGCAAGTTACCCTCACGACTTGGAAGGAGACAAACACTAAAGCCTGCAGAAAGTCAGCATGTCAAGCAAAAACAAGCCAAGCACATGTCAGCTGTTCATTAGGTCAAAGCATAGCTTGTCCATTGAGCAAAGCTCAAACAATGTTCAGATCCATCCAACAGAGGCATAATAAGTTTCTGAGACCAAAAATGCATCAAGGTTGCAAACTTCAAAACAGGCATGCACGCCACAACTGACAAGACATAAAGACTGACTATATGCAGCTAAACGCTTTGGCTGTTTCTTCAAGAACCAAGTATTGACAGCTGCACTCTTGCTTCTTGCTGCAGGTAGCATTTGCTTCAGTTTGAGCTGCAGTTTGAACAAAACAAGTGCTGTTGACAGCTGGGAACGAGCACTTGCATCCCCATGTGTGCTGATGCCAAGTGATGCTGACCGTTTCTGTTTGCATTCTTGAAGTATGGAGTCTGGGCTGTCTTACAAAGACCTCCCACCCTGCACCATCACGGAGCTGCCTCCAGACGCCCCTGTGCCTGCATGCCATGTTCCTCTGACCACTGTCAGTCCTCATGAAAGGGCCCCCTCCTACTCCCCTCCAGAGCAGGACACCCATCGGCAGCAGCAGCAGCAGCAGCAGGCTGCCAAAGCCCGTAGGATTGAGGAGGCACAGACTGCTGACAGCAGGGCCCAAGAGCAGGCAAGAGCAGACGCAAGGGCTGCAAAGAAGGCACTGGTCCTTGCTCAGCGTCAGAAAGAGGCGGACAGGCAGCAGGAAGAGCGGCGAATGCAGCTCCTGAAAGAGCGTGCGGCAATGCTGGAGAAGAGGAAACTCCAAGCAATGGAGGACAGGCTGCAACAGCAGCGCATGGAGGAGCAGCAAAGAAAGGCTGCAGCAAAGTGAGTTCTGTTCTGTCTTTCCTCTTTCCATGCTTTCCACAGACGATGGCATGTTTCTGAAGAGACCACAGCATTTGTTCATGCATGTGCAAATGGTTTGTTGATCTCATCCGTCTGTATGGTGGATAGAATGCCCAGTTGAGACAAGACCCACCTCTGCTGTGCAGGTTTTGGAAAGTGTGAATCTGCAACATTTGCAGAATGAAGGCCAGACAACAATTGCTTTCGCCCTATCCTGCATAGCACAACTTCAAAGCCACATTAGGCGTGCGCTGATCATTGCAGTGCTTTTGTAGGGATGAGGGACTGCGCAGTATGGCTGCTGTGCCTGCCATGGAGGAAGTGCCAGTTGTCCCTACTAAGAGGGAGCAAGCACAAGCCAGGTTGGCCGCCAAGAAGGCCGCCAAGAAGGGGAAGGGCGGTGGCGGCGCTGCTGCTGCCAAAAGGGCTCAGGAGAAGCATGCCCTTCGGGCCAAGCAAGCGGGACAGGTTGCTCCTGCTGCTTCTTCAGCCACAGTGGTACACAGGTGAGCTTGAAAGTCTTGTTGGCTCTCACTTATCTTGCTCAGTTTTGTGTGGACACGTTTGTTTTGTTTCAACAGCCCATTGCAGTGTCTTTCAATCTTCCAAGCTTTGTGTGAACACACAGACTGATAAGCGGTGATGTGTCACCACACTTTTGCTGACACGTAACTGGTTTGGTGGCAACTGTCTGTATGTTGTGCAGCACTTGGGCCATTTTCTTCAGTGCCTCTCTGCTGTTGACATCAGTGTTGTGAGAGTCTGCAGTATGCAGCAATTGGCTTCTGCAGTAGCAAAACATCTGACCTGCTCAGATGTGCCTCCTTTGACATAATGATTCCGACATGTACAACTTCGAGTGCAGGGCTGTCGGCAGCGATGTCATTGCTGAGGTGACCAGTGCCGACGAGAGGCTTATGGACGCTGTCAAAGCCGTCGGACTCAGCAAGAGGCCTCGGCTGCCGCTGCCGCAGAAACGGCCGCGCAGGAGGAGGCTGCAAGAGCGGCTGCGGAGAGAGGGATAGACAGGTGAGCTTGAAAGTCTTTTGCCTCTCACTTATCTTGCTTACTTTTGTGTGCTCATGTTTGCTTTGTTCTAACAGCCCATTGCAGTGTCTTCCAAGCCACACAGGCTGATAACAACACAGGCTGATAAGTGTTGACCACTACTGTTCTACTGACATGTAACTTGTTTGGTAGCTGGTAGCAACATGACTGTCTGTATGTTGTGGAGTACTTATGCCAACTTGTTCTTCTTCAGTGCCTCTCTGCTATTGACATCAGTGATGTGAGAATGTGCTGTATGCAGCAGTTGGCTTCTTTGCTGGCTGGCTAAAGCATTTCAATCTCCCTTTCTCTCTGCAGCAGCAAAACATCTGACCTGCTCAGATGAACCTCCTTTGACACAATCATTTTGACATATACAAGTTCGAATGCAGGGCCGACAGCAGCGATGTCACTCCTGAGGTCACCATTGCCGACCAGGGACTTGTGGACGCTGTCCAACTCGCCAGACAGGATGCTTCGGCTGCTGCCGTCGCTGTCATCCATCAGGCTGAGCAGGATGCCTTGGCCGCGGCCGCACTTTTGAAGGCTCAACAAGAGGCCTCGGCTGCCGCTGCCGCAGATTCGGCCGCGCAGGAGGAGGCTGCAAGAGCTGCTGCGGAGAGGGAGGCTGCAGCGGCAGCGGCTTTGGTTGTCAAGAAGCGGGCTGATGCCGTCGCTGCTCACAAGAAGGCTGAGCAGGAGACCTTAGCAGCAGCCGCAGCGGCGAAGGCTGAGCTAGAAGCCTCGGCTGCTGCTGCTGCTTCTCAACTGGCTGAGCAGGCGGCTGCGGAAAGGGAGGCTGCAGCAGTGGCGGAAAGGGAGGCTGCAGTAGCTGCAGAAAGGCAGGCTGCAGCAGCTGCTGCTCAGGTGGCCAGAGACAAGGCTGCTATCGTTCTTGCTAGAGCTGAGGAGGGCACTGATGCTGCAGAGGAGGCTGCGCAGACCAACACTGCTGAGTCAGCTGGCCATGGTCCTGATGCACAGCAGGCAGCTGAGGAGTCAGCCCTCACTGCTTGGTAAGCACTCACATCACAGGTTGCTTACATGTCTTTTGGACTATTTCCCATTTGGTGGCTGACTTCTTGCTCCAGGCTCGATGTCTTGCACATCAAGCACAATTGTATCACGGTGAAGATTTGGATGAGGCCAAACGCAACATGCTTCGTAAATTAAAAACAACTGCAAAAAACCTACATATATTATAACAATAGCAGTCTCAATTGAGTTATGACAATACAACATTAATCATCACAACCAACAGAACAAATTTGAAATCAAAACACTGGCTAAGCCAACAGGCATCAGGTGTTTACCACAACTCAGCTCTCTGCAGACAGGCTTGCTCAGAGCATCAAAAAGGTAGTGGTTTGGTGCCTCAACTTGTGAGCATCAGACACAGCAATATCGTTCAACACAGTGCTGAGGTTACCACAACAGATCTGGCCGACATCTGCAGCAAGCCTGTTGAGTCTTTGTACAGACTGCCCTCTGATGGATTGTATATATACTCAAGCAAGTGTCCTGACTTAGCTGTCATTTGGTGGCATGGTGATGCGTCACGGCTGCCAATACCCTGCTTACAGAAATTACAATTGTGTCCAGTTTCTCTACAGCAAAATCAAAAGTTGAAACCACCAGGTCCCAAGCAAGCGTCACCAGCGTTTGTTCTCACCAGCCCTTGTTTGCATGATCTTGGGCTAGGAGCCAACTGTCCAAAATGCTCTTCCTGTGCTGCAGGCCTAGCGTGAGCAAAAAGGCAGACTTGGTGTCAGACACTGAGCTGGTGCCGGCAGACTTCCTCTTCAATGGCTTAGCTACAGATGCCAAGGTGGACAGCACGCCATTGGTGGATGATGCACCTGTCCCCAAGGCGCTTGTGCCAGGTAAAGACACCAACCAGACCCTTCTCAATGTGCCTGACTTGGACACAGCATCTACCCTTGAAGGTGCATCTGCTGCCGCTCAGCCTGCATGTAATGACCCAATGTCTGATGACAAGATAGTGAGCAGTGACCCAGCTGTGGCTATTAAGGTGGAGCTGCTGCAAGTGCTGCTGCAGATGCTGACAGCAGTGTAGAACAAGTTTGCAGGCCTGATGCAGCTGCCAGCTTACGCGCAACCCCTTCCCGAGGTGGACTCATCTGTTAGCACAGCCCGTACCAACAAGCATTGTCCTCTGCAGCGCTTTCTGTACTCTTCAAACTTTCCTGCTGCTGTTGTTCTTATCATAGCTAAGCAGTGTGCTGCTGCTGCAGAGGAGCCTGCATTCTCTGACACTGCTGAGCTGATTGGCCATGGTCCTGATGCACAGCAGGCAGCTGAGGAGTCACCCCTCACCACATGGTAAGCACTCACTTTACAGTTGCATATTCATTCATTCATTCATTCACTCATTCATTCATTCATTCATTCATTCATTCATTCATTTTTTGGGATCTTGGGGCGAACCATGACCATTGGGCCGGTTGTCTGAAAGTGTCAAACAAAATATCCAGCTGTTCCAAAGCACTTTTGAAGATGTAATGTTCACAGCTGATGCACTCTAAGCTGAACTAAAGGTTACGTTCAGATTGTGCTGCCACCAGGGTGTTCCTATGTTCAAAACGATCCTTCAAAAACCTAGCTTTGACTTTTGGGATCATGTACAGTAACAAAAGAAGACAGTCTAGGGGCTGGGCCCCAAAACATGTTTGTGAATCTGTTCCTGATGGCAGAATACGCAGGGCAATCAAACACAAAATGATGTGCATCCTCTGCTGAACCACAAGCGCAGAAAACACAATGACGTTGCTCCCTAGGCACCTGCTGTGCCAAAGGCAAATACCTACCAGTATCTGCATGAAGACCATGTGTCTGTCTCCCCTGGGATTCTTCCCCACTCATAATGTTTGTATCCTTGCTCCTTGGTCGACGTGTTGCCAACCAAAACACAATTGCATCATTGTGAACACCTAGATTGGCGACAACTGTACACACCCTACATCTAGTTCTAATACTGACACTAACAATGACAGTAACAATAGCAGTACCAGTGAGCATTATGAAATATCAATCATCACAATCAATAAAACAAAATGGAGATCAGATGTGTGCGACACAAGTCAGCTCCCTGCGAAACAGTTGTGCTCAGAGCATCACAAATGTGTTTTTTCATCTCTCAGCTGTGAGCATCAGACAATGCAACGTCATCCAACACGAACCTAGGTTTAGCACAACAGCTTTGTTACACATCTATAGCAAGCTTGTTGACTCTTTGCACACACTGCCCTCTCATGCTTTGTACACACTCATGCACCTGTCCTGGCTTAGCTGTCATTTTGTGGCGTGGTGATGCATCACAGCTGGCATAGTCCTCACACAAATTGTAATTGTGTCCAGTTTCTCTTCAGCAAAGTCAAAAGATGAAACCCCTGGGTCTCAAGTGAACATAAAATTCAAGATTAGTGTCACCAGCGTTTGTTCTCACCACCCCAGCCCTTGTGTTCAATTTGGGCTGCAAGTCAACTGTCCAAATTGCTCTTCCTGTGCTGCAGGCCTAGCATGAGCAGCAAGGCAGACTTGGTGTCAGACACTGAGCTGGTGCCTGCAGAGTCCCTCCCCAATGGTCTGTCCGACCCTATGACAGATGCCAAGCAGGACAGCACGCCCCTGGTAGATGTTGCAGCTGTCCCCAAGGCGCCTATGCTGGTCAGCAACAACAACCAAAGCCTTCATAGTATGCCTTACTTGGACACAGCAGCTCCCCTCGAAGGTGCATCTGCAACCACTCAGTCTGCACCTATCAGCCCAGTGTCTAATGACAAGGTAGTGAACAGCCACTCAGCTGTGGCTACCAAGGTGGAGCTGCTGCCTCTACAAAAAGTGCAGGCAGACAACTGCAGCGCTTCAGATGCAAGTGTTCCTGCAGTTACTGACTGCGGTGCAGTAGAGCAAGTGGGCAAGCCTGATGCAGCTGCCATCTTAAAGCTTCCCAAAGTGGACACAGCCGCAATGGCTGGTATGTCAGCACAATCACTAGCAACAAGCGCTGCAGAGGACAGCGCTTTGTCCCCTCAACAAATATCTCACACAGTCTCAAGGGATGTAACAGACACCAATGAGACCACAGAGGGCACGGGCGGAGATGAGCCCACTACAACACCACAAAGCAACATAGAGGCCACGGGCGGAGTAGTGCCCATTACAACACCAGCAGCAGAGGTGCAGCAAGCAGCACAGCAACAGGTGCTCTTGGCACACCCTGCTTCAGCTGGCATACTAGATGCAATATCAGACATGCCGTCATACAATGGCAACAAGCGGCAGGATGCCCGCTTCCTGAGTGCGCAGCCTATTCAGCTGTCAGGACCAGTTGTGTCAGCCACCACATCTGCAGCTGACAGCCTGGTAGATGCTGCCCTCAGGGAAAACTCCATTACAGCAAAGCCATCCCGGAAGGAGATAGCTGAAAGGCCCATTGCTGGGGACCTAAGCTCTCCAGATTTAGAGGTAATTATGGGGCCTGAAGACCTGATTCCAGGCAGGGTCACAGACCCTAAGAGCTTCCTAGCTCAACCAGATGATATTATGACCTCAGTGCTGCCACCATCAGCAGCCACTCCCTCTTTGTTGAAACATGCTGTAATCTCACCGCTGCCACATCCATCAGCCACTCCCTTGTTGGGGGCCTCTGCATTGATGCCTGGAAGTGCTGATGCTGGCACACAGCAGCCCACAGACTTGGACGAGGAGGGTCTGCATGCCATGCCTGGCAGGTAAGCACATAACCAATCTGCTGTGCTCAGGTTTTGCTTATTGCAGCATGTGGTAAGCTTGCCTTCCTTGCATGATGTGCTGTTAGTCTTAGGTGCACACCTGATCATGCTACTTGTGATGTTGTGCCTCATGCTCTTGTTTTGTAGATGTGTCAAAGCTTACTACTTCATGAGGTTGGTACAAAACCAATTGAAATGAAGTTTGACATATACACATTCACAGCATGCATTGTGGGACAAGCACCTGCGGTATTTTGCCTCGGTCTTTCAAATGACTGAAGAACCTTGCAGGCCAACCAGTCAAATGCACTTGGTACAAACTTTTTGTATTGGTATTGCAGTGAGGAGTCATTGGGCAGTGCGCCTGATCATGGGCTGGGCGCCAAACAAGCGCTGAACAGCAACACAGCGCCCATTTCAGACAAAAACACCTCTGACGAGAAGGGCCGTGTGTCAGAGTTCAGCAAGTGAGTGTCCTGTCCTGTTCTGCCAAGCACAGCATGGTGTACTGCATGTGATACCCCTTGTCAACCTGTGTATGCAAAGCCTATCCGCCACAGATCACATTGCAGTGTCTCAAGGCAACTGTATGAACAGGGTGTTGCATTGTTGCTTTGTGGCTGCACCTTGAATACTTCACACTGTGTCTGCTGCCCATATGTGCCGCAAGCACGGCTTCACGTCAAAAGCAATAATGATAATAACAACAATAATACTAACAACAATTTTAATATTAATATAATGTAATACAATATAACACAATTTAATTTAAATATAATATAATATAATTCAATATAATATGATATGATATAATACAATATAAGTAACATAGCTATGAAAGCATTCATAGTAAGAACAAACTCGCTTTCCAGCTCATGATGAGCTAGGTACGTGCGGGACAAGTCTTGTCTCTCCAAAGCAGTTTGTCTTGCGCATCATGTCAGCAGCTCTTGATGGAGCACTTGTGGTGTTGCAGTGAGGAGTTGCTGGGAGCTGTTTGGGGCATCAACAACCCCCAAAGTAGTGACTCCATCAGCATGGCCAATGAGGCAATAGCTGCTGTAGACCAGGCTCACTCAGACGCTATGTCTGTGGAACCATTGTCACCAATGGTCAGCGATGCAGCAGTGCCTGAGGATGAACACCAAGCCCTGCAGACGCCAACCCCTCATCTTGTGGACACTAGCTGCTTGGCAAACAAGCAGCAGACATACAGCTTGGAAAAGGA